>Ga0302347_1002863_pt1 | contig 16433 bp, 13 predicted proteins | sample PhyWR1_FD_202178 | JGI IMG/M metagenome (GOLD analysis project Ga0302347, IMG submission 202178) | Leaf surface microbial communities from wheat plants in UC Gill Tract Community Farm, Albany, California, United States - DLSL W.R1 (v2)... | ecosystem: Host-associated > Plants > Phyllosphere >...
ACGTCAGGCGCACGATGCGGCCTGGCACGTGGGCGAAATCATCGCGCTGCTCGCTTTCGTCGATCTGGTCGGCTTCCTGCACGAAACGCTTGGTGGTCGGGTGCTTGGGGTGCAGGAACACCTCGGCGACCGAGCCTTGCTCGACGATGACGCCGGCGTCCATCACGGCCACTTGGTCGCACACGCGGCGGATCACGTCCATTTCATGGGTGATCAGCACGATGGTCAGCTTCAGCTCGCGGTTGATCTCGGCCAGCAATTGCAACACCGACGCCGTGGTTTGCGGGTCAAGGGCGCTGGTGGCTTCGTCGCACAGCAGGATTTTCGGCTTGGTCGCCAGGGCGCGGGCGATACCGACGCGCTGTTTCTGACCGCCGGACAGTTGCGCCGGGTATTTTTTGGCGTGGTCCGACAGGCCCACGCGGGCGAGCAATTCGGCCACGCGCAGGTCGATGGCCTTGCGCGACAACTCGCCGGCCAGGGTCAGCGGCAGTGCCACGTTGTCGGCGACGGTCTTGGACGCCAGCAGGTTGAAGTGCTGGAAAATCATCCCGACCTGTTGGCGGAAGCGGCGCAGGCCGTTGGCGTCCAGCGCGGTGACTTCCTCGCCGTCGACGGTGATCTGCCCGCCACTCGGTTCTTCGAGGCGGTTAATCAGGCGCAGCAGGGTACTTTTTCCCGCACCCGAGTGGCCAATCAGGCCGAACACCTGGCCGTTTTCGACGCGCAGGCTGGTGGGGTGCAAGGCGGGAATATCCTTACCGGCGACGCGGTAGGTTTTATGGACGTTTTGAAACTCGATCACGTAGCGAACCTTGTGGGGCGCATGGAAAAGGGATCAGCGGTTAGCCGGGCGCGCATTTTAGCCTGTCCGTATAGCGTTTCTTAGCATTTATTTCGCATCCATCCAGCGATTTGGCAATAACGAGACCAAAGGTCATAAAAAAGGAACGGCTCAAAACCCTGTCAGTCACTACCTAAGCAATTCGATCTCCCGGGTGCCGTGTCCGGGGTTTCGCTCAAACGAGCCGGGGACCGCTCTGGCCACTTTGACTAAGGAGTTTTGACTGATGAGTACCAAGAAGCCAGCCACCCCGCCGAAGAGTGAACTCGCGGGCACTGATACCCTGGACCGAGGCAATACCAACGCCAAACTGCAGGCGCTGGAAGAATTCCGTTCCGATGCGACCGGCCAGGCCCTGCGCACCAACCAGGGCGTGAAGATCTCTGATAACCAGAACACCCTGAAGGTCGGCGCGCGTGGCCCGTCGCTGCTGGAAGACTTCATCATGCGTGAAAAGATCACGCACTTTGACCATGAACGCATCCCCGAGCGCATCGTGCATGCCCGTGGTACCGGCGCCCATGGTTACTTCCAGACCTACGAAGACCACTCGGCGTTGAGCAAGGCCGGTTTCCTGCGTATCCCGGAGCACAAGACCCCGGTATTCGCGCGCTTCTCCACCGTGCAGGGCCCGCGCGGCTCCGGCGACACGGTACGTGACGTGCGTGGTTTTGCCGTGAAGTTTTTCACCGAGGAAGGCAACTTCGACCTGGTGGGCAACAACATGCCGGTGTTTTTCATTCAGGACGCGATCAAGTTTCCTGACTTTGTGCACGCCGTAAAACCTGAGCCGCATAACGAGATTCCTACCGGCGGTTCGGCCCACGATACCTTCTGGGATTTCGTGTCGTTGCAGCCGGAATCGGCGCACATGGTGATCTGGGCCATGTCCGACCGTGCCATTCCAAAAAGCCTGCGTGCCATGCAGGGTTTTGGCGTGCACACCTTCCGGTTGATCAACACCGAAGGCAAGTCGAGCTTCGTCAAGTTTCACTGGCGGCCAAAGGTCGGCACCTGCTCCCTGGTGTGGGACGAAGCGCAGAAGCTGGCCGGTAAAGACACCGACTACCACCGTCGCGACCTGTGGGAAGCGATTGAGGGCGGCGATTACCCTGAATGGGAACTCGGCGTGCAGATCGTTGCAGAAGAAGACGAGCATAACTTCGACTTCGACCTGCTCGATCCGACCAAGATCATCCCCGAAGAGCTGGTGCCGATCACCCCGCTGGGCAAGATGGTGCTTAACCGCAACCCGGACAACTTCTTCGCCGAGGTCGAGCAGGTTGCCTTCTGCCCAGGCCATATCGTGCCGGGTATCGACTTCACCAACGACCCGCTGCTGCAAGGCCGTCTGTTTTCCTACACGGACACGCAGATCAGCCGACTGGGCGGACCAAATTTTCACGAGATCCCGATCAACCGTCCGGTTGCGCCGTTCCATAATGGCCAGCGCGACGCGCAGCATCGCACCGTGATCGATAAAGGCCGCGCAGCCTACGAGCCCAACTCCATCGACGGCGGCTGGCCGAAGGAAACACCGGCGGGCCCGACTGACGGCGGTTTCGAAACGTATTACGAGCGCGTCGACGCCAACAAGGTGCGTGAGCGCAGTGAGTCGTTCGGCGATCATTTCTCCCAGGCCACGCTGTTTTTCAACAGCATGAGCCACCATGAGAAAGAGCACATCATCGCGGCCTACAGCTTCGAGTTGGGCAAGGTCGAGCGCGAGTACATCCGTGCCCGTCAGGTCAACGAGATCCTCGCCAACATCGACCTGGAACTGGCCAAGCGCGTTGCGCAGAACCTGGGCCTGCCTGCGCCGACCAAAGGCACCGTGCCTGTGCGTGAGGCGTCGGTGAAAAAATCGCCGGCCTTGAGCCAGGTGAACCTGCTGTCAGGTGATATCAAGACGCGCAAGGTGGCAATTCTGGCCGCCAATGGCGTGGACGGCGCAGCGATTGATGCGATGAAAAAAGCGTTGGAGGCCGAAGGTGCCCACGCCAAGTTGCTGGGGCCGACCTCGGCGCCTGTGACCACGGCGGATGGCAAGACGCTGCCGGTGGATGCGTCGATGGAAGGCATGCCGTCGATTGCCTTTGACGCGGTGTTCATCCCGGGCGGTAAAGCTTCGGTAGACGCGCTGAGCACTGACGGTGTGGCGCTGCACTATGTGCTGGAGGCGTACAAGCACCTGAAGGCGATTGCGGTCGCCAATGACGTGAAACCACTGCTGGATCTGCTGAGACTGGAAGCGGACGAGGGGCTGATCGTGGGCGCGGATGCGAAGGCGTTCAAGGCGTTCTTTGCGGCGATTGCCGAGCATCGGGTTTGGGATCGTGAGGCCAAGGCCAAGGCGATTCCGGCTTAAGTCCTTCGCTGTTTGTCAGACCGCTATCGCAGGCAAGCCCTAATGCCGTTCAGTTTAGGAAAATGTGTGGGCTTATTGTGGCGAGCGGACTTGCCCCGCGTTGGGGCGCGAAGCGCACCCAATCCAGCAAGACGCGGTGTGACTGATAGGGCTCAGCGCCTGGTTTTGGGGCTGCTGCGCAGCCCAACGCAGGACAAGCCTGCTCGCCACAGGGGATTTACGCTTAACTGAAAGGCATTAAGGCAAGCCAGCTCCCACATTTGAAGCGTGAATACATTCAAGTGTGGGAGCTGGCTTGCCTGCGATGCTTTAGTCCGCCTTGCGCGGAATCAGCACTACCTGCGCCGGAATGTGTTTCAGGATCTGCCGGTGGATCTTCAGCTCATACCCCGAATCAATCCGTTTAACCCGTTTGGTCAGCAACGTGGCCAGCCACGGGTAATCTTCGGTGCGCGGCGCCTGGATGCTCACGTCGCACTGGTAATTCACCACATCGGTGGCAATCGCATCCAGTTGATGGCGCAGCGCCTGGATATCGGTGAGGTTCAACGCCACGGTGGTGCTGGGCGCGGCCGGGTCGATGACCTTGGCAGGCGGCTTGGCTTCGGCGGCTTTCAAGGCCGCCTCGGCTTTGTCCAGCTCGGCTTTGCGCGCATGGCTGATGGCACTGTTGACGCCGCCGGTGAGGGCCGGTGCCTTGGGCATCAGCGCGCGGGCACGGCTCAGGGCGGTGGCAGCGGCGTTGACGTCGCCTTTTTGCAGGACGATCTGGCTGCGCTGCAAGTAGGCTTCGGCCAACTGGCGTTGGTAAGCTTCCAGCGCCGGGTCGTTGGGCGTTTGCGCCTGCAAGGCCGCCAGTTGATCCTCGGCGGTTGCCAGCTCGCTGCTGGCCAGGTTTTGCTCCAGCTGCGCGATGGCCGCCGCGCGAGCGTCCGGCGTCGCGAGGGCGGCGGGCGGTGTGCTTTGACAGGCGCCCAGCAGCAGGGAAAATGCGGCAAGGAGCAGATAACGGGAGGTGAACGGCTTCATTCCTGCGACTCTCTAATTGCGCAAAAAGCGAGCAAGTCTACACCCCTCGACGGGGCAGGACAAAACTCAGCAAAAACAGGGCAGCGGCCGCGACCACAATCGATGGCCCGGCCGGCGTGTCCTTGAACCAGGACAACGCCAGGCCCCCACAGACGGCGAGCATTCCCAACAGGCTGGCGCCGATTGCCATCTGCTCCGGTGAGCGGGCATGGCGCTGGGCGGCGGCGGCGGGAATGATCAGCAGCGACGTGATCAACAATACGCCGACAATCTTCATCGCGACAGCAATCACCACCGCGATCAATAACATCAGAGCCATGCGCAGGGCCGGTACCGGCAAGCCTTCGACCGTGGCCAGTTCTTCATGCACGGTGATCGCCAGCAGCGGGCGCCACAGCGTCACCAGCAGCACCAGCACGGCAGCGCTGCCGCCGAGGATCCACGCAAGGTCGGTCGGGCTGATCGCCAGCAGATCACCGAACAGGTAGGCCATCAGGTCGATGCGCACTTCATGCATGAAGCTCAGCACCACCAGGCCCAGCGATAAAGTGCTCGGTGCCAGGATGCCCAGCAGGGTGTCGGAGGCCAGTGGCTGGCGCTGTTGCAGGGTCACCAGCAGCACCGCCAGCAGCAGGCAGCCCACGGTGACGGCAATGGTCGGGCTCACGTCCAGCAAAAAGCCCATGGCCACGCCCAGCAGCGCGGCGTGGGACAAGGTGTCGCCAAAATACGCCATGCGTCGCCACACCACGAACGAGCCCAGCGGGCCCGCCACCAACGCCAGAGCCAAGCCTGCCAGCAGGGCGTAGAGCAGAAAATCAGCCATGCTTGCAGCTATCTCCGTGAACGTGCACGTGGGGTGCAGAAGGATCATCGACCACGGCGCCATGCAGGTCGTGGGCGTGGTCGTGATGGTGGTGATAGATCGCCAGGCTCTGCGCGTTCTTGCCGAACAGCTCGACGAAGGCCGGGTCGCCGCTCACCTGTTCCGGGTGGCCCGAGCAGCACACGTGGCGATTGAGACACACCACCTGGTCGGTGGTGCTCATCACCAGGTGCAGGTCGTGGGACACCATCAGGACGCCGCAGCCATGGCGGTCGCGCAGGCGGGTGATCAGGCTGTACAGCTCGGCCTGGCCGGCCACGTCGACGCCTTGCACCGGTTCATCGAGCACCAGCAGCTCGGGCTCGCGCAGCAAAGCGCGGGCCAGCAGCACGCGCTGCATTTCGCCGCCGGAGATGCTTTGCACCGGGCTGTCGATCACCTGCTCGGCGCCGACTTCCTTGAGCGCGGCCTGGGCGCGGGCGCGATCAACGCCGGGCACCAGGCGCAAGAAGCGCAGCACGGATAACGGCAAGGTCGGATCGACGTGCAGTTTTTGCGGCATGTAGCCCACTCGCAGTTTGGGCTTGCGCCACACGCTGCCGGTGTCGGGCTTGAGCAGGCCGAGCACGGCGCGCACCAGGGTGGTCTTGCCGGCGCCGTTGGGGCCGATCAGGGTGACGATCTGCCGTGGCTGGACACTCAGCGCGATGTTATCCAGCACGGTTTGCCCGGCGAACGTGACCCCGACCTGCTCCAGGCGGATTAACGCGTTGCTCATCAAGCCCCCTGGCAGCCCGAGCACAGGCCGACCACTTCGACCGTTTGCCCTTCGACCTGAAAGCCCACCTCGGCAGAACTCTTGATGATCGCGTCGCTGATGCTTTTTTGTTCAAGCTCGATGGCGGCGTGGCATTCGCGGCAGATCAGGAACTGGCCCTGGTGTGCGTGTTCGGGGTGGTTACAGCCGACGAAGGCGTTGAGCGAGGCGATGCGGTGCACCAGGCCGTTTTCCAGCAGGAAATCCAGCGCGCGATACACGGTAGGCGGCGCAGCGCGGCGGCCGTCCTGTTCGCTGAGCACGCCGAGGATATCGTAGGCGCCCAGCGGCTTGTGGCTCTGCCACACCAGCTCCAGCACGCGCCGACGCAGGGCGGTCAGGCGCAGACCTTTTTGTGCACACAGGGTGTCGGCTTCCGCCAGCGCGGTGTGCACGCAGTGAGAATGGTCATGGGGACGGCTGGCAAGCGGTGTTTTAGGCATGAGCGGCGACAGACATTTGATAGAGACGTTATTATGTTACCCGTTCCTACGCCATTGAGTGGTCATCGTGTCCCGACTTTTTCCAGTTTTTGTCATATTTGTCGCCAGTTTTTTCGTTGCGGGGGCCGCTCAGGCCGAGGTCAAGGTGCTGACCAGCATCAAGCCGTTGCAGCTCATTGCCGCTGCTGTGCAGGACGGCGTGGCGGTTCCCGAGGTGTTATTGCCGCCGGGCGCATCGCCGCATAACTTCGCGCTGCGACCATCCGACGTACGGCGCGTGCAGTCGGTGGACCTGCTGTACTGGATTGGCCCGGACATGGAAAGCTTCCTGCCGCGCGTACTCAAGGGCCGCAGCGCGTCAACAGTGGCGGTGCAGGACCTGCCAGGCATGAAGCTGCGTCGCTTCGCCGAAGATAGCCACTCTCACGCCGATGATGCCGACGAGCATGATCACGATCACCGTCCGGGCAGCCTGGATGCGCACTTGTGGCTGTCCACGGTCAATGCGCGGGTGATCGCTGCGCGCATGGCGGCGGACCTGAGTGCCGCCGACCCGCAGAATGCCGGTCGTTATGAGAGCAACGTGAAGGCTTTCGACGAGCGTCTGGACGCATTGGATGCGCGTCTGAAGAAGCGCCTGGCGGGGATCGCGGGCAAGCCTTACTTCGTGTTCCACGAAGCCTTCGATTACTTCGAAGAGGCCTACGGACTCAAGCATGCCGGCGTGTTCAGCGTTGCCGCCGAAGTGCAGCCGGGCGCCCAGCATGTGGCGGCGATGCGCACGCGTCTGCAGGAAGTGGGCAAGACCTGTGTATTCAGCGAGCCGCCGCTGCGCCCGCGTTTGGCCGAGACGCTGGTCGCGGGTTTGCCGGTGAAACTGGCTGAACTGGATGCGTTGGGCGGTTACACCCCGGCCACAGCCCAGGGTTATGAGCAGGTGCTGGACAAGCTGGGTAACGACCTGGCGGGCTGCCTGGATTCGCTCTAAAAATCGGCGCTCAACCCAAGTGGGAGCGGGCTTGCTCGCGAATGCAGTGCGTCAGTAGGTACATCCTTGACTGATACACCACATTCGCGAGCAAGCCCGCTCCTACATTTTCTGACCGAGTGGGTCTCTAAAGCGCGAACGGCAGGTGCGCAGTGACCTGCTGGCGTTGCGCCAAGCGGTGTTCGAATTCCGCTGGATCGTGAATCAGCACATCCTGCCCGGCAAACGACTCAGCGGCGATCAGGCGCGACAGCCAGAACCGTACGCACGCCACCCGCAGCATCGTCGGCCATAATTCGGCTTCCTTCGCAGTGAACGGTCGCAGTCCCGCGTAGGCGCCCAGCAAGGCACGGGCACGCGGCCCATCGATTGCGCCATCCGCGTTCGAGCACCAATCATTCAGCGCAATCGCGACGTCATACAGCATCGGCCCGGAGCAGGCGTTGTAGAAGTCGATCAAGCCGGTCAGGTGCGTGCCTTCGAACATCGCGTTGTCGCGGAACAGGTCACCATGCAGGTTGGCGCGCGGCAGGGCCAGGATGTCGGCCTTGTGCACCTGGATCTCGGCCAGCGCGTCCTGCAGCAGGCGTTGCTGCGCGGCGTTCAAGTGCGAAACCAGCTGCGTCCCTTCACTGAGCATCCAGTCCAGCCCGCGATCGGTCTTGCGTTCCAGCACTTTATCGCCATGAGTGGCCAGATGCAGGTGGCCGAGCAGTTCGCCGACCTGGGCGCAATGCTGCGCGTTGGCGTGCGTGATGTGCTTGCCGGCCAGGCGCGGTTGCAGCAGCGCCGGTTTGCCGGCCAACTCGCGCAAGGCGGCGCCGTCGGTGGTGCGCAGCGCGTAGGGCACTGGCAGGTCGGCGTCGTGCAGTACGTCGAGCAGCTCGATGAAAAACGGCATTTCTGCCACCGGGCCGCGCTCAACCAGGGTCAGGACGAACTCGCCCTGTTCCAAGCTGATGAAGAAATTGGTGTTTTCGCTACCAGCGGCAATCCCCTGGAAGTCAAGCAGGCGGCCGAGCCCGTAGGGCGCGAGAAAGGTTTCCAGCTCGGGCCGAGCCAGGGGGGTGAACACAGACATGGGTAAACTGCCGTTACGGACGCTGCGGATTGCAGCGTCGATTAAAGTGGGGAAATCATTTCCATTCGAAGATCTTCCATGACGGAATCAGCATATCCGGCTGGTCAGAACGGATGAAGTTCGCGTCGGTTCCGTCCGCGCGCACCAGGAAATACGGCGGCGCACCTTTGGGGGTGACCTTGATCGCGTACAGGAAGCCATTCTGGCGGTACTCCTGGATGGTCTTGTCGCCTTCCGTGCGAATGGTCACCTCCGGGTCGGCCGACGGCGCATCGTCTGCTGCCATGGCAGCCATCGGAGCGAGTGCAATCAAGCCAGTCAACAGCAGGCGATTGAATGTACGCATGATAACCTTGTCCCTTTGTTTTCATTGGTCCGGCTATTCTAGCGCCTGACCTGCTCATGAGCCAAGCGCCCCTCGTCCTGGTGGACGGTTCTTCTTATCTGTACCGCGCCTTCCATGCACTGCCACCGCTGACCACTTCCAAGGGCCTGCCGACCGGTGCGGTCAAGGGCGTGCTGAACATGCTCAAGAGCCTGCGCCGGCAGTATCCGGACAGCCCGTTCGCGGTGGTGTTCGACGCCAAGGGTGGGACCTTTCGCGATGATATGTACGCCGATTACAAGGCCAACCGCCCGAGCATGCCCGACGACATGCGCCTGCAGATCGAGCCGCTGCACCAGAGCGTGATCGCCCTGGGCTTTCCGTTGCTGTGCGTCGAAGGCGTCGAAGCCGATGACGTGATCGGCACCCTGGCCCGCAGCAGCGCAGCCGCCAGCCGGCCAGTGGTGATTTCCACCGGTGACAAGGACATGGCGCAGCTGGTGGACGGGCACATTACCCTGGTCAACACCATGACCGGTAGCGCGATGGACGTAGAGGGCGTGAAGGAGAAATTTGGTGTCGCTCCGGAGCAGATCATCGACTATCTGGCGTTGATGGGCGATTCGTCCGACAACATTCCGGGCGTACCGGGCATTGGTCCGAAGACCGCGTCCGGCTTGCTGGTGGGCGTCAATGGTGGCCTCAAAGAACTCTATGAGCAGTTGGACATTGTGCCGAGCCTGCCGATTCGCGGCGCCAAGACCCTGCGCGCCAAGCTGGAAGAACACCGCGAGATGGCGTTCCTGTCTTACCGGTTGGCCACCATCAAAATCGACGTGCCGCTGGATATCGGCCTGGACGACCTGCACCTGATCGAGCCGGACCGCGAAAAACTGCTTGAGCTGTATACCCTGCTCGAATTCAAGAGCTGGTACGACGAGATTCAGCGCGATGCCAAGCGCGTCGAACTGAGCGCCGCGCCGGTGGTGGCCGAGGTCGTCGAAACTGCACTGACAGCCCCCGTGGAAACGACCTACACCACCATCCTCGATCAGCCGACCTTCGAACGATGGCTGAAAAAGCTTCAGGACGCGCCGTTGTTCGCGTTCGACACCGAAACCACCGGCATCGACGCGCAAAAAGCGCAATTGGTCGGGGTTTCCTTTGCCGTGCAGCCCCATGAAGCAGCCTACATCCCGTTGACTCACTCCTACATCGGCGTGCCGGATCAACTGGACCGTGACACCGTGCTGCTGGCCTTGAAACCTCTGCTGGAAGACCCCGCCAAGCTCAAGGTCGGCCAGCACGGCAAGTTCGACATGAACATCCTGGCCAACTGCGCCATCGGCGGCGACCCTGAGCAAGGCATCACCGTGCGCGGTATCGCCTTCGACACCATGCTTGAATCCTATGTGCTCAACGCCACCGCCACTCGGCACGACATGGACAGCCTGGCCAAGAAGTACCTGGACCACGACACTGTCAGTTTCCAGGACATCGCTGGCAAGGGCGCCAAGCAGCTGACTTTTGATCAGATCGCGCTGGAACAGGCTGGCCCGTATGCAGCCGAAGATGCCGACGTGACCTTGCGGCTGCACCAGGCGCTGCACGCGCAATTGGCCGCGATCCCGAGCCTGGCCAGTGTGCTGACGGATATCGAAATCCCGTTGGTGCCGGTGTTGGCGCGCATCGAGCGCCAGGGTGCGCTGGTGGACAAGGCGCTGCTGGGTATCCAGAGCATCGAGCTGGGCAACAAGATGGTCGAGCTGGAGCGCCAGGCATTCGAGATCGCCGGTGAGGCGTTCAACCTGGGCTCTCCCAAGCAGCTCGGCTCTATTCTCTACGACAAGCTCGGCATGCCGGTGTTGAAAAAGACTGGTAAAGGGCAGGCCTCGACGGCGGAAGAAGTGCTGGCCAAACTGGCCGAAGATGACTATCCGCTGCCCAAGGTGCTGATGCAGTACCGCAGCATGAGCAAGCTCAAAAGCACCTACACCGACCGCCTGCCGGAACAGATCAACCAGCGCACCGGGCGTATCCACACGTCTTATCACCAGGCGGTGACGGCGACCGGGCGTCTGTCCTCCAGCGACCCGAACCTGCAGAACATCCCGGTGCGCACCGCTGAAGGGCGACGCATCCGCCAGGCGTTTGTTGCGCCCAAGGGTTACAAGCTGCTGGCAGCGGACTATTCGCAGATCGAGCTGCGCATCATGGCGCACCTGTCCAGGGACGAAGGCTTGATGAATGCCTTCCGCCACAATCTGGATGTGCACACCGCCACTGCGGCCGAGGTGTTCAAGGTGGAGTTGGACGATGTCACTTCCGACCAGCGCCGCAGTGCCAAGGCGATCAACTTCGGCCTGATCTATGGCATGGGCGCGCAGAAGCTGGGCAAGGACATTGGCGTCGATACCAAGACCGCCAAGGCTTATATCGATGTGTATTTCGCCCGCTATCCCGGGGTGCGCGAGTACATGGAGCGCACCCGCGCCCAGGCGGCCGACCAGGGTTACGTGGAAACCTTCTTTGGCCGCCGCCTGTACGTGCCGGATATCAATTCCAACAAACCCCAGGAACGTGCGGCCGCCGAGCGCACGGCCATCAACGCGCCGATGCAGGGCACCGCCGCCGATATCATCAAGAAGGCCATGGTGCGCGTGGATAACTGGCTGACCGACTCGGGCCTGGATGCCAAGGTGATCCTGCAGGTACACGATGAATTGGTGCTGGAGGTACGTGAGGATCTGGTCGCCGAGGTCAGCGAGAGGATTCGTGAGCACATGAGCGCCGCCGCGCAACTGGACGTGCCACTGCTGGTGGAAGTAGGCGTGGGCAACAACTGGGACGAAGCGCACTGACGGCGGGCGTTTGCCACCGGCGATGAACGGTGGCACAGCGTCTGGCGTGGGAAATGGACTTCAGTTATTTCAGAGTTTTTCGAGCGAGCCGGAACTTAACCTGTGAATTGTCACTCAGAGTCTCTGAATGGGTGGTGAAGCCCTTCAAAGCTCCTATGTTGTGTTAAGTGTTGGCAGATATCCGGGCCCCGCCCTAGCGGTCCGGAACTTGAACCCCGAACTTCCCCTCCCCATACGAAGTCCGGGGTTTTTTTTGCCCGCAGAAAAGCTATTCGGCGATTTCTGCGCCCTTGTCCGCCAATTCCATCCAGCCGGCCAGCACGGTGTACGCATCTTCCAGGCCCATTCGCTTTGGCGCCGAGAACAGCTGGATGGTGATGGTGTCACCCCACCCTTTGCGGATTTCGGCCTGCACCTTGAGCAAGGTGTTCTTCGCCGCGCCGTAGGTGAGCTTGTCGGCCTTGGTCAGCAAGATATGCATCGGCATGCCGCTGGCGACAGCCCAGTCGAGCATCAGCAGGTCGAAGTCGGTCATTGGATGACGGATGTCCATCATCAGAATCAACCCTTTCAAACTTTCACGGCCACCCAGGTACGCCTCCAGGTGACGCTGCCAGTGCAGCTTCAGCGGGATAGGCACTTTGGCGTAACCGTAACCCGGCAAGTCGACCAGACGACGCTCGTCGTCCAGTTTGAAGAAGTTGAGCAGCTGCGTGCGGCCTGGGGTCTTCGAGGTGCGCGCCAGGCTGGCGTGGGTCAGCGTGTTCAGTGCGCTGGACTTGCCAGCGTTGGAGCGGCCGGCAAAGGCGACTTCAAAGCCTTCGTCATCCGGGCATTGGTCCACTTTGGCGGCGCTGAGCATGAAGGTGGACTGTTGGCACAGGCCGAGGATGGGATTCTTGAGTTGCATGAGATTTCCGATGTGAGCGGTGCCGAAAAAGGGCGCGGCAAGCGGTGTCGTTTCCGTTTAAGTAGCGCGAGTATATGATGCCGCAGATTTTGTGTGTGCTTTCATGGCGCTCAGGCTACACAGGAACCCCGGGCGCTGTACAACCGAGTTTGTGTTCAAAGGCAATGCCGCGCGTGGTTTTGTGCAGGAGCCGCAAGGCTGGAGATCACCAGGTCATCGATCCGTTGATGATGAGTAAACCGGTGGATAACGTTTAAAACCTGTGGTCGCCGTTGGATGAATAATTGGATTGGCTGATGAACAAACTGATCGTGAGTCTGCTGTTGACCCTGGGCATCACCGGTGTTGCCCATGCGGCGGGTGACGCTGCCGCAGGCAAGGCAAAATCCGCTGTATGCGGTGCTTGCCACGGGGTCGATGGCAACAGCCCGGTGCCAAACTTTCCCAAGCTGGCAGGTCAGGGTGAGCGCTACCTGGCCAAGCAGATGCACGATATCAAGGACGGCAAGCGCACGGTGCTGGAAATGACCGGCCTGCTGGCCAACTCCAGTGACCAGGACATCGCCGACCTCGCGGCGTACTTTGCCGGCCAGAAAGGCAGCGTGGGCGCCGCTGACCCCAAGCTGGTCGCCCGTGGCGAAAAGCTGTTCCGTGGCGGTGACCTGAGCAAGGGCCTGCCGGCCTGCACCGGTTGCCACGCGCCCGATGGCACAGGCAATGCCGCTGCCGGTTTCCCGCACCTGAGCGGTCAGTACGCGCAGTACATCGCCAAACAGCTGGCTGATTTTCGCAAGGAAGACGCAGGCCGGGCCAACGATGGCGATGCGATGACCATGCGCACCATCGCCCGCAAGCTCAGCGATGAGGACATTGCGGCCCTCTCCAGCTACATCCAGGGTCTGCACTGACGGGCTACGACGTTAACACTCGATTAATCGCGCGATGCAAGCATAAAAAGGGTGGCCCAGGCCGCCCTTTTTTGTGGCCGCTGCCGTTACACTAACGAACTCATGTCCGCGTAGACCTGTCACAACAAAGGGTCGCGTGAGGCGACTTTATTTGTCCAGGAGTAAAGCATGCGTAATCTGATCCTCAGCGCCGCTCTCGTCACGGCCAGTCTTTTCGGCATGACCGCTCAGGCTGCCGATGTGCCGCTTGAAGCCGGTAAAACCTACGTAGAGCTGGCCAACCCGGTGCCGGTTTCGGTGCCAGGCAAGATTGAGGTGGTGGAGCTGTTCTGGTATGGCTGCCCGCATTGCTACCAGTTTGAACCGACCATCAACCCGTGGGTTGAGAAACTGCCCAAAGACGTGAACTTCAAACGCATCCCCGCCATGTTCGGCGGCCCTTGGGATGCCCACGGTCAGCTGTTCCTGACTCTGGAAGCCATGGGTGTCGAGCACAAGGTGCACAACGCCGTATTCAACGCGATCCAGAAAGAAGGCAAGCGCCTGACCAAGCCGGACGAAATGGCTGACTTCGTTGCCACCCAGGGTGTCGACAAGGACAAATTCCTCGCCACCTTCAACTCCTTCGCCATCCAGGGCCAGATCAAGCAGGCCAAGGAGCTCGCGCAGAAGTACGGCGTGCAAGGCGTGCCTACCATGATCGTCAACGGCAAATACCGTTTCGACCTGGGCACTGCTGGTGGTCCTGAAGCGACCCTCAATGTCGCTGACCAGTTGATCGCCAAAGAGCGTGCAGCCAAGTAAGGGGCTCGTCATGCGCCGCTGGGGAACCGAACGTGGCATTGGCCTGCACGAACCGCGGGTCAATGAACATCACCTGGAATCAACGGGCCTGCCAGCGGACAGCCGGCTGCGCCTGCTCAGCTTCAATATCCAGGTGGGCAACAGTACCGAGAAGTATCGGCACTACCTCACTCGTGGCTGGCAGCACTTGCTGCCCCACAAGGGACGTACCGGCAACCTGCAGAAAATCGGCACCCTGCTCAACGACTTTGATCTGGTCGCGTTGCAGGAGGCCGACGGCGGCAGCATGCGCTCGGGCTATATCAATCAGGTGGAACACCTGGCCCAGCTCGGTGGCTTCCCCTACTGGTACCAGCAGCTCAATCGCAACCTCGGGCGTCTGGCGCAGCACAGCAATGGCGTGCTCAGCCGCCTGAAGCCAACGGCCATCGAGGATCACCCGTTGCCAGGTCCTAAGGGGCGTGGCGCAATCCTTGTGCGGTTTGGCGAAGGCCCGGAAGCCCTGGTAGTGGTGATGATGCACCTCGCCCTCGGCGGGCGAACGCGCAATCTGCAACTGGCCTACGTGCGCGAGCTGATCGGCAACTATAAGCACCAGGTGTTGATGGGGGACATGAATACCCACGCCAACGACCTGCTGCTCAATTCACCGTTGCGCGACCTCGGGCTGCTGGCGCCGCAGGTCGAGGCGACGTTCCCCAGCTGGCGCCCGCAGCGCTGCCTGGACCATATCCTGCTCAGCCCGACCCTCACGCTGGAAAGTGTGCAGGTGCTGGCGCAGCCCATTTCCGATCACCTGCCCGTCGCGGTAGAGATTCGTCTGCCGGGTTCGCTCACGGTTGATGCATTGCCCGCGTTGAGCACCAGCCCTCGCGGACCCCTTGCATGAGCGACGATGCCGAGCGGTGGAAAGAAAAATACCTGTTAAGTATCGAGCAGCAAGACAAGCTCGAACGTCGTTGGGCTGCCCGCCTCGACCTGCTGCGTCGCGGCCTGGTGCGCAGCACGCTGGCCGCTGAAGGTACCGACCGCGCCGTCGACCAATGCATGAAGGAAATGCGCGATGTGGTGCGCACCGACGACATGGACGCTGCCCTCGCCGCCCTGCTGCCGCGCCTGGAAAAAGCCGTACTCGATTCAGAACAGCGCCGCGAAACCCGGGTTGACCAGATCAGCACCGCGCTCACCGCTCTGGTCGCGCAGTTGCAGCAATTGCCACTGCCGCGCGAGGTAGCGCGTCCGCTCAAAGCTTTCGCCAAGCAACTGGACAGTCGTGTGGGGCAGGCGCGTGAGATTCCGTTGCTGCTCAGCGAATTGAGCAGCCTGCAAGGGCAGGCGTTGAATAACCTGGAAGCTGACGGCGAAACCCCACGGCCTGGTCCAGGTTTGTTGCAACGCTTGTTCGGGAGCGCCAGGGAGGTCGCTCCCGAGACGGCGGCCGATGAGCCTGCGGCAAAGCAAGCGCCAACACCGGCCACCCCCGAGCCTGTCACTGAAGAGCAGGCTGCTGCGTCATCCGAAACGCCACCCCAGGTCTCGCCGACGCCGCAAAAGCTGGCGGCGGCGCCTCCGGTTGATGTCAACGTACAACCGAAGGTCGAAGCGGCGGTTGCAGAAAGCGCCGTCGCTGAACCCACCGTTGATCCTGAACCCGAACCTCAAACCGAACAGCCGCGCGAAGAAAGCGCACTTGCGGCCTTTATCGAAACCCCCGAAGTGCCGGTTGAGACACCCGATGAGACCAGCATCGGCAGCCTGTCGCTGCCACCCGTTCTTGAAAACGAGGAAGCCGACGAGCAGCTCGGAGAAAGCGGTTATGCCCTGCCCGACTCGCCGGAGCCTACCTATAGCTCCGTGGCTCGGCACATCGAAAGCACCTTGCTCGGCCTGCTGGAAGACCTGAGCCTGCCCGAGCGCCACCGGCCCCAGGCCGAAGCCATGCGCGAGCGCCTGGCCAATGGCTTGAACTGGTACGAGCTGCTGCCGATCCTCGATGACTTGGCGGTGCTGATGCTGGCGGTCACCGACAGCGGCCAGCATGAGTTCGAAGCTTATCTCAAGCACCTCAACGAACGTCTTGAAGCGTTCCAGGGCCACCTGCAGGTGGCCAGCGATGATCATCTTGACAGCCGCTCCGCTGCCCGCCAGTTGGACACGCAGATACGTGAACAGGTCGACGGCCTGCAAAGCAGCGTGCAGGACGCGGCCGATCTGGACAGCCTCAAGCAG
>Ga0302347_1002866_pt1 | contig 16415 bp, 4 predicted proteins | sample PhyWR1_FD_202178 | JGI IMG/M metagenome (GOLD analysis project Ga0302347, IMG submission 202178) | Leaf surface microbial communities from wheat plants in UC Gill Tract Community Farm, Albany, California, United States - DLSL W.R1 (v2)... | ecosystem: Host-associated > Plants > Phyllosphere >...
CCGATTACAAGGGCGGCCCCCTGGTGATCAACCTGTGGGCCACCTGGTGCCCGCCGTGCCGCCGCGAAATGCCGGTGCTGGAACGCGCGCAACACCAACGACCCGACGTGACATTCCTGTTCGTCAATCAGGCCGAAAGCATGCAGAGCGTCAGCACCTACCTCGCCACTCAGGGCCTGACCCTCGACAACGTGCTGTTCGACGCTGGCGGCAGCCTCGGGCAGGCCGTGGGCTCCATGGCCTTGCCGACCACCTTGTTCTACCAGGCCGACGGACGCCTGATCAACAGCCACCTCGGCGAACTGTCCCAGGCCAGCCTGGCCCGCGCCCTGGAACCCTTCGACACCGCCCCACAAAGGAAACCCACATGCCAAGCCTCCGCCACCTGCTGACCCTGTTGCCGTTGACGCTCGCCGCCGCCCTGGCCCAGGCCGAGGACTGGCCGGCACCGATCAAGCAGATCGAAGCCAAGGGCGCCAAAATCCTCGGCACATTCGACGCCCCCAGCGGCCTCACCGGCTATGCCGCGCAATACCAGAACCGTGGCATGGCGCTGTACCTGACAGCCGACGGCAAGAGCGTGATCGCCGGCAACCTGTACGACGCCCAGGGCAACGACCTGAGCAGCGCCCCCCTGGAAAAACTGGTGTATGCGCCGATGGCCAAGGAAGTCTGGGCCAAAATGGAAAAAAGCAGCTGGATACAGGACGGCGACACAAACGCGCCACGCATCGTCTACCTGTTCAGCGACCCCAACTGCCCCTACTGCAACATGTTCTGGGAGCAGGCGCGTCCTTGGGTGAAGGCCGGCAAAGTGCAGTTGCGCCACATCATGGTCGGCATCATCCGCGAGGACAGCGCCGCCAAGTCCGCCGCGCTGTTTGCCGCCAAAGACCCGCAAAAGGCCCTGGAAGAACACGAAGCCGCCGGCAAGGGCAGTCAGTTGCAGCCGCTGGACAAGATTCCGACAGCTATCGAAGCCAAGCTCGATGGGAACATGAAGTTGATGCAAGCGCTGGAGTTGTCGGCGACGCCAGCGATTTTCTACCTGGACGACAAGGGCGGCCTGCAGCAACAACAAGGCGCACCTTCGCCGGATAAGCTGGTGAAGATACTGGGGCCAAAATAAGGCATTCGGTCGTTCCCCGTACGAGGGAACGACCCTTTAGCATCAGTTCATCGTCACCCGTAATAGCGCATCGTGAAGTTATCAAAAAACGACCAATCGCGAACTTCCACTACCATTGAAGAAACCGTTTTGCCAAGGGGTGGAATATATTCAAGCCATATACCTGCAAAGTCATCTGCGGGATACACCAGGCGCTGAAGCAGATTATTATCCTCATCAAAATAAGTCACTGCGCCCAGCAGTTGCTTGGATGTCCATGCGTACTTCAAATAAACCAACGCATGTTTAAACACAAAGCGATGGATTTGCGGTGAGGGCAGTTCGTGCATACCCAGCGCCATCCCGTAGTGGTTACCCGACGCCAGTGAGAGGTCCTTATGAAACTGAACAATGCCTGCAGTCTCTTCACCGTGCTCAAAGGTAATCGTCATCGTCGGTGTATCCACAACGCCCTTGGCGGGAAACGTGCTTAGGGTCTGCGCTTCAAATCGCTCCTCGATTTCTATCAGATGCAGTTTGACCATAAGCGTCAACTCAGGAAAAACCACCACCGGCCCCTCTTCACAACACGCATCCACTGAGGTCTTGAATACGACGACCAACTGGCTATTGTCAGCCAACTTCGCCAACTCGGTGCGTGGGATAACACGCGACAGCCCTTTTTCTACTTCGTCCGCCGTGATCGGCTCATCCGCCATCAAGGTGATGGTGTAGGGAGAGCCATTTTTCAAGGTGCCCTTGCATTCCAGCCAGCCCTTCTGCCCCGCCGCCATAAAACTCCATTGTTTTACCTTGGCAGTGGCGTCACCCGTCAGTTTGCACAGGTCCAATACACCTTCTACGGCCTCGAAGACTTCAGGTGTCGACAACGTCGAGGGCACCTTGAGGTTTAGATCGGTAAATACTTCACAGACCCGGGTCACGGTACTTCTGGTGGTCACCGTTCTGGTGATTTCAGGACGGTCTAACTCCAGCGGTGCATGACCGCATTGAACTGCACTTTTCGACGTTAATTGTTGAGTCACGATAAGCCTCCGGCACCCGCCAAATAGTCACCTGCCACAAGACGAGGTCGTTAAAAGGAGTGCTCGCTTGGTGCGCGCACTCTATTTGCGACCTCCGTTAAACTTCCTCGACGAGCAGGTAATCAATAAGGTAGTCATTACCCGCTATACCGGGATCACGCTCATGGCTATGGAGAACCAGCAGCGCGAAATTGCTGCTCGCCACAAAGGTGCCAGCGAGCGTCACCCACGTATTGGGATCAGTAAGCACTTCTATACTGGTGATGGCTACGTTGTCTGCTTTCAGCGACAGCTTTGGCGTTGGATCAGAAGTGTTATACCGGCGAACACGCGCGGAAAAGGCATATGTTGTGCCGCTTTCCAAATCATCAAATTCCCGATGCAAAATCACCCCGAGATTTTTACCTGTATTGGTGAAGTTTTTAACGGAGTACTGCTCGTTACCATCGCTTGCTACGCCCAATGATTCAAAAGTGAGATCCCTTGGGTCCGGAGCTCCCGGGCCTCTTTCCCACCGTCCAAATGTCCGGTCATTGAAATCCGTCAGGTCTCGGTAATACTTGCGGAGCGTGTATTTGGACTCCGGAAACGTAATCACCGGCCCGTCTTCACAACAGGCATCCACCGTGGTTCTGAATACAACAGTCAACTCGGCCTTGTTAGGAAACTTATTCAGCTCTTTACGCAGAAGTGGACGTGAAACCCCCTCTTTTTCATCACTGTCCGTAAGCGGCTCACCCTCCATCAACTTGACAGTATGGGCAGTGCCATCTTCCAGGAGGCCTGTGACCTCAAGCCACCCAGACTGGCCTGCCTTCAGGAAGTCCCATTTTTTCACAACGACAGCGACGCTCCCTTCATCGCCACGCAACGTCAACACGTCATCAACGGCCTCGGGCACTTCCGGTCTCGATAACGCTACCGGGACACTGAAGTGAAGGTCGGTGATCACTTCACAAACTCGGGTCACGGTACTTCTGATCGTCATGACTTTGGTGATTTCAGGACTATTCAGCTGCGCTGGTTTCTGATCACATTTGATGCCACTTTTCGACGTTAACTGTTTATTAATCACTGTAAGCCTCCAGGTCCGGCTAAATAGTCGTCATCCTTAAAACAAGGTCTATTTACTGTCCGAGCGCCAGAAGCTGTCTACTGTCATAGTTGACAGGTACATCAGGCAAGCGGCCGGCAAGGCCGCCCCCCGTTAAAGCCCCTCCAACTCGGCCATCAAATCACTCAACCGATCCACCTTCTCCACGCTGATCTCGTTGCCCACCAACCCCTCGATATACTCCGCCAGCTCTGCCACCGTGCTGCACTCGAACATCGCCCGCAGCGGCACATCGCGTTGCAGGGTTTTCTGCACCCGCGAGGCGATCTGTGTGGCGAGCAACGAGTGGCCGCCCAATTCGAAGAAGTTGTCCCGCACCCCTACCCGTTCGACTTTCAGCACCTCGGCCCAGATCGCAGCCAGCGTGGTTTCCAGTTCGTTGCGCGGTGCCAGGTAACCCTGACGGTGCAATTGGCCGATTTCCAGTTCCGGCAAGGCGTTGCGGTCGAGCTTGCCGTTGGCGTTGAGTGGCAGGCGATCAAGCCATAGCCAGTGCAGCGGCACCATGTATTCCGGCAGTTCGGCGCGCAGGCGTTGCTTGATGCGGTCCAGGCGCTCGTCAGGGTCAAGCGCCGCGTCGGCGGCCACCAGGTAGCCCACCAGGTGTTTGCCATTGGCGCCCTCCTGCACGCCCACCGCCGCGTCGCGCACTTCGGGTTGTTCGTGCAGACGCGCTTGGATCTCACCCAGCTCGATGCGGTAACCGCGAATTTTCACTTGATGGTCGATGCGCCCGACGTACTCCAACACCCCGTCACTGCGCTGGCGCGCCAGATCGCCGGTGCGGTAGAGACGCTCGCCCGGCGCGCCAAAGGGGTTGGGCACAAACACCGGGGCGGTGCGCAGCGGATCGCCGACATAGCCACGGCCGACACCGGTGCCGGCGACACACAACTCACCCACCGCGCCTTGCGGCACCAGGTCCAGCGCGCCGTCCAACAGGTACAAACGGTTGTTGTCGGTCGGTGTGCCAATCGGCAGGTACGTGCCGCGAGTCGAGGCCAGGTCGACGCGGAAGAACGCCACGTCGTCCGAGCATTCCGCCGGGCCGTAGGCATTCACCAGGCCAATCTGCGGATAGCGTTGCAGCCATTGATGCGCCAGCTCCGGCGGCATCGCTTCACCCGTCGGCAGCATCCAGCGCAGCCCGTCCAGGCTGATGCGGTCGTGGGCGAGCATGCCCTGGATCAGCGACGGCACGCTCTCCAGCACGGTAATGCCTTGCGCCTGCACATGTTCGAGCAAGCCCTGGGGGTCATGGGCGATGGCATTCGGCACGATATCCACCCGCGCACCGAACAGCGGCGCCGCGAGAAATTGCCACACGGAAATATCGAAGCTCTGCGAAGCGGTCTGCGCGATGACGTCTGCCGGCGACAGCTCCAGGTACGGCACCTTGCTCAACTGGTTATTGAGCATCCCGCGCTGTTCGACCATCACGCCTTTAGGCAGGCCGGTGGAGCCCGAGGTGTAGATCACGTAGGCGAGATTGTCCGCCGCGCTGTAGATGCCAGGATTCTCGCCACGGGCCGGCACCTCTTCCCACACCAGCAACTGGCACTGGGTGCCTTCGAGTAACTCGATGGCCTGTTCGCGACACGCCTCGCTGCACACCAGCAACGGCGTGCGGCTCAACTCAATGATGCGGCTCAGCCGCTGGGCGGGCAGGCCCGGGTCGAGCGGCAGGTAACCGGCACCGGCCTTGAAGCTGCCGATGATCATGCCCAGCAGGTCGAGGTTGCGCTCGGCCAGCAATGCCACCGGCTGGTCCAGGCCCACACCCGCGCTGATCAACGCATGGCCCAGGCCGTTGCTGCGACGGTTCAGTTGCTCATAGGTCCATCGCTGGTCCAGACAACTGGCAGCAATGCGCTGCGGATGCTGCGCCACCTGCTCTTCGAACAATTCGACATAGCTGCGCGCCAGCGGGTAATCCTGTGCGCTCTGGTTACAGCCTTCCACCAGGAACGCACGCTCCTGATCGCCGATCAGCGGCAGGTCGGCCATGTCGCCATGAAAGCCCTGCATCAGCGCCAGCAGCAGACGTTTGAACTCGCCGAGCATGCCTTGCACGGTGGTTTCATCGAAGTAGCGCTGGTCGTAGGACAGGTGCAAACCGAGGTCATCGCCCGGATAGCACACCGCCGTCAGCGGGAAGTTGGTGTGGGTGCGACCGGAATCCGAGGTGGCGTTCAGGCTTTGCGCATGGTCCAGCACCGAGGTGTCCACCGGGGCGTTTTCGAACACGAACAGGCTATCGAACAGCGGCTGGCCCTTGGGCAGTTCGCTGTGTTCCTGGATCGTCACCAGCGGCAGGTATTCGTACTCGCGCAGTTGCATGTTGCTGTCGAGCAGGCCGCTCAACCACTGGCGCACGCTGCAAGGCTGATCGTCCTCGGGCAGTTTCACGCGCAGCGCGATGCTGTTGATGAACAGACCAACGGTGCGTTGCATCTCGGGCATGTCCACCGGGCGGCCGGCCACGGTGACGCCGAACAGCACGTCACGCTCGCCGCTCAAACGCCGCAATACCAGCGCCCATGCCGCCTGGGCAAAGGTATTGACGGTGAGTTGATGGGCCTGGGCCAGTTCGCGCAGTTGCGCGCCGTCGCAGGCATCCAGCCGGGTGTAGCAGTCGCCCACCAGCATGCCGCCGCTGTGGCCTGCATGTTCGCGCAGGAATGGCCGGTCGCTGGGGATCGGCGTGGTACGTTCAAACCCCTGCAGATTGCGCTGCCACCACTGGCGCGCTTCGTTAAGGTCCTGGCGTTGCAGCCAGGCGATGTAGTCGCGATAACGTGGCGGCGTGGCCAGTTGCGCTGCGCGGCCTTCGCCCAGGGCGAGATAGATCTCGAAGAAGTCGTTCATCAGCAGCGAACGGCACCAGGCATCGATGAGGATGTGGTGGTTGCTCATCATGAACCAGTAGCGCGCTTGGCCCACGCGAATCAGGCGCAGGTGGAACGGCGCCTGGTTGAGCAGATCGAACCCGGTTTCGCGCTCCTGCTTGAGCAACGCTTGCAGGCGCGGCTCTTGCTCGTCCTCGGGATCGCGGCTCCAGTCCAGGTACTCGATCGGCGCGCTGCCGGGTTTGTGGATCACTTGCAGCATGTCTTCGCCGACGTTCCAGCAGAACGACGCACGCAGGGCTTCGTGGCGCGCGATCACCGCTTGCCAGGCCTGGGCGAAACGCTCGGGGTCGAGCACGCTGTTGATGCGGTAGCGGTCCTGCATGTAATACAGGCCGGTGCCCGGTTCGAGCAGGGTGTGCAGCAGCAGGCCTTCCTGCATCGGCGTCAGCGGGTAGACGTCTTCGATCCGGCTGGCGGCCACCGGCAGGCTGTCGAGCTGCGCCTGGTTCAGGTGCGCCAGGGGGAAGTCGGACGGCGTGAGGCCAACAGCCTCGTCTTCCAGGCAATGTTCGATCAGGCCCTGCAGCTCGGCCAGATACCCCTCGGCCAACGCGCGAATGGTCTGCGGTGTATGGCGCTCGCGGCTGAAGGTCCAGCGCAGCACCAACTCGCCGCCGTATACCTGGCTGTCGACACTCAGCTCATTGGGCAGCGGCGCGTCCGGATCATGCGCCAGCCCGGCCGGCTCATCCAGCGGATGGAACAGCGCGTCACTGCCAAAGCTCTGGTCGAACTGGCCGAGGTAGTTGAAGGTAATGGGCGCATCCGGCAGCGCCATCAGGGTCTGTTTGCACAGGTCGTCGGCCAGATAACGCAGTACGCCGTAGCCCAGGCCTTTGTGCGGCACACCGCGCAGTTGCTCCTTGATCGCCTTGATCGAATCGCCCTGGGCAGCCGCTGGCGTCAGGCGCACGGGATAGGCACTGGTGAACCAGCCGACGCTGCGGGTCAGGTCGATGTCATCGAACAGTGCTTCGCGGCCATGGCCCTCCAGTTGGATCACTGCCGAGTCGTGGCCGCTCCAGCGGCACACCACCCGTGCCAGGGCGGTCAGCAGCAGGTCGTTGACCTGGGTGCGGTAAGCGCTCGGCGCCTGCTGCAACAGGTGGCGGGTGCGCTCGGCATCCAAGCGCACGCTGACCGTCTCGGCATCGCGGTTACGCAACGCGCCCTGAGGCCGCGCCACCGGCAACAGCACGCGGGGCCCGGCCAACTGGCGTTGCCACAGGCTCAACTCTTCACGCAGGGATTCGCTATGGGCATACGCCTGCAAGCGTGCCGCCCATTCGCGCAGCGCACTGGTCTTGGCCGGCAGGCTGACGGAGCGGCCGTCGCTCAGTTGGCGATAAACGTTCTGCAGGTCTTCGAGCAACACGCGCCACGACACGCCATCGACCACCAGGTGATGGATCGCGATCAGCAATCGCTGCTGCCCCTCGGGGCCATCAATCAGCAACGCGCGCAGCAACGGGCCGTGTTGCAGGTCGAGGCTGCGCTGGGTCTCGGTGAACAGCGCGGCGCACTGCGCCATGTCCTTCACCTGCGCCTGCATCAACGCACCCCCGAGTGGCACGCCCAAGTGTTCGGCGTGCCACTGGGCATCGCGCCGGGTGAAGCTCAGACGCAGCGCATCGTGATGCTCCAGTACCGCCAGCAACGCCTGCTCCAGGCGATGAGGGTCAAGCAGTTGCAGCGGCTTGAGCAGCAACGACTGGTTCCAGTGCTCGCGCGCCGGGATGTCGCTGTCGAAGAACCAGTGCTGGATCGGCGTGAGCGCCGAGGCACCCGTGAGCACGCCTTGCTCGGCCATGACCTGCTCGGCGCGCGTGGCGACGGCGGCCAGGGTCTGCACGGTCTGGTGCTGAAACAGGTCGCGCGGGCTGAAATGAATCCCGGCCTGACGCGCGCGACTGACCACCTGGATCGACAGGATCGAATCGCCGCCCAGCTCAAAGAAGTTGTCGTCGAGGCCAACCTGCTGCACGTTCAACACCGCGCACCAGATGGCGGCCAGGGTGCTTTGCAGTGCGGTGCGTGGCGCCACGTACTGTTGACGATTCGCCTCGGGGTCGGGCTGCGGCAAGGCGCGGCGGTCAAGTTTGCCGTTGGCGGTGAGCGGCATGCTGTCGAGCACGATCAGGTGCGCAGGCACCATGTAGTCCGGTAGCTGCGCCTTGAGGTGCGCTTTCAGCGCGTCGCGCAACGCGCCGTGCTCCGCATCGCTGACCAGGTACGCCACCAGCTGTTTACCGCTCAGCGCCTCCAGCGCCAGCACCACCGCTTCGCGCACGGCCGGGTGTTCGAGCAGACGGGTTTCGATCTCGCCCAGCTCGATGCGAAAGCCACGAATCTTGACCTGATGGTCGATGCGGCCCAGGTACTCGACCAGCCCGTCGGCACGCTGGCGCACCAGGTCGCCGGTGCGGTACAGACGACCGCCCTCGCGGGCAAACGGGTCCGCGACAAAACGCTCCGCCGTCATGCCCGGCCGTTGGTGATACCCCAGGGCCAGACCGGCGCCGCCAACGTAGAGCTCGCCGGTTGCGCCCTGCGGCACCAGCGCCAGGTCGGCGTCGAGAATATAGGCGACGCGCGCGCCGATGAGGCTGCCGATCGGTACGCTGGCGGCACCCTCGTCCAGCTGCTCCGGGGCCAGGCTGGCGAGCGGCATCACCACGGTTTCGGTCGGGCCATAGGCATTGAAAAACACTTGCGGCTGGAACGCTGCGCGAATGCGCTGCAGATGTTCACCGGTCAGCGCTTCGCCACCGGTGATGCACATGCGCACCGGTAACGTCTGCTGCTGGGTGGCCAGCCACTGCGCCAACTGGCTGCCATAGCTTGGGGTGAAACCGAGAATATTGATGCGATGGGTACGGATCAGCGCGCAGATTTGCTCGGCATCCCACTGCCCCTGGGCACGCAATACCACCTGCGCACCGCTGAGCAGCGGCACCAGCAAACGCTCGGTGGCGGCGTCGAAATTGATCGAATAAAAATGCAGCTCGCAGTCGTCCGGGCGCATGCCGAAACGCTCGATCACCGCCTGGCAATGCATGGCGATTTCACCATGGGACACCACCACGCCCTTGGGTTTACCGGTGGAGCCCGAGGTGTAGATCAGGTACGCCTGATGTTGCGCCAGGCTGACAAATGGCACCTCGCTGACGGGGTAGTTCGCCAGCTTCGGCAGGTCATTTTCCAGGCACCAGCAGGCCACGGTCGCCGGCAACGGGCCGAGGGCCTCGAACATCGCCGCATCGCTGAGCAACAGGCCGATGCCGCTGTCTTCGATCATGTAGTGCAGGCGGTCCAGCGGGTACTCCGGGTCCAGCGGTACGTAGGCGCCGCCTGCCTTGAGGATCGCCAGCAAGCCGACGACCATTTCCAGTGAGCGCGGCAACGCCAGGCCCACCCGCACCTGCGGGCCCACACCGCGTTCACGCAGCACCCAGGCCAGGCGATTGGCGCGTGCATCGAGTTCGGCGTAGGTCAGGGTTTCACCGGCGAAGGTCAGCGCGGGGGCGTCACCGCGCTTGAGCGCCTGCTGGCTGAACAGCGAATGGATGCACTGGTCGAGGCGATACTCACCGGCTTCAACCCCGAGGCTGTCCTGCAAGGCACGCTGCTCTGCCGCCACAAGCAGCGGCAACTCGCTGAGGCGCTGCTGCGGATCGGCGATCAACGCCTCCAGCAGGTTGCGCCAATGCTCGGCCATGCGTGCAATGCGTGGTTCATCGAACAGGTCGGTGCTGTAGGTCAGGCAGCAACCCAGGCGATGGTCGAGGTCGGTGACTTCCAGGTTGAGGTCGAACTTGGTGGCGCGCGCATCGTTGGCCAGGTACTCGACGCTCATGCCGGCCAGTTGGCGGCTTTGCTGGAACTCCCAGCGCTGCACGTTGCACATCACTTGGAAAAGTGGGTTGTACGCCGCACTGCGCGGCGGTTGCAAGGCTTCAACCAGGTGGTCGAACGGCAGATCCTGGTGCGACTGCCCCTCGATCACCGTGTGGCGCACCTGCTCGAACAGCTCGCCGACGCTCATCTGCCCGTTGAGCCGGCAGCGCAGCACCTGGGTATTGAGGAACGCGCCGATCAGCCCTTCGCTTTCCGGGCGAATGCGGTTGGCCACCGGCGCGCCGATGCGCAGGTCGGTCTGGCCGCTGTAGCGGTAGAGCAACACCGCCAGTGTCGCGGTCATGGTCATGAACAGCGTGAGGCCACGTTCGGCGTTGAACGCGCGTACGCGCGCCGCCAGATCAACGCTCAGATCAAAGCGATACAGTTCGCCTCGGTGGCTTTGCACGGATGGCCGTGGACGGTCACCGGGCAGTTCCAGCAACGGGTGCTCATGCCCAAGTTGCGCGGTCCAGTAATCGAGCTGGCGCTGGCGCTCGCCGGCTTCCATCCACTGGCGTTGCCACACGCTGTAATCCAAGTATTGCACAGGCAGCGGCGCCAGCGGCGAGTCGCGCTCGTCGATAAAGGCTTCGTACAGGGCGCTCAGTTCACGGGCAAAGATGTCCATGGCCCAGCCTTCGGTGACGATGTGGTGCAGGGTCAGCACCAGGTAATGGTCCTGCTCGGCGGCCTTGACCAGGCACGCGCGCAGTAACGGTCCGGTTTCCAGGTTGAAGGGGGTGTGGGCTTCGTGGTCGGCCAGTTGCTGGATGCGTTGCGGGCGCTCGGCCTCGTTCAGCGCCGAGAAGTCCTGCCAGTCCATGCGCAGGCCGGTTTGCGCCGCGACCCGCTGATACGCCACGCCATCGACGCTCGGGAACGTGGTGCGCAGGGTTTCGTGGCGCATGATCAAGGCCTGCAACGCCGCCTCGAACCGGCCCACGTCCAGCACGCCGCGCAAGCGCGCCATGCCACCGACGTTATAGGCCGGGCTGTCGGGTTCCATTTGCCAGAGGAACCACATGCGTTGCTGGGAGTAGGACAGCGGCACCTTCTGGTTGCGGTCGACCCGGGCGATGGCGGTTTGCTGATTGCGCTGGCCGGCGTTCTGGATCAGCGCGACTTGGGCTGCAAACGCGCCCAGTTCGCTGGCGTCGAACAAGGTACGCAACGACAGCTCGACGTCGCAGGCCTGACGGGTGCGCGAGATGATTTGCGTGGCCAGCAACGAGTGGCCACCGAGGGCGAAAAAGTCGTCGTGCAGGCCGATACGCGGCAAGCCGAGCACTTCGCGCCAGATCGCGGCGATCTGCTGCTGCAGCGGTGATTGCGGCTCGACGTGTTCGCGGATGTGCCACACCGGTTCCGGCAACGCGCGGCGGTCGAGTTTGCCGCTGGGGCTCAGCGGCATTGCGTCCAGGCGCATCAGCACGGCGGGCACCATGTATTCCGGCAGCTCGGCGGCCAGGGCGGCTTTCAGCGCCTGGGGGGCCAGCTCGGCATGGCCGGTGTAGTAGCCGATCAACTGCGCATCGCGCACCAGCACCACGGCCTGGGCGACGCCGTCCTGGGCGAGCAGGCGCGCTTCGATTTCTTCCGGCTCCACGCGGAACCCGCGCAGCTTCACTTGCTGATCCAGGCGGCCAAGGTATTCGAGCACGCCGTCAATGCTCCAGCGCGCACGGTCACCGGTGCGGTACAGGCGCGTGCCGGGCTCGCCCAGCGGGTCGGCGACAAAACGTTCGGCGGTCAGCCCGGCCCGGCCCAGGTAACCCCGGGCCAGGCCGATGCCGCCGATGCACAGCTCGCCCGGCACACCGGCCGGCAGCGGGTTGAGTTGCGCATCCAGCACGCGGCAGATCACATTGCCCAACGGCCGGCCAATCGGCGAGCGCTCGCCATCGACCACCGCGCACTGCCAGTGGGTGACGTTGATCGCGGTTTCCGTCGGGCCATAGCGGTTGTGCAACTGCACCGCCGGCAACTGCGCCAGCACACGGTTGCGCAACTCGGCGGGCAAGGCTTCGCCGCCCGAGAACAGGCGACGCAAGCTGGTGCACTCGGCCGCCAGCGGTTCGTCGATAAACAACTGCAACAATGGCGGCACGAAGTGCAGCGTGGTCACGCCATGCGCCTGCACCAACTGCGCAATGCGATGAGGATCGCGATGCTCACCGGGCCCGGCCAGCACCAGACGGCAACCGGTGATCAATGGCCAGAAGCATTCCCACACCGACACGTCGAAACTGATCGGCGCCTTTTGCATCAGCACGTCGTTGGCGTCGAGCTGATAGGTGGCCTGCATCCATTGCAAGCGTTCGGCCAGGGCCGCATGGGTGTTGCCCACGCCCTTGGGCTGGCCGGTGGAGCCGGAGGTGTAGATCACGTAGGCGAGATTATCGCCGTGCAGGTGCAGGCCGGGCGGCTGGGTTGGCCAGCTGTCCAGGTGCAGGCTGTCCATGGCGATGACGCACACCCCTTCAGCGCTGGGCAGTTGCGCCAGCAGTGAGGTCTGGGTGAGCAGCAGGTGCACGCCGCTGTCCTTGAGCATGTAGGCCAGGCGCTCGGCCGGGTAATCCGGGTCGAGCGGCACATAGGCGCCGCCGGCCTTGATGATCGCCAGCAGGCCGACCAGCAGCTGCGGCGAGCGCTCGGCGGCGATGGCCACGCACACGTCCGGGCCGACGCCTTTGTCGCGCAGGTAATGGGCCAGACGGTTGGCCTGGGTATGCAGTTGGGCGAAGCTCAGGCTGCCGTGCTCCCACACCAGCGCCGTGGCCTGCGAGGTGTGCTGATTGAGCAACTCGGGCAGCCACTGGGTGGCGGGCGCACAAGGCGTGGTGTTCCATTGGCGCTGCTCGTCCTGAGGCATGAGCGGCAAGTCGCCAATCGCCTGTTGCGGCTGCGCGCAGGCGGCGTGCAGCAGCGCAATGTAGTGTTCGGCGAGACGCTGGATGGTTGCGCCATCGAACAGCTCATCAGCGTAGTCGAACGCCAGGCTCAGGCGTCCATGGCGGTCTTCTTCGCTGTGCAGTTGCAGGTCGAACTTGGCTTCGCGACTGTGCCAGGGCAGCTCATCGGCGAGCAGGCCGGGCAGGCGGCGCAATGCACTCAGGTCGCGCTGCTGGTGGTTGAACATGACCTGGAACAGGCCCTGTTCGCGGGCCTGGGGGAAGGCTTCCAGCAGTTGCTCGAAGGGCAGGTCCTGATGGGCCTGGGCGCCGAGTGCGGCCTGGCGCGTTGCCGCCAGCAGTTGATTGAATGGCAGGCGCCCGTCCAGCTCGGCACGCAACACCAGGGTGTTGATGAAGAAGCCGACCAGCCCCTGGGTTTCCTGGCGCGGGCGGTTGGCGTTAGGCACGCCGATGCGGATATCGCGCTGGCCAGTGTAGCGATGGAGCAGGGTCTGGAACGCGGCGAGCAACAGCATGAACGGCGTCGACTCATGGGCCTGGGCCGCTTTGCGCACCGCTTCGCAGAGGTCGGCGCTCAGGCGCACGCTGTGGCGGGCGGCGGTGTGGCGGTGACGGGCCGAGCGCGGGTGGTCGGTGGCCAGGCTCAAGGCCGGATGCTCATCGCCAAGGCGGGCCTTCCAGTACGCCAGTTGCCGCGGGCCTTCGCCTTCGGCCAACCATTGGCGCTGCCAGCTGCCGTAATCGGCGTACTGCAGCGCCAGCGGCGCCAGCTCCAGGGGCTGGCCCTGGGAGGCCGCGGCGTACAGGCGCGAGAATTCATCGATAAGGATATTCAGCGACCAACCGTCGGCGATGATGTGATGCAGGGTCACCAGCAACTGGTGCTCTTCATCGTCCAGACGCACCAGGGTCACTTGCAACAGTGGGCCTTTTTCGAGATCGAACCGGGTCTGCGCTTCGTCCTCGCGGATCTGCTGCGCGCAGGCGTCACGCTCATGGGCAGGCTGGTCGCTGAGGTCGATGACGCGCAGCTCGAACGCCCCGCTCGCCTCGATGCGCTGGAAGGCCTGGCCGTCGCGCTCATAGAAGCGCGTGCGCAGCGCTTCGTGGCGCTGGACCAGGTACTGGAAGCTTGCGCGCACGGCGTCTTCATCCAGCTCGCCGCGCAGGCGCAGCGCGCCGGGAATGGTGTAGGCACTGCTGTCGGGCTGCAGCTGCCAGGTGATCCACAGGCGGTTATGTGCCAGGGATTGCGGCAGTTCGGCCTGGCGCGACAGGGCCTGAATCGCGCCCTGGGCGACACCGCCGTCCTGCTGCAAACGGGCAACGCTGGCGGCAAAATCCTGCAGGGTCGGTGCTTCGAACAGCAGGCGCAGGTTCAGCTCCAACCCCAGGCTTTCGCGCAGCCGTGCGACCACCTGGGTGGCGGTGATGGAGTTGCCGCCGAGCAGGAAGAAGTGATCGTCGGCAGCGACTTGGTTGACGTGCAAGTGCTCGCACCAGATCGCCGCGATCTGGTTTTGCAGCTCGGATTCCAGCACCGCATCCTGGGTCTGCACGGGCAAACCGGGGAACTGCGCGTAGCTGTCGAGGCTGCCATCGGCGTGACGAAGCGCGCAGGCTGAGCGCTGCACCTTGCCACTGGAGGTTTTGGGCAGCGCGCCAGGATTGAGCAGCACCACCACGCTCGGGGCCTGTTGATACGCCTCGGCCACCGCCTGACGGATAGCCTTGATCAGCGCTTCGGGCGGCAGGATTTTCTGCACGCTGCGGCTGATTTCGGCGGCGATGCCGATGCCTTCCAGGCCCTCATCGTTTACCGCAAACGCGGCGACCCGCCCCTTGCGCACCACTTCCACGTCGCGCTCGATGGTCTGTTCGATGTCCTGGGGATACAGGTTGTGGCCGCGCACGATCAGCAGGTCCTTCAAGCGACCGGTGATGTACACCTCACCGTCGCGCATGAAGGCCAGGTCCCCGGTGCGCAACCAGGTGCGGCCGGCATGCTGCATGAACGTTTTGGCGGTGGCTTCAGGGTTGCGCCAGTAGCCGTGGGCGATGCTTGGGCCGCTGGCCCAGAGTTCGCCGACGTGGTTGTCCGCCAGTTCGCTCAGGGTATGCGGGTCGACGATCAGTACGGCATGGTCGGGCTGACCGGTGCCGCAGCTCATGATCGCACTGCCCTGCCCCGGCTCGGCACGGTTGGCGGCCAGCGCCTGGTCATCCACCCGCAGCGCCGGGATGCCCTGACCACGGCGCCCACCGGCGACAAACAGGGTCGCTTCGGCCAAGCCATAAGAGGCGATAAAGTTGTTGTCGCTGAACCCGCAGACGGCGAACTTCTCGGCGAAGCGTTCCAGGGTATCGAGGCGGATCGGTTCGGAACCGGAATAGGCCACGCGCCACTGGCTCAGGTCGAGGCGTTCCAGTGCGGACTCGCTGACCCGTTCGCTGCACAGGCGGTAGGCGAAATCCGGACCGCCGCTGATGGTGCCGCCGTATTCGCTGATCGCTTCCAGCCAGCGCAACGGCCGGCCAAGGAAGTAGGCTGGCGACATCAGCACGCAAGGCACGCCGCTGAAGATCGGTTGCAGCAGGCCGCCGATCAGGCCCATGTCGTGGTACAGCGGCAGCCAGCTGACGATCACGTCATGCGGGTTCAGATCAATGCCAAAGCCACGGCGGATCAGCACTTCGTTAGCCACCAGATTGCCGTGGCTGACCTGCACGCCTTTGGGCAGCGCAGTGGAGCCGGAGGTGTATTGCAGGAACGCGATGTCGTCTGGCTGCAGTTGGGGCGCGATCCACTCGCCGACACCCTGCACGGTATCGACGCTCAGTATCGGCGGCGCGTTCTCAATCTGTGCCAGGCCCTCGGCGAGGCTGGCGATGGTCAGCAGCAGGCGCGGTTCGGCATCTGTGATGATCGACAGCAGGCGCTCCTGATGATGGCGTTTGGTGGACTCCGGCGGGTAAGCCGGCACCGCAATGACCCCGGCGTACAGGCAGCCGAAGAACGCCGCCACATAGTCCGGCCCGCTGGGGAACAGCAACACCGCACGGTCACCCTGTGCGGCGCTGGCTTGCAGGGCTGCGGCAATGGTGCGCGCGCGCAGGTCGAGGTCGCGGTAACTGAGCACCACGTTGTGCTCGGCCGACTCGGCAAGGAAGCGCAGGGCGACCTGGTCCGGGGTCTGCGCGGCACGGCGTTGAAGGGACTGGACCAGGGTGCGGGGAAGTTCGAAGGCGTCCATCATGGGGTTCCTGCCTGAAATCGGCTTACGGGAAATCGAGAAATAGGGGCTGTCAGCCGGCGGCCAGTTGCCGCGCCGCGCCATTGCGAAAGCGGGCCAGGTGTTCCTCGGCGTAGCGGCGCAGGCAGCGCAATACGGCGCTTTCGTGCTGCATGAGGAAGAAGTG
>Ga0302347_1002867_pt1 | contig 16415 bp, 17 predicted proteins | sample PhyWR1_FD_202178 | JGI IMG/M metagenome (GOLD analysis project Ga0302347, IMG submission 202178) | Leaf surface microbial communities from wheat plants in UC Gill Tract Community Farm, Albany, California, United States - DLSL W.R1 (v2)... | ecosystem: Host-associated > Plants > Phyllosphere >...
TGGCCATGTGGCGCGGCAACGGCGAGTGGATCTGCCGCCCGCTGAACAACCCGGCCAAGCTGCAGTTCAACGCGTTTGCCGACACCGACCCGAAAGGCTTCGGCCTGGTGCAGACCGACCATGAATTCGCCAGCTACCAGGACACCGTGGACTGGTATAGCAAACGCCCAAGCCTGTGGGTAGAACCGACCACCGCCTGGGGCGAAGGCTCGATCGACCTGCTGGAAATCCCCACCACCGGCGAAACCCTGGACAACATCGTGGCCTTCTGGACCCCGAAAAAACCGGTGGCCGCCGGCGACTCGCTCAACTATGGCTACAAGCTCTACTGGAGCGCCCTGCCGCCGGTGAGCACGCCGTTGGCGCAGGTCGACGCGACCCGTTCCGGCATGGGCGGTTTCACCGAAGGCTGGGCACCGGGCGAGCATTACCCTGAGGTATGGGCACGGCGTTTTGCCGTGGATTTCAAGGGCGGCGGCCTGGACCGCCTGCCGGAAGGCACCGGGATCGAGCCGGTGGTGACCTGCTCCCACGGCGAAGTCAAAGACTTCAGCGTGCTGGTGCTCGACAACATCAAGGGCTACCGCATCCTGTTCGACTGGTACCCGACCAGCGACAGCGTGGAGCCGGTGGAACTGCGGCTGTTTATCCGCACCCAGGACCGCACCTTGAGTGAGACCTGGTTGTACCAGTACTTCCCGCCGGCGCCGCAGCTGCGTAAGTACACCTGACGCTAAAGGTAGGAACGAGCTTGTGTGGGAGGGGGCTTGCCCCCGATGGCGGTGGGCCAGTGACAGATGTGCTGGCTGACACACCGCTATCGGGGGCAAGTCGAATCGTCGCACCGCCCCTCCCACATTTGTTCTGCATCGGTTCTAGAACCGCGACACACTCTTCATCGCCCCAATCAGATACCGCATCGCCACCTGGTCACTCTCGGTCAGGGCGCGATACTGCGCGAGCAATTCGGCCTCATCCGAACTCAACCGGCTATCCCGCAAGAACCCGCTGCGCGCCAGAAAAGACGCCACCACACCCGCAACACAATAAGACTTGGCCATGGACTGCTTCTCCTGATATCGATCAAAACTCCTGGTGCCCATCACCTGCATCCCGTGAAGATCCTGACTCCCTGGGCCAGAAATCAGACTTACCCTAAGCGTAGAAACAATCTCACCACGCGTGGGATTTTTTAGAGTATTCACTTAAAAAACTGATTAGGTAACAAAGACCTACAGTCTTTTCCCACAGCATCACCCATGAAAAAACCCACCGGATCAGGGTGGGTTTTTGATAGGGCGTAGGCGTCAATCCCTAAGGTCAGACTCATGAATCGGTTGATCGCGATGGGTGGCCCGCTGGTACTGCGCCGGCCAGGTGGCCTTGCGCCCGCCCAAGTCATCGTCGGCATGCAGCGGCCAGTACGGGTCACGCAGCAGCTCACGGGCGAGGAAGATGATGTCGGCCTGGCAGGTGCGCAGGATGTGCTCGGCCTGGGCCGGTTCGGTAATCATCCCTACGGTGCCGGTGGCGATGCCCGACTCTTTGCGCACACGCTCGGCGAAGCGCGTCTGGTAGCCGGGGCCGGTGGGGATTTCGGCGTTGGCGGCGGTGCCACCCGAGGACACGTCGATCAGGTCCACGCCCAGCGCCTTGAGGCGGCGGGCCAGTTCCACGGTTTCATCGGGGTTCCAGCCATCCTCCACCCAGTCGGTGGCCGACACCCGCACAAACAGCGGCAGCTCTTGTGGCCACACCTCACGCACCGCCTCGGTCACTTGCAGCACCAGGCGGATACGGTTTTCAAAGGAGCCGCCGTACTGGTCCTGGCGCTGATTGCTGATGGGCGAAAGGAATTGATGCAGCAGGTAACCGTGGGCGGCGTGGATTTCCACCACTTCAAAACCTGCGGTCAATGCGCGCTTGGCGGCGGCGACAAAGTCGGCGATCACCTGCTGGATCTGCCCTTCGTCCAGCGGCTTGGGCTGGGTGTGCTGCGGGTCAAAGGCAATCGGCGACGGGCCTACCGGCACCCAGCCGCCGTCTGCCGGCTTGACGCTGCCGTGCTTGCCGAGCCACGGCCGATGGGTGCTGGCCTTGCGCCCGGCGTGGGCCAGCTGGATGCCCGCCACCGCGCCCTGGGCGGCAATAAAGCGGGTAATGCGTTGCAGCGGTTCGATCTGTGCGTCGTTCCACAAACCGAGGTCTTCGGCGGTGATGCGGCCGTCGGCGGTCACGGCGGTGGCTTCGGTGAAGATCAGGCCGGCGCCCCCGACGGCGCGGCTGCCGAGGTGGACCAGGTGCCAGTCATTGGCCAGGCCATCGACACTGGAGTACTGGCACATCGGCGACACCGCGATGCGGTTGAGCAGGGTCAATTGGCGCAGGGTATAGGGTTCGAGCAGCTGACTCATGGCGCACCTCTTCTGGGTTCTGTGGGCACTATTCAAACAGTGCTTAGAGCCTAGTCGACAACAGTGGATTGCACAGGGTTCAGACGCAAAGCGGGAGCCGATTGCCGGCTCCCGTGCAGCAGCAGCTTACATTTCGACCTGGGTACCCAGCTCGATCACCCGGTTTACCGGGAGCTTGAAGAAGCGCAGGTTGCCGTTGGCGTTCTTCAACATGAACGCAAACAGGCCTTCGCGCCAACGCGCCATGCCCTTGATGCGCGAGGCGATCACCGTTTCGCGGCTGAGGAAGTAGGTGGTGCGCATCGGGCTGAAATCCAGGTCGTCCAGATGGCACAGCTTCAAGGCTTCGGGCACGTCCGGCTCATCGGTAAAGCCGAAGTGCAGGATTACGCGGAAGAACCCTTCACCGTAGGCATCCACCTCGAAGCGCCGCGCGGCGGGTACGCGCGGGATGTCTTCATAGACCACCGTGAGCAACACCACTTGCTCGTGCAGCACCTGGTTATGCAGCAGGTTGTGCAACAGCGCGTGGGGAACGGCGTCGGGCCGCGCGGTGAGGAACACCGCGGTACCCTGCACCCGATGGGGCGGCTGCACGCGGATGCTGCTGATAAAGATCGGCAGCGGCAGGCCGCCCTCGTCGAGGCGTTCCACCAGCAATTGCTTGCCGCGCTTCCAGGTGGTCATCAGTACAAACAGCACGATCCCGGCCAGCACCGGGAAGGCGCCGCCCTGGATGATCTTCGGCACGTTGGCGGCGAAGTACAGGCCGTCCACCAGCAGGCAGCAGACCAGCACCGGCACGGCCAGCACCGGTGGCCATTTCCACAGCAGCAGCATCACCGCCGAGACCAGGATGGTGGTCATCAGCATGGTGCCGGTCACCGCCACGCCGTAGGCCGAGGCCAGCGCATTGGAGGACTCGAAGCCCAGCACCAGCAGGATCACGCCGACCATCAGCGACCAGTTCACTGCGCCAATGTAGATCTGGCCCTGCTCGGCGCTGGAGGTGTGCTGGATGTGCATGCGCGGGATGTAACCCAGCTGGATCGCCTGGCGCGTCAACGAGAACGCACCGGAAATCACCGCCTGGGACGCAATCACCGTGGCCAGGGTGGACAACACCACCAGCGGGATCAGCGCCCAGCTCGGCGCCAGCAGATAGAACGGGTTGCGCGCGGCTTCCGGATCACCCAGCAGCATGGCGCCCTGGCCGAAATAGTTGAGCACCAGCGCCGGCAGCACCAGGATAAACCAGGCGCGGGCGATGGGTTTGCGGCCGAAGTGGCCCATGTCGGCATACAGCGCTTCGGCGCCGGTCAGTGCCAGCACCACCGCGCCAAGAATCGCCACGCCGATGCCGGGGTGCGCTTCGAAGAAACGCACGGCCCACATCGGGTTCATCGCCTGGAGCACTTCAGGATGCAGGGTGATGCCATACACGCCGAGGCCGCCCAGCACCAGAAACCAGGTGACCATCACCGGCCCGAAGAGCTTGCCGATGCGGTCGGTGCCGTGTTTCTGGATCAGGAACAGCGCCACCAGCACCACCAGGGCGATGGGCACCACCCATTTTTCCAGGCCGTCGAACGCCAGCTCCAGGCCTTCCACGGCCGACAAGACGGAAATCGCCGGGGTGATCATGCTGTCGCCGTAGAACAGCGCCGCGCCGCACAGGCCACAGACCACCAGGAAACTGCGCAACTTCTTGCGCTCCCCCGCCGCCCGTCGCGCCAGCGCCGTCAGGGCCATGATGCCGCCCTCGCCCTGGTTGTCGGCGCGCAGCACAAACAACATGTACTTGATCGATACCACCCAGATCAGCGACCAGAAAATCAGCGCCAGGATCCCCAATACGCCGTCATGGTTGACCTGCACCCCATAACCGCCGTTGAACACCTCTTTAAGGGTGTAGAGCGGGCTGGTGCCGATATCGCCATAAACCACCCCGACCGCCGCCACCAGCATGCCGATCGGCTTGGCATTGGACTGTTCGGCACCTGCTGCCTGACTACTCGCGTGACCCATCAACCACTCCTGCCCTTTGACCTGCGGTCTTTTATAAACAACGCGTCTAAGCTGACCCTAGCATGCGCTGTTTTACTTCTCGTAACAGACGTTTTATTGACCCCGGGGTTTCACCTGTGGGCAACGGCGCGAAGCATAGCGCAGCACTCGTCGCATTTCCCTGCATAAAGCTGGTCAAGTGCGCTGCCCGTCGCTAGAATTGCGCACTTTTTGATCAGAGGCACACCAAGTGCCCGTCTACCGCCGTGTCGTGCCCGACTGGCGGCGTCATTCAATACCGAGGTTAGACATGTCCACCACCATCGCAAAGGCCAACCCCAAGGTTGGCTTTGTTTCCCTGGGTTGCCCCTAAGATACTCAAAATACACATATATCAGCCGCCCTAACGGTCAAGCTGCCTCCCTTCGAGGCATCCGCACCTCGAATAGCCTTCCTTGACTAGCGCTCCTTTCACGCCCGTAGTAGCTTGTAGCCATCCCTAGTTACCGATAGCGTTTCTCCTCTATGGACACCCACAAAAAGCTACTAGAATCTCAAATCTTTAGAGCAGCCCTCTTCATTCCTGTAATTGTTGGCGCAATTTTTTTAGGAGTGACCGCCTACTTCAATTCTAATTATTACGCCTGTTTCACGTCAGACTGTATAAATACCTTTTTTACACTTTACAAGTTCCCACTTTCAATTATGGGTATAGGAATACCCCTAAGTGCAATTGCTGCAGCAATTCACCGATCTGAAGAAACATCACTACAAATCCGAACTTCCCAAAACCAACTAGACGAAACCTTAAAACAAAATCAATTCAACAACTACATAAAACACAAAGAAGAGTTTATCGAACTCCTTGAAAGAATCGGTCTGGTTTGCAACTGCAGATTCAATGACCCGCTTCACGTCTACAAGAAGATTTTCCCCAAAAACAACTATCAGAATGTTAGTTTCATTGCTCATTGCAATGACGATTTAAACTCCACCCCAAATGTTTTTTTGACCGACTTAAAAAGCGACTTATGGGAGTTTGTGGCTATCCTTTACGAGAAAACATCCAACAATGAAAAATATACGGATGCAATTTTCATCATCCACAACATGACCACAACACTAAAAATAGGCAGAACCCCAGAAACAGAGCTCTCTTCGGGAAGTAGAAAACTTATATGGCCTGATAACTTCGCAACCACTTCGTACGACCACATTAAATACATCATTCTAAGCTTAACTTCGTTTTCCTCCTACGAAGAGCCTGTCAATCAAAAGCGTGACAACGCCAGGGCTCTTATAAAGCAACTTGGTTCCGGCAATATTAGGCGAAAAAACCTATACGCTATAGATGATCTCTCGTCGGGGATCGACGATTTTCTATTTGATTTTTAATCCATATCTAAATCAGAGAACACCATGCCAAAGCCCTTCTCTCTCGCTCCAGTCCCGAAAATTGAGATCATCAAAAAAGGCGCTCATTGGGAACTCCATTGGGATTACCAGGAAGGAGAGGCAAGCCAAATTTTATTTAAGCGAGCCGACTATCTGCTCGGCTACATTAATGGTGCCATGGACATTCTTAACATCGCACCAGTACAGGTATGCTGCGCTAGTAGTATGACAGGAGCGGTGAAACGGCTAGATCGACATCAGGCTGAAACATTGCACAGCGCTTTGAGCGAGCTTCTTATCCCATTGGTAGAGAATGAATTTGCTCGTCTGATACACAATAATGGGCTTCCGCATGTGCGCTTAAATACTGCAAATATGTGAAACTTCTGGGCGGCTGTCGCAGCGCGTAAAGCCCGAAAACAGCGGCCTGAACGGAGTTACTCATTGACCGCAAATATTAAGCTAGAGCGTGCAACGTGATCTTTATCGATTTTGAAAACCCGGCCATTTTCGGGTTTTTCGTCTTTCGGCCCACCAAAACCAGGGGTTCAGCTGGACCACGTTCCTGACCGCCAGACACAAAGCCGTGCAACCACACTGCATTTGCCTTCTAAACGTTGCAATTTGTGAACCTGCCGATCATCCGCAAAGGCCCCCAGCCAGCTTGGGCTGCATGCACGTTTGCACTACATCCGAATTTGCACAAAAAAAGAATGAAAACCCCGTCGGCGGGAGGGGGATAAGTGCTTTTCAAAGAGATTTTTTCTTTGAGTGCCTTGCAAAGCACGTCAGCACGAAGCCCATTGGTGGGAAGAGGACAAGTGGTTCTTAGGTAGTTTCGTCATCGAATCGGTGAAGAAGAAACTCGGGTGGGAAATTCGATAATGGCAAAAGGACAAGTGCTTGATCTATAGTCAGCGCATGCATGTGCCAACGGGGGTAAAAAATGGCTTTCCAAATGACTAAAGAAGACTTTCTTCTGAAGGCAGGTTATACGGAGAATGATTGGGACAAGTCCCTACTTAATTGGGAGCGGTTCATTGGCATCGCAATTCAGCATGAAAAAATGCGATCTACGCTAGCGCTATACGGCGGCGCTATTGCTAACCGGATTCAAGCGTTCGAGGGTGTTCACTCCGTTAGATGGAGAATTAAAGACACCTTTGCGCTATTAAAAAAAATCTTAAGAAAAAACCTTGAAACGCAACCAAAGAGCAAATGGCAAACAATCACACCCGAAAACTACAGATCGGTTTTTTCTGACCTGATTGGTGTGAGAGCACTTCACTTATTGAAAGAAGAATGTATCGTCGTCGACAAACAAATACGTGAAACCTGGCACGTAGATGACATCACTATCTTTAAAAGAGATGGTGATACGGAAATATCCGAAATCATTGCACGCGGTGCTGCGGAGGAAATACATAGTGCAGGATACAGATCAATTCATTACGGCATCTCTTACAAACCTGAAAAAGAACCCATACTAGTTGAAATTCAAGTCAGAACTATATTTCAAGAAGGCTGGAGTGAGATCGACCACAAGGTCAAATACCCTGACTTCTCCAATAACGAAATCCTAAAGTACTTCCTAAACGTATTTAACGGACTATCTGGAACCGCAGACGAAATGGGATCATTTGTAATACTTCTAGACAATCTAATAAAGCAGCAAAGTGCCTCTTTGACCGAAAGCGAATTAGCCATATCAGTTAGAGATGCCGAATTAGAAAAGCTTCAAGAAGAAATCAACAAGCTCCGATCTGATGGGAGAGCGCCAGACGACTCAATTGACTCCCTTCAAACTAGCGTCGACAAGATCAAAGACCGGAACATATCACTCCCAAATAGCGCATTTATCAATAGCATTTTAGCCCCAAGTTCACACGGCTTTAGCCAAGCAGCGGAGCAAGCACGCGCCATTATGTCCGGACTAAATATCAGCAGTGAACTCGCAGCAGCTATGAAAAACCAAAGCTCGATGTACGCAGACGCGATTAAACGTCTAAACATGCCGAACGGAGCGATATCCGAGGCAATACAAAACTTTACTCGGCCAAATGCTGCCATCTTAGATGCAATAAATGGAATGCGTGCCCCAATCGCAAACATTTCAGAGAAACTTCCAAAAAGAGATAACTCTCAAATTGAAGTATTAGCCTCCCCTGAAAACGTCGAGCCATTGCCATCTTCTTCGACTAACGACAACGAAAGCCTTCAAAACCCCAAAATCAAAGAGGATACTGAGTCCTCAAAAGCCACGGAAAACACGGAAAACTCAAGCAATACAGATCAGCCAAAAACATAATTATCTGCTACCAAACCTACTAATTTGACTGGCTTGTTCCCTCAGGAAGACAAATGGATATTGAAACCTTCCACAATTGCCTCAGCTATCTATCTTTTGTACAAAAAGAAAAGTCGAGTCTTGAACTGCTATTACCACTAGCAACTACGGCAATTGGCATTTTTATCGGCTTCGGAATAAATGTCATTCGAGATCGAAAAAAAGACGACAGCGCAGTAAAGAACAAAAAAATGTGTATCAACGAGGAGCTAGAACGAACGCGAAGTGAGTTGGAGCACATATTCAAAGAATGCATTAAAATTTACGACTCCGCGGCCGCACAGCAAGCGGTCTTAGGACACCAGATACCGGAAGAAATTGATACTCCTTTTCTACGGGAACACTTTGTAAGTATCGCACACCGCTATACCAAACGAGAAAGGGAAGCCCTTACTCAAATTGCACCAGCCGTTAAATACATTAATCATAGCCTGCACGCGTTCATGTCCACTTACAACAACCCTTCGAACACCAATCAGATAGCTATAGGCTCACTGAACATACTTAGCTGCACCATTCATGGTTACCAATGCCTTGAAGTGATAGCTCAAAAAGAAAAAAAATCGAAAAAAACAACAATTATTGAAATAGCAAACAAGCTAAGTATAACTTCTACCTATGTGAATCACTTACGCAACACACCCAACTTATGACTTGCACAAACTTAAAACCCAATATTCAAAAGTGCCGAATACAAGTATCAGCACCACGACAAAGGTGCAACTTATACATCGAAAAAACCGTATAAAACAAATCCAAACGGAGCATAAAAATGGACAAACAAAAAAAATGCATCTACTGCGGTAGTTTTGGTCCCTTCTCTGATGAGCATGTGTTTCCTGCCGGCATGGGCGGCGATGACAAAGACTATATTCTTATTGATTTAGTTTGTGCTGAGTGCAACACCGTGACCTTTTCAAAACTTGAACTATCACTAATGCGTAGATCGCCAACAGGCCTTGGTAGAAATTTCATGCAGTCAAAATCTAGGGAGCGAGGTGGGCAAACCGCCAAGCCTTCAATAGAGACCAGAAATCGTTATGTTATAGACGAATTTGGCAGACTGCTTGAGTCAGAAGAAGACAAGAACGGAGTAGAAACCATATTAGCTCAATGCTATTTCGAAGGTGAAAAAATATACTATACGGCTCAAGACTCACTACACCTAAAAAAAATGTATGACGCCCTCGAAATCGCATTGAGCAAAACTACAATCAACATGATCAAAAAAATAACCTCAAAATCTTTTGAGGTTACAGTGTATGAGTGGACAAATGACAAGTACGAATTCATAAAAAAAGAAACCGTTAATAAACCTCCCACTATAGGAATATGGGTAGACTCCCCGTCTGAAAATACCCAAAACTTTAAGCCTCGCTTTTTCCAGAAGCTCAAGGGGCAGCTCGTACTAAAGACGGACAACAATGAAAGCCATACTGTCCTTTTAAGAAGTATGCGACGAACTCTTCCATCTATTTTACAAAAGCATGCTGATGTTCAACCTAACACCATAAAAAATCCGATGGTACAGGTAGAAATGGTCGTGGACATGCAAGAGGCTGAACGAGCTATCGCTAAAATCGGTTTTAATTTTTTTATTCATACCCTGGGAGGGTATGCGGCAAACGAAGCCGAGTGCAACGGTATTAAAAGTTCTATATTGAGAGGAACTCCGGAGCTGCCATTCTCATCTTTTGGTGAGGACGCACAAGAAGTAGTTTCAGATCTATTCGGTATACCTCCGCAAAAATGTCATTGCGTAATGCTGTTGGCTATCCCTTCGGGCCCTAACACTAGAGACATATATTTCAATGCAAAACTTTACGGCTCAGGGGCTCACAAAGTGCTAATAGCAAGAACTACGACATTCAGCGGATTGGAAGACCCCATCTACTTTATAATCAATTATGAGACCAATAAGATTGAAAAGCTTTCAATGCTAGAATACCAGTTAAAGCACGGAACATTAATTAACCGCTTTCAAACAAACTTAACCAGAGAGAAATTTGATCGCTTGCCAAAAACGTCATAAACATCGCTAAATGCCCTACACCACAACCAACATTTTTTCCACAAAGCCGTCGTTTTACACTTCAAAAACTTATTGTTTTATTGCGTAATTAGCTTTAACGTCGCCGCCAGTTTCTTTACCTCTGCACCTGCAATTTCAAATACATCCGAGTTACTTGGTACGGGTGTTGGCCCGTGGACATGCACAGATAGTTGCATATTCATTTGCTGCACTAAGTCGAGCAGATCACACAACACCTGCAGCACGTTCACCCCCTCGGATCCCAACCAAGTCCTGGGCGCGACCAGTCGCTGGCTGACCGCCGCCACGCTCTGGCGCAGCCCCTGAATCCTTTCCTCCATATCACCACCCATAGTGGCGTTATGCTTCTGCCCAACCACAAGGTTCAAATCTCGCCCGGTCGCCTGGTGCAGATCATCCACTGCCGCGAGACTAGTAGACCCACCCGACAGCAGCTTAAGTGCCCCCAGCGCCTCGATCTTCTTGACCCCACACACCGACTCGGTTGAATGGTCGTCCACCGTTCTGGCGTGACTCTGGAAGCTCTCAGTGTTCTGCATCGCCTCCACTTCCCGTTCGATCGCCTTGTCCTGGATCTTGCCGTCCGTTTGGCGCAGCCAGTTGCCGTCGGCGTCGACGCGCTGCTGGCAGGCCTCGCTGTGCTGCCACACTTAGTCACCCTTCGGAACCCGGAGCAGGCTCACGCCGTGGGGCAGGATCTGCGTGACAAAGGGCTTATGCGGCAGGCCATAAGCGAAGCTGACCACCACGGTGGTGCCCTCTTCCGGGAAGCCGAACATGCCAGCCTCTTGCCCGCCCATCGGCGCCGGTAACGGCAGGCCGGTCAGGATCGGCAGGGCGGGATCTGGCTCGCCATCGGGCAGCGGCACTTCCACGTCGACGCCAAAGCGCGGCCGAAAGTCGTCGCATAGGCCAGGCGCTGCCGGCGCATCGGGCACTGCCACTACGCGACCAAAGCGTGGCAGGTGATAGCCACCGGTGAGTTCGGGGAATTGTCGCTCTACGCTGCGACGGATTGCGTCGTCCATTTGATCGCCATTTGATTGCCGGCGAGGGTCACGCTGGTGATCCTCTCGCCTTGATTGATAGTTGCACCTGGGCGCAGTCCTGGAAGGGCTGCGATCATGGCGCTCTGGTTGCCCTGGTAGCCGTCGAACAGTTCGACGGGCAGCTGCAGCGGAGAGCGGACGCCAAAGAAGCTGTCGGCCCAACTGCCCACAAACACCTCGCCGTCACCCTGCTGCTGCCAGATAAAGTCGGGAATGCTGAACACGCTGGCCAGGCTGTCCATGGCCAGATAGCCGGCAGCCAGGCTGTAGAAATATGGCGCTTTGACCTTGGCGTATGCCTTATCTGGCACCCGGAAACGCTAGCCGGTCCTGTCGCTAACCTCAGCCAGCACGCCCTGCAGGTCGACGTGGCGCAGGTTCAGCGCCAGAGGCTGGGATAGGATCGCCGCGAGTTCACGGCAGACCGGCATCTGCTGCACTCAGGAATTTCCGTTGAGCGCTCAATGAAATCGATAAAGTAAAACTAGTGCAGACTGTACTTGTAGCCAAAAAGCACTCGTCGCATTTCCCTGCATAAAGCTGGTCAAGTGCGCTGCCCGTCGCTAGAATTGCGCACTTTTTGATCAGAGGCACACCAAGTGCCCGTCTACCGCCGTGTCGTGCCCGACTGGCGGCGTCATTCAATACCGAGGTTAGACATGTCCACCACCATCGCAAAGGCCAACCCCAAGGTTGGCTTTGTTTCCCTGGGTTGCCCGAAGGCCCTGGTCGACTCCGAACGCATCCTTACGCAACTGCGTATGGAAGGCTATGACGTCGTGTCCACCTACCAGGACGCTGACGTGGTGGTGGTCAACACCTGTGGCTTCATTGACTCGGCCAAGGCAGAGTCGCTGGAAGTGATCGGCGAAGCAATCAAGGAAAACGGCAAGGTCATCGTGACCGGCTGCATGGGCGTGGAAGAAGGCAATATCCGCAACGTGCACCCAAGCGTGCTGGCCGTGACCGGCCCGCAGCAGTACGAGCAGGTGGTGAATGCCGTGCACCAGGTGGTGCCGCCGCGCCAGGACCACAACCCGCTGATCGACCTGGTGCCGCCGCAAGGCATCAAGCTGACCCCGCGCCACTACGCGTACCTGAAGATTTCCGAAGGCTGCAACCACAGCTGCAGCTTCTGCATCATCCCGTCGATGCGCGGCAAGCTGGTCAGCCGCCCGGTCGGTGATGTGCTGGACGAGGCCCAGCGCCTGGTCAAATCCGGCGTCAAAGAGCTGCTGGTGATCTCCCAGGACACCAGCGCCTATGGCGTGGACGTGAAATACCGCACCGGTTTCTGGAACGGCGCGCCGGTGAAAACCCGCATGACCGAGCTGTGCGAAGCCCTCAGCAGCCTGGGTGTGTGGGTGCGCCTGCACTACGTCTACCCATACCCGCACGTGGACGAGCTGATCCCGTTGATGGCCGCCGGCAAGATCCTGCCGTACCTGGACATCCCGTTCCAGCACGCCAGCCCTAAAGTGCTCAAGGCCATGAAACGCCCGGCCTTCGAAGACAAGACCCTGGCGCGCATCAAGAACTGGCGCGAGATCTGCCCGGAGCTGATCATCCGTTCCACCTTCATCGTCGGCTTCCCTGGCGAAACCGAAGAAGACTTCCAGTACCTGCTGGACTGGCTGACCGAAGCGCAGCTGGACCGCGTCGGTTGCTTCCAGTACTCGCCAGTGGAAGGTGCCCCGGCCAACCTGCTGGACCTGGCCGTGGTGCCGGACGACGTCAAGCAGGACCGTTGGGAGCGTTTCATGGCGCACCAACAGGCGATCAGCTCGGCGCGCCTGCAACTGCGCATCGGCAAGGAAATCGAAGTGTTGATCGATGAAGTCGACGAGCAAGGCGCGGTTGGCCGCTGCTTCTTCGACGCGCCGGAAATCGACGGCAACGTGTTTATCGACGATGCCAGCGGCTTGAAGCCGGGCGACAAGGTCTGGTGCACCGTGACCGACGCCGACGAATACGACCTGTGGGCGCAAAAGCGCGACTGATTGCCGTACCTCTGAAAAGCCCTGGATCTGATCAAGATTTGGGGCTTTTTTACGTCTATCGTTTGCCCATCGCCAATCATCAGGCAGGGGCAGAGAGCATGCGTCGGCATTCGGTTATCCATACACCCAACACCAGCGATTATCAGAAACTGACTGAGCTCTGGGAGGCCTCAGTACGGGCCACCCATGATTTTCTACCGGACAGCTATATCGAACGGCTGAGGAACCTGCTGCTGACGCACTATCTGGACACGGTGATGCTGATTTGCACCAAAGACTCACACCAACGCATTACCGGGTTTGCCGGTGTGGCCGCAGGCAAGGTCGAGATGTTGTACATCGACCCGCAGCACCGGGGCCTGGGCCTGGGCCGGCAATTGCTGCGTTACGCGATCGAGTGCCTGAACGCCGAAAGACTGGATGTGAATGAGCAAAACCCGCAGGCGCTGGAGTTCTATTTCAAGCAAGGCTTCGAAGTGATCGGACGCACGGAGCATGACGGGCTGGGGCAGCCTTATCCGTTGCTGCATATGCGTCTGCGCCAGGTGCAGCAGGCCGCTGGAGGCCTGAGTTAGATCGTGGCGATACGAGCATTTGGGTTTTAATTGGGACCGAGGTGATCCTATCGCGAGCAAGCCCGCTCCCACAAAGGTACAATAGCCGCCCCCTTTTGTTACGGCCCTTGTCATGACTGACCCCATACGCCTCTCCAAACGCCTTATCGAACTGGTCGGTTGCTCCCGTCGGGAGGCTGAGCTGTTTATCGAAGGCGGCTGGGTCTCGGTGGACGGTGAAGTGATCGACGAGCCGCAGTTCAAGGTCACCACGCAAAAGGTCGAACTGGACCCCGACGCCAAGGCCACCGTGCCGGAGCCGGTAACCATCCTGCTGCACGCGCCGGTTGGCGTGGATGCCGAGACGGCCATGGCGTCGATCAGCGCCGAGACCCTCTCCGAAGAACACCGCTTCAGCAAGCGCCCGCTCAAGGGCCATTTCCTGCGCCTGACCGCCAGCGCCGACCTGCAAGCCAAGGCCAGCGGCCTGTTGGTATTTACCCAGGATTGGAAAATCCTGCGCAAGTTGACCGCCGATGCCGCCAAGATCGAGCAGGAATACGTGGTAGAGGTCGAAGGTGACATGGTTGCCCATGGCCTCAACCGCTTGAACCACGGCCTGACTTACAAAGGCAAAGAGCTGCCGGCGGTAAAAGCCAGCTGGCAGAACGAAAACCGTCTGCGCTTTGCGCTGAAAAACCCCCAGCCCGGCGTCATCGCACTGTTCTGCGAAGCCGTTGGCTTGAAAGTCATTGCCATCCGCCGCATTCGCATTGGCGGCGTGTCCATCGGCAAAGTGCCGGTCGGCCAATGGCGCTACCTGTCCGGCAAAGAGAAGTTCTAAGCCGCTGCCCCTTTCTCGACACCGCCTGATTGGCGGTGTCCTCAGTTGAATACCAGGATTGCCCACCATGATTCACAACGACGTACTGCGCAGCGTTCGCTACATGCTCGACATCAGCGACAACAAGATGGTCGAGATCATCAAGCTCGGCGGCATGGACGTGACCAAGGATGACCTGCTGACCTACCTCAAGAAAGACGAGGAAGAAGGCTTTGTGTTCTGCCCGGACGAGGTGATGGCGCATTTCCTCGATGGCCTGGTGATCTTCAAGCGTGGCAAGGACGAAAGCCGCCCGCCGCAGCCGATCGAAACCCCGGTGACCAACAACATCATCCTGAAAAAGCTGCGCGTGGCCTTCGAACTCAAGGAAGACGACATGCACGCCATCCTCAAGGCGGCCGAGTTCCCGGTGTCCAAGCCTGAGCTGAGCGCGCTGTTCCGCAAGTTCGGCCACACCAACTACCGCACCTGTGGTGACCAGTTGCTGCGCAACTTCCTCAAGGGCCTGACCCTGCGGGTTCGCGCGTAAGCCATGAGCTACAACGTCTCCCCCGTCGGCTTCGTGCGCTCCTGCTTCAAGGAGAAGTTCGCCATCCCGCGCCAGCCGCAACTGGCGCCGGCCGCCCGAGGCGTGCTGGAGCTGGTGGCGCCGTTCGATGGGGGCGAGGCGGTGCAGGGCCTGGAGCAGGTCAGCCATGTGTGGCTGCTGTTTCTGTTCCACCAGGCCCTGGAAGACAAGCCACGCCTCAAAGTGCGCCCGCCGCGCCTGGGCGGCAATACGTCCATGGGCGTGTTCGCCACCCGCGCGACTCATCGGCCCAATGGCATTGGCCAGTCGGTGGTCAAGCTGGACAAGGTCGAGCCGGGGCGGCTGTGGATTTCCGGGATCGATTTGCTCGATGGCACGCCGGTGCTGGATATCAAGCCGTATGTGCCCTACGCCGACATTATCGACACGGCCACCAACAGCATGGCCAGCGGCGCGCCACAGCTGATTCCGGTGCAGTGGTTAAAGACTGCGTTGCATCAGGCACAAGACCATGCCCAGCGCCTTGGCGAGCCGTTGGTGGCGTTGATCGAGCAGTGTTTGGCGCAAGACCCACGGCCGGCGTATCAGACGCCTGGGCCGGAACGGGAATATGGTGCGCAGTTTTGGGATGTGGATGTGCGTTGGCACTATCCAGAGGCTGGGATGATTTGTGTGTTGGAAATCCTTCCAGCTGAATAAACCGGAAACAAAATGTGGGAGGGGGCAAGCCCCCTCCCACATTTTTTTGACCATGTTTATTTTTCGACGAACGCGCGCTCGATCAGGTAATCACCCGGCTCACGCATGCGTGGCGAAACTTTCAGCCCGAAGCTGTTCAGCACTTCGCTTGTCTCGTCCAACATGCTTGGGCTACCGCACAGCATGGCGCGGTCGTCCTCGGGGTTGATCGGAGGCAGGCCGATGTCTGTGAACAGCTTGCCGCTGCGCATCAGGTCGGTCAGGCGGCCTTCGTTTTCGAACGGCTCGCGGGTCACGGTCGGGTAGTAGATCAACTTGTCACGCAGGGCCTCGCCGAAGAACTCGTTCTGCGGCAGGTGCTCGGTGATGAATTCGCGGTAGGCGACTTCGTTGACGTAACGCACGCCGTGGCACAGGATTACTTTTTCGAAACGCTCGTAGGTTTCCGGATCCTGGATCACGCTCATGAACGGGGCAAGGCCAGTACCGGTGCTGAGCAGGTACAGGTGTTTGCCCGGCTTCAA
>Ga0302347_1002868_pt1 | contig 16406 bp, 17 predicted proteins | sample PhyWR1_FD_202178 | JGI IMG/M metagenome (GOLD analysis project Ga0302347, IMG submission 202178) | Leaf surface microbial communities from wheat plants in UC Gill Tract Community Farm, Albany, California, United States - DLSL W.R1 (v2)... | ecosystem: Host-associated > Plants > Phyllosphere >...
GACGAGGGGGAGATGTGGTGTGCGAACGCGTTTTACGTCTACGATCCCGAGCGCGTGGCGTTTTACGTCATGAGTGAAGACACCACGCGGCATGCGCAGATGACGGGTCAGCAGGCACAGGTAGCGGGCACGGTTAACGGCCAGCCGAAAACCGTCGCGCTGATCCGCGGGGTGCAATTTAAAGGTGAAATCCGCCGCCTGGATGGGGAAGAGAGCGACGCGCAGCGTATACGCTACACGCGTCGCTTCCCGGTTGCGGCTGTGCTAAAGGCCCCGGTGTGGGAAATTCGCCTCGATGAGCTGAAATTTACCGACAACACCCTGGGCTTTGGCAAGAAGCTGCACTGGTTACGTCCCGAGCAGGCGTAGCGCTTCGCGGTTGAACGCGGGCAGATCGTCCGGGGTTCGGCTGGTGATCAGCTGGTCCTTGTCGTTCACGACCTCCTGATCGTAAAACTCGGCCCCCGCGTTTTTTAAATCGATAACGATTGGCTTCACGGCGGTGAGCTTACGCCCCCGAACCACCTCTGCGCTGATCAGCAGCTGCGGGCCGTGGCAGATGGCAAACACCGGCTTACCGGTGCCGACAAAGTCACGGGTGAAGGTGACGAAGCGCTCATCCCCGCGCAGGGAATCCGGTGAATGGCCGCCGGGTAACAGCAGGGCGTCAAAATCGGACGGGCTGACGTTATCAATTGACTCGTCAATCTTCACGCTGGCTTCGCCCTTATGGCCCTTCACGGTTTTACCCGCTTCTTTCTCAATGGTGATGACCTCATGCCCCGCCTTGCGGAACGCCTCTGCAGGGGAGGTGAATTCTGAATCTTCAAACTCGTCGGTAATCAAGACTGCGATTTTCTTGCCCATGCTTCCTCCGTTGTTTTGGGTTCAGACTGATTTTTCTCCGCTTGTGGTAAATACTTACCTGTAACAGACTTCTAAGTGTGGTAGACCACGCTGAGTTCGCAAACGGACAATTCTGTAAAGGGGAATATGATGAGCCAGGTTTTGATTACGGGCGCCACCGGGCTGGTGGGCGATCATCTTTTGCGGCTGCTGATTCAGGATCGCCATGTAAACTACATTGCCGCCCCGACGCGTCGCCCGCTGGCGGATATCTCCGGCGTCTTTAACCCGCACGATCCGCAGCTGACGGACGCGCTGGCGCAGGTTCAGGATCCGATCGATATTGCCTTCTGCTGCCTCGGGACAACGCGGCGCGAGGCGGGGAGCAAGGAGGCGTTTGTCCATGCCGACTACACGCTGGTTGTGGATACGGCGCTGACGGCTAAAAAACTCGGCGCGAAGCATTTCCTGGTGGTGAGCGCGCACGGTGCGAATGCCGGCTCGCCTTTCTTCTACAACAAGGTGAAGGGCAAAATGGAGGATGCGCTCATCGCGCAGAAGTGGGAACGCCTGACGATCGTACGCCCCTCGATGCTGCTGGGCCATCGCGACGAGCGCCGGTTTAACGAGTCGATATTTGCGCCGCTGTTCCGGATCCTTCCCGGTAACTGGAAGTCGATCGAGGCGCGGGATGTGGCGCGCGCGATGCTAAAAGAGGCGCTTTCGCCCTCGCAGGAAGGCGTGAACATCATCCCTTCGGCAAAACTGCGTGAAATCGCGCAGGGCGAGGCGTAAACTCCCCCGGCTAATTACATTACACTCTCCGGGGAATGGTATGACTGGTCAGTCTTCGTCTCAGGCGGCAACACCTGTTCAATGGTGGAAGCCCGCACTCTTCTTTCTTGTGGTCATTGTTGGCCTCTGGTATGTGAAATGGCAGCCGTACTACGGCAAAGCCTTCACCGCTGCCGAAACGCACAGCATCGGAAAATCTATTCTCGCTCAGGCTGATTCCAGCCCGCTTCAGGCGGCATGGGATTATGCCATGGTCTACTTTCTTGCCGTCTGGAAAGCGGCCGTCCTTGGCGTGATTCTGGGGTCACTGATTCAGGTGCTTATCCCGCGTAACTGGCTGGTGAAAACCCTGGGCCAGCCGCGCTTTCAGGGGACGCTGCTGGGCACGATCTTCTCTCTGCCGGGCATGATGTGCTCCTGCTGCGCCGCACCCGTGGCCGCTGGGATGCGCCGTCAGCGCGTGTCGATGGGCGGCGCGCTGGCGTTCTGGATGGGTAATCCGCTGTTAAATCCGGCAACCCTGGTATTTATGGGATTTGTTCTCGGCTGGCAACTGGCGCTGATTCGCCTGGTGGCCGGGCTGGCAATGGTGCTGGTTATCGCTTCTCTGGTACAGCGTCTGGTGAAAGATACTGTACAAACTTCAGCGGTGCCTCTGCCTGTGACCACCGTCGAAGGGCATTTCTTCTCCCGCTGGGGCCAGGCATTATGGACGCTGTTCTGGAATACGATCCCGGTTTATATTCTGGCGGTACTAATTCTGGGGGCGGCGCGGGTCTGGCTATTTCCGCACGCGGAAGGCGTTGTCGGTAACACGGTATTTTGGGTAGCGGCGATGGCAATAGCGGGCTGTCTGTTTGTGATCCCAACCGCCGCTGAAATCCCGATTGTGCAGACCATGATGCTGGCAGGCATGGGCACTGCACCGGCACTGGCATTACTGATGACGCTTCCGGCCGTCAGCCTGCCGTCGCTGGTAATGTTGCGTAAGGCATTTCCGGCAAAGGCACTCTGGCTAACCGGTGGACTGGTGGCGTTAAGCGGGACGATCGTGGGTGGCCTGGCGCTGCTGTAAACGAATGCCGGGCGGCGGCTCTGCCTTGCCCGGCCTGCACGTGCTTAGCAGGTTAAACCAGAATGCAGGCCCGGTAAGCGCTGCGCCACCGGGCATGAAGGGAATAAACGGGCAGTCGCACTGCCCTAAAACGCAGAATTATTTAATAAACGTAAACGCAGTCGTCACGTGTTTCACGCCGCTGACCCGGCTGGCCATATCCGCTGCGGCTTTCGCTTCAGCCTCTGTTACCAGACCCATCAGGAACACTTCGCCGTTTTCGGTGGTGACCTTCACATTAGACGATTTCACCTGATCGCTTGCCAGAAGCTGAGAGCGAACTTTGGTGGTGAGCCACGTATCGTTTGAAGCGGTGCCAAGGCCAATTGGCTGACCCTGCCGGATTTCACTAAACACTTCCGTGGCGCCATCAACGCCCATAGCAATTTGCTTCGCGCGCGCGGTAAGCGTGCTGTCCGGAGACTGACCGACTAACAGGACCTTACCCTGATAAGCCGTTACATTAATGCGCGTTTGTTTCTTAATCTGTTCATCTTTAGCCAGCGCACTGTTTACACGCAGCTCCAGCGTTCCATCGTCCACCTGAGTACCAACGGTACGTGGATCGGTTGCCGCTTTAGTCCCTACGGCTGCCGTGCCGACAACCGCCGCAGCAACGCAACCCTGCAAAAGCAATGCAGAAATAAGGACTGCGAGGGGCGAAAATGCCTTCATGTGTACTCCTTAATCGTCCTGTTGAGGAAATAGCGTATTATCAATTAGATCGCATAAACAGTTGACCGTTAACATGTGCATCTCATGAATGCGTGCGCTACGGTGAGAGGGAATGCGAATCTCGACATCCTGTGGCCCCAGCAAACCTGCCAGCTCGCCACCATCATAGCCGGTTAATGCCACAATGGTCATATCGCGCGTCACAGCCGCTTCAACCGCTTTCACGATGTCACGACTGTTGCCACGCGTTGAAATTGCCAGAAGCACATCGCCTGAATGACCCAGCGCACGAACCTGCTTGGCGTAGATTTCATCATGCAAACGATCGTTGGCAATGGCGGTTAAGACCACGTTATCGGTATTAAGTGCCATTGCCGGCAAACCCGGACGCTCGGTTTCAAAGCGGTTAATCATACTGGCAGCAAAATGCTGTGCGTTGGCGGCGGCGGAGCCATTACCACAGCAGAGAATTTTGTTACCGTTGAGTAGCGACTGAACCAGCGTCATCGCAGCGCGGGAAATGGCATCAGGCAGCGCTTCTGCCGCTGCAATTTGAGTTTGAATGCTTTCAGTGAAGCACGCTTTAATTCGTTCGAGCACAGTATCCCTTAACTTTCAGGTTTATTCGCCAAAGGCGTTTTTAAGCCATTCGATGTGGCTGCTGTCGCAGGCTACCACATCAAACCGGCAATCCACAGTATCAAAACTCCCATTCTGACCGGCAAGCCACCAGCGGGCAGTTTGTAATAATTTTTGCTGCTTCGTTCTGCTTACGCTGGCTGCCGCACCACCGTAGGCGGCACTGCGACGATAACGCACTTCAATGAACACCGTTACCGGTCCGTCACGCATAATGAGGTCAATCTCGCCGCCGCGCATCCTGACGTTGGCGGCGATAAAATGCAATCCCTTGCCTTCAAGCCAGCGACGCGCTTTCTGCTCCCATGCGTCGCCAGTTTGCTTACGGGTTAATTCGCCGGCACGATTTGTCCCTGGTAGTATTTGAGCCATGATAACTTCCTGTTAATCACACAATCATTGCTGGCGGTTAAATCGCCGGTATTGCCGCTAAGTTCAAAGCCCTGAACCTGACGCATCTGCGAAAAATGATTCGCCAGCGACCAGGCATCGGCCCCCATCGCGTACAGACGGGCCAGCGAATAATCATTATTGACGGCGGCCAGCGCCTGCTGCATTAATGCCGGATTGCTGCCTGCCAGCATTGGAATTTCACTATATTGCAGCCCGTCCATTTCCAGACGGAAATCCGGACCCGCGGTTCCCTGTGCGCTGCGCGAGCTGGCATACAGGGTCACGCCGCTCTGACTGCCGTTACGCATGGTAATCATTGGTTTAATGAATGCGATCTCTTCCGGCGTGGCGAGAATGTAAGCGGCATCGACGCGACCCGTGGACAGTTGCGTGTCAGCTGGCGGTGCCGGGATGGTTAATCCGGCTATCGTTACGCTTTCTGGCTGCGACTGAGTGGTACTTATCGGCGTTCCGGTCAGGGCAATGCCTGAACCGCCGTTGATCCCCTGGCGTAGCTCGGCGGTCGATCCGAATTTCTGTTCCAGCACCGTGCTGCCCCCCTGTTTCTGCCATTCATCGGCAAACGCACTGGCGACGCGGTCGCCCAGGGCACTACGCGGGATCAGCACCAGCGGAGAAAATTTGCCCTGCTGATGAATAAAGCGCGCCGCATCACGGGCTTCATCTTCCGGCGAAAGTGCGAAATAACAGATGTTAGGCCGATTCTCTACAGCTTCCGGCTGGTTAAGCGCCAGGACGCTAAGCGAGGTGTTACTTTTCACCATCTCATCAACGTCGTTCTTCAGAAGCGGTCCGACCACGATACTGGCACCGTCCTGTTGAACCTGAGCGAGGATCTGACTGAGCGGCTGCGACGTGGTGTCATAGATTTTCAGTTCTGCTGACGGATTGGCTGGGGTGGCGGCCGCTGCCTCCGCTTGTGGCGCGGGGGGAACTTCAGCCGGGACCGTATCTGTTATCTGCGCCGGCGCCGCGGTCTGGGCTGTCGTCTCCTGAGCCGGTGCCGTGCTTTGCGCTGTCGGCGTCGCGGCGTCGGCCATATTGCCCGGCGCCTGGACTGGTGTTGCGGCTTCATTGCCCGGCGCTTGTACAGGTGGCTGCTGTGCCGTTGTTAAATCGCTCACTTCAGCCTGCGATGGACTGACAACGCCGTTATCCGCTGAGGCTGCCTGGGCAACCTGCTGGGGGACTGCGCTTCCACTGACCGGGGGCGCGCCATTTTTCGCCGCTTCAAAACCCTGCTGAATGGTGCGGCCATAAATCGCCGCCTGACCGTTCAGGGGCAGCAGCAGTGCAATCCGGTTGGTCGACGCCGGTTTATAATTCTGCACGTTAACCAGCTGCGAGGGCAGCATTTTTGCCCCCGGATTCTGCGGATAGCGCGTCTGCCAGTCGGCAATACCGGCTTTCATCATCTCCGCATCATTGCGGTTATCAAACCACACGCGTTGCAGATCCAGCCAGCCCTGCAACACATTTTCGTTAGCGTTGATAACCAGCGTCTGCGCCTGTTCTGGCGTCATGGCTGAGAGTGCCTGCCAGGTTGCATCAATATTCGCCTGCTTATCTGCTGCTGCCAGCAGCGGCTCCTGGGCAATCAGCGCACGCAGCAGAGCCAGAGACGGTTTACCCTGAAGGCTAACAATCCCTGCCTGCCAGAAACGGGCCTGCTGATTTTTATCGAGGTCAGCCGGATTGATTTGCCCCAGCAGTGTCTGCGCCCCGGCGTAATCTTTTTGCGCCAGCCTGAGATCAACCGCCAGCAGCGACTGCTCACGGCGCTGCCCCTCATCAAGTTGCTGCGGGAGCTGAGTAAACAGCTCTGCCGCATGCTGGCTTTTGCCTTCCTTCAGCAGGGCACGAATGGCGAGTAATTGCCAGTTGGTCTTGCTATCATCTGAGCTTTGCTGCATCTGATTCAGATAATAACCGGAGTCAGCCTGCGCCGCCCCGTCAAGATGGGCCGTGCTCTGATCGGTTTTTTGAATGCCGCAACCAGTGAAAATCAGGGCTGCCAGAATGACCGGCAGGCCGCGTGCAGCTTTCGAACGAAGAAGCGTTGACAGTACCATACTGTATCCAGTGATATTTTTATTCGATGCTCAATATTAAATCGGCAATACGGACTAAACAATGAAACAACATCAATCGGCGGATAATTCTCACGGTCAGCTCTATATTGTACCGACTCCCATCGGTAATTTAGGCGATATTACTCAACGTGCGCTCGCCGTGTTGCAGGATGTTGACCTGATTGCCGCAGAGGATACGCGTCATACGGGCCTGCTGCTTCAGCATTTTGCTATTTCGGCCCGACTCTTTGCGCTTCACGATCATAATGAGCAACAAAAGGCCGAAACGCTGGTGGCAAAGTTGAAGGAGGGGCAGAACATTGCGCTGGTTTCAGATGCGGGCACGCCGCTGATTAACGATCCTGGCTATCATCTGGTACGCACCTGCCGTGAAGCCGGTATCCGCGTCGTACCGCTTCCCGGCCCGTGTGCAGCGATTGCTGCGTTAAGCGCTGCCGGGCTGCCTTCCGACCGTTTCTGCTATGAAGGTTTTCTGCCTGCCAAATCAAAAGGACGCCGCGACGCGTTAAAAGCGCTGGAAGAAGAGACGCGTACTCTGATTTTCTATGAATCAACCCATCGTCTGCTGGAAAGCCTTGAGGATATCGTGGCGGTACTGGGGCATTCTCGCTATGTCGTGCTGGCGCGCGAGCTGACTAAAACCTGGGAATCCATTTATGGCGCGCCTGTTGGCGACCTGCTGGCCTGGGTAAAAGAAGATGAAAATCGCCGTAAAGGCGAAATGGTGCTGATTATTGAAGGGCATAAAGCGCAGGAAGAAAGCCTGCCTGCCGATGCACTTCGTACGCTGGCGCTGTTACAGGCAGAGCTGCCGCTAAAAAAAGCGGCGGCGCTGGCGGCAGAAATTCACGGCGTGAAAAAGAATGCGCTGTATAAATATGCGCTGGAGCAGCAGGCGTAAACCGGCTTCCAGCCGGGAGCGTTAAAACACCTTATTGCCCGATACGGCAAAATATCGGGCAATAAGATTATACAATTTTCAACTCAACAGCCGTTTGTTCCAGTGCCTTGCGATCTTCCTCACTGATACTCTCATCGGTGATCACACAGTCTATTTTTTCCATTGGCAGGACCTGGTTAAAACCGCGGCGGTTAAACTTGGTCGCGTCGAGCACGGCAATCACTTTATGCGCGGCGGCAGCCATGACGCCACTGATGGAATAGCCTTCGTTAAACGTCGTGATCCCGTTGGTAGTATCAATACCGTCAGCGCCGACAAACATTACATCGGCGCTAATCCCCTGCAACGAGCGCTCGGCAATCGTACCGTGCATCGAGTGCGTTTTATGGCGAACCGTTCCCCCACAGACGACCAGGGTGATGTCTTTATTATCAGAAAGCGTAAACGCGGCGGGGAGGTTATTGGTAATAACGGTAATATTGGTGCTTTTGGTCAACGCTTCGGCGACAAGCAACGTGGTGCTGCCGCTATCAAGAAGCACGGTCATTCCTTCTTCTATCATTGCCGCAGCGGCCTGAGCGATGCGTTTTTTAGGATCGCTGGCAAGCTGATAGCGATCTTCCAGGATGACTTCCTGGTTATCGCTATCGTGAGCATGGCTATCTGGTCTGGCAGCTCCACCATGAAAGCGTGTGACCAGGCCTTTGTCTTCCAGCAATCGCAAATCGGCGCGGATAGTAACCTCCGAAATGCCAAAAGCGTTAGAAAGATCCAAGACCAGCACGCTGCCCTGCGAATTAACCAGATCGACAATTTTGTTCCTTCGTTCAAATGAGTTCATGTCAATTTGCCTGATGATTAGCTAACGATTAGTTTAATCGAAGGATAGTGAAAGGTGAACGCCAATCTTCGAAAGTAATTGTGAGCCAGCTCAGGTTACTGGCTCATACCGTTTAAGACAGTTTAAGCAAAATTTTACCCTGCATTGGTGCGCCTTTTAGCGCCTGCACTTCTTTGGCGAAACTTTCCGCAGTGCCTACATGAGCAATCAGCGGTTCAAGCGTAATTTTTTTCTCGCTTAGCAAACGTGATGCGATCTGCCACTCCTCACCGGGCCAGGGGCCAGAGTAATTCATCCAGCTGCCCAGAATGGTGAGTTCTTTACGCAAAATCTGGCCAAATACGCCGGCGGTCAGGGTTAAATCATGATGTAGCGTCCCCACCAGCGCCAGCTGCGCGCGCGGCCCGGCAATCTCTATCGCCAGAGAAACGGTTTGCGGCGAACCTGCGGTTTCGAGCACCAGCTGATCAAACTGGCTATCAGCAAGCGCAGACTGGATCTGTGCACCACTCATCTCCCGGCTATTAAATACGTGAGTCGCACCCAGTTCAGTTGCCAGAGCCAGCTTCTGCGGATTGATATCAATAGCGGTAATGCTTTTCGCGCCCAGCTCGCGAGCACACTGTAGCGCCAGCAGGCCAATCGTTCCGGCACCCACAATGACCACATTTTTCCCCTCGCATCCTTGCGCCAGGTGGAAAGCATGAAGCCCAACGGTAATGGGTTCGATAAACGCACCGTCCGCAATCGGCATGGCGGCGGGAAGATGAAAAAGATTGGCGCGTTTTACCACCACATACTCGGCATTGCCGCCTTCGCTGCGGGAGCCGACAAACTGGTACTGCTTGCAAAGAGAGAAATATTCCCGCTGGCACTGAGGGCAGTTAAAGCAGGGAAGTAACGGCACGCAGGCTACCGCATCACCGGGAACGAGATCGGTCACGTCAGCACCGCAGGACTCAACATAGCCGCTAAACTCATGGCCCAGCGTAATAGGATAGTAATGTGCGCCATGCGCAAAAATGCGCGGAATATCTGAACCACACAGGCCCGAGCTGACAACCTTTACCCGCACGTCATCACCGGTGGTTAACTGCGGCATGGGACGTTCTTCAACGCGCACGTCTCCCTCAGCGTGGATCACCACTGATTTCATAAAATTCTCCAGAAATGTAAGGGGGGCGACGCCCCCCACAGGATTAAGAAAGGGTTTGGCCTGGCTGCGTGAGCGTCTCCGCTTTTTCTGCCGCGGCAATGCTACGCGCTCTGCGCCAGGTGAGCAGTACGCCGAGAACATACACGGTGGCAATGACCACGAAGCCGACGATGTTCTGCCAGGTAAAGAGCTGGATCAGCAGCCAGGTAATCGGCGATCCGCCCTGATCCATTGATGCCACCAGCCCGCCGTTTTTCAGCGCGCCTGCATTGGCGGCAAGCTGGGTATGCAGGCCAATGGTTTGCGTCGCGATCCACAGGGTGATCCCCATAATGATGATCCCGGAAATAAGCGTGCGGAACAGGTTACCCTGATGCACGGCTACCGCCATTGCCACAAAGAAGCCGATGGTCGCCAGGTCGCCGAACGGCAAAACCTGGTTGCCCGGCACCACCACCGCCACCAGAATGGTTAACGGAATAAAGATCAGGCTGGCGGAGACCACCGAGGTGTGACCGAGCAGTAGCGCCGGGTCCAGACCAATCAGAAAATCCTGGCTGCCAAATTTTGCCTGCAGGCGTTTACGCGCCTGTTTTGCGATAGGCGTCAGGCCATCCATAATCGGTTTGATCACCCTGGGCATTAACAGCATCACGGCCGCTGTTTTCACCGCCAGTTGCAGGATGGCTTTGGTGTCATAACCGGCTAACAGGCCAATAATAATTCCCATAATAAAGCCGACGGTAACCGGTTCTCCGAACGGACCAAAACGTTTCTGAACGTCATCGGCGCTAAAATGAATCCGGTTCAGGCCGGGAATTTTATCGATGATAAGATCGACCAGCACGGCAATGGGCCCCATGTATGCCGAACTGCCGTGAGGAATAGCAATACCGTCGAGACCAAAATAGTCCCGCGCGTCTTTGGCAAACCAGTCGCCCAGTTTGTAGACAAACGCCGCGTGCAGCACTACACCGAGAATACCAATCCAGTACGACCCGGTAGCCAGATGCAACATTGCGCCGGTAAAGGTCATGTGCCAGATATTCCAGATATCGACGTTAACGACCCGGGTCATACGCGTTACCAGCATCAGTACGTTGACGCCAATTGCAACCGGGATTGCGACCAGCGCAATCTGCGATGCCCATGTCATGGGTGACGAGCCTGGCCAGCCGATATCGACTACATGCAGATTAATTTGAAACTGCTCGGCCATGGCTTTCGCCGCGGGTCCGATGGAATCCAGCATTAAGCCAATAACAAGCCCAATCCCGACGAAGCCAATCCCAATATGCAGGCCGCCCTTAAAACAGTCCCCGAGCTTCATCCCCAGTAGTTTTGAAAAGATGATAATCACAATCGGCAGCATAACTGTCGGGCCTAAGTCGAGGATATAACGCATTATTTCGCTAAACATAACGCTACCCCACGAGGATGCTCAGGATTTTCTGCTGCAGCGCTTCGATGCCCACGCCGGAAATAAAAGGCATACCGTGAACCACCGGAATATCACCAAATGCCCGATCGACCTTAGCGGTCGTACAAATCAGATCGACCCCATCCATATAGGTTTCGATTTCGTTGACCCGGCACTGAACCAGATCCAGCGTGATGTTGTGAGCATCACATAATTCTTTGATTTCTTCTGCTGCCATCGTTGAGGTTGCTACCGCACCGCCACAGGCGACAATTACTTTACGTTTCATAGGGTATTCCTTTTATTATCAGTATGTTGTTAGGCCTGAGCACACGGCTCAGCGTCGAGGATTGTTTTTTGAAACAGGCTTCCAAGCTTGCTGTCAGACGCTGCCAGCAGGGCATCGAGAGCGACTGGATTTTGCAGCTCACTGAATAACCGCCGCAGCAGCGTTAGCTGTGCCGTTGGGTTCTCTACAATCAGCGCAATGATTAATGAGACCGGAATTTCACCGTCATCATCTGCGCGGCGGAAAAGGACCGGATTCTGCGGGCGAATCAGGTAAATCGCCGGGGATTTTGCATGCATTGCTTCGCAGTGCGGGATCGCAACCGCATGATTTTCCAGCGCGATACCGGTGGGGAATTCGGCTTCCCGCGCCAGTAACGCCTGCGGCCAGGTTTCGTGCACGACGCCCTTCACCAGCATCTCTTGTCCAATATGCTCCAGCGCCTGATGGCAGGTGCTGAAATCAATTCCGGTGCGAACAAATAATTGGCTCATAAATCCTCTTTATGACGATCAGGCTATTTCGGAAGAACAACCGTAACGGTAGGCACGCAGCACATCCTGAATCTTATCGAGGATGAGAATGTGCGGCATGGCGGTAAGTTCGCTCATTGCCAGGCGTTCGAACTGCACCGGCATATACTGGCTAATAAGTCCCAGCGGCAGGGAGGAGGTACTCAGGTTGGCGAGGAGTTTTTCTACGCTCTGGCTTATGCGTGGATGCGGCCAGTAATAGCGGATGCGATCGGAGAGGCTGAAATGGATATCAACCATCGCCTGACTCCAGGCAGGACGATAATATTTTTTCCAGTAGCCTGGTTCATTCAGCATGACTTCATCAATGACGTCCAGCACCCGGCTACGATCTTCCGGTGCGATAAGTTCATTCTCCATTTTTGCGAGGGCGAAAATGGCCTCGCGCAACGCGAACGTCAGTGCCGGGCCAACTTTGAGGATAGCGAAATGATCCTGCACCAGCGCGCGATAGGCGTAGCGCGTCTGATAATCCGTAGAGTGCGCCTCGTAGACCATGGGCGTGTCTTTGATCCAGCGTGACAGCGCCTGTGCCTGCTGCGGCTGATAATGAATAATTTGCGTGTGATCGAATTCAACGCCGGGTTGAACCACAATGGCAATGACGCGCGTGAGCGCCTCGTCCAGACCTCGCGTACGGAAGGCGACCTGATGGGTTTCCAGCGTGCGGGCGGCGTCTTCCGCTCGCGTAACGTGCACGCTACCAATAGTGCTGGCCTCACCGCCAGGAACCGGAACTTCAGTGCCGATAACGTAGGTCAGATGACGTTTCTGTTCTGCTGTCGCCGTGTGCTCTGCCACCTGACACAGCTGGGCCGCACGTTCTGCCACGACTACCGGGTCCAGCGGCACCGGATCGTCTGCGCAGGACATCGAGGCATCAAGATGAATTTTACTGAAGCCCGCCGCCACGTAAGCGCGGATCAGTTCGAGCGATTTTTTCATCGCGGAGGCCGCATTTTCATGTTGCCAGCAGTTTGGGCCAAGATGATCGCCGCCAAGAATAATACGCGCCTGCGGGAAACCGACGGTTTCAGCAATCTTATACACAAAATCACGAAAATCAGCGGGTTGCATACCGGTGTAGCCACCAAACTGGTTCACCTGATTTGATGTTGCCTCTATTAACACTTTGTTTTGCGTATGCAAATCAAAGCGCAATGCGGCTTCGATGACCAGCGGATGTGCAGAGCAAACGGAACAGATACCCGTGTGTTTACCCGCTTTATGAGCAGAAATAATCTCTTTCATTTTAATCTCCGTTTGCTTATTTTTATCTTCATAATCTTTTGAGCCTGAAGCAAAGAGAACATGCGGCGTTCGTGATCGTGCTCGTAAAAAATTCGCTGCAGTTTCTTAAGTTACCCAGAATTTACAGCTTTCCTTCACAGCCGCAGTCAGCAATCACTTTCTTCACGACGGCTTTCATGGCTGCTTTTGCCGGAACCATGTAATGCCGTGGATCGCTGGCATCCGGATGGCTAAGGAAATAGGCTTTAAGCGCATCCGAAAACGCGATTTTTAATTCGGTCGCCACGTTGACTTTGCACACGCCTCCCGAAATGGCCTGACGGATATCCTGAGCAGGAAGGCCCGATGCGCCGTGAAGCACCAGCGGGACGTTAACGGTATGACGGATTTCCTCAAGACGGTCGAAATCGAGTTTTGGCTCTGCTTTATAAAGCCCGTGAGCAGTGCCGATGGCGACTGCCAGGGAATCAATTCCCGTTCTTTCAACGAATTCTTGCGCCTGCTGTGGATGGGTATAAAGCGCGTCTTTTCCGTCGACGATCAGATCGTCTTCCTGACCGCCCAGACGGCCTAACTCAGCTTCTACGCTGACATCGTAACGATGACAAAAATCGACGACTTTCTTCACCAGCGCTACGTTTTCGTTAAAGGCTAAGTGGGAACCGTCAATCATCACCGAACGCACGCCCGCCAGAACTTTGCTCTCAATGTCGGCGAATTTTTCGTGATGATCTAAATGGATGGCCAGCGGCTGGTTAAACTGGTGGGCCAGCGCACCTGCAATAGCCACAATATTCTGGCTACCTGCATAGCTGAATGTGCCCGGCGTACCGGCGACGATCAGCGGAGAACGCAGTTCAGCTGCGGTTTCTACAACGACCTGTAGCGTTTCAAGATTGTGGATATTGAATGCGGGTACGGCATAGCCTTCATACTGTGCTTTTCGCAGCATCGCGGTAGTCGAAATAACGTACATTACCCCTCCGAAATCTTTCGTTTGTTTTCTTCGAAAGAAAATATAGGGTTTTGAAAAGGTTTTATGTGATCAAAGTCTGGTATCGAAAGAAAAAGAAATATTATGAATGTTTGGATGAGATGAAAGTGCTGGCGATAGCTGCCAGCATTCAGGAGGGTAGGTATAAGACGTTGTTAAAAAGAGAAATGAATGCGCGTTGGCAGCGATCTTAAAACGAAAGTGTGCGATCAGTTACCTTTCTTCTCATTATGACCCAGATCTTTTTGTGGAAAACAGTAGTCGCGCACCCGGCGTTTCAGTTCTGCGGCATCCGGGAATCCACCGTCCTGTTTACGATCCCAGACGATCTGCCCATCTATATCAATCACAAAAATTCCGCCGGTACCAGGAACAAGGCGTACTGAATCGAGATCGGTGCTGAATGTCTGGAGCAGTTCCTGCGCCATCCAGGTTGCCCGAAGCATCCAGTTACATTGAGAGCAGTACTGGAGTGTTACCGCGTTTTTACGCATTTTTATCGCCTCTGAAAAAAGGAATTGTGGGGGTAATTTACCGATGTTGCGGCAAAAATGTGAAGACTTTGTGAAGTTGTTGCAATTGATAATAGTTATCATTAGTATTCAACGCATAATTTATAACAGTACGTGATCTTTTTATTTACCCCATTTTCGACGAGTCAGTGGAAGAGAGATGTGAGCCCCGATACTAATAAAATTAAGGCTTACAAGACATTATGCATACATCGCACATTTCTTTGCATTGCTTTGGGAAAAGCGTTCTGGCGACCTCATTGCTCGCCTCGCTTTATCAGGCCCCTGCTTATGCGGCACAGACCTCACCGGCAACGACCACAGCAAATCCTGCATACGAGGAGCCGGCCGATCGGATGATCGTTAGCGCGCCTGCGCCGGTACTGAACGCAGGAAATCGCCATACGCTCGGCGCTCAGGAGTTGCAGAACAAAGGCGCAAACGACTTTGGATCCATTATGCGCTATGAGCCGCTGATCGGTGCGACGGGCACCAGCGGCGGCTCCGGAAACGGTAAAAGCGGATTCGATCGCGGCGGTTATACCGGCTACAACATTCGCGGGCTGGAGAGCAATCGCGTCGGCATTGATGTAGACGGAATACCACAGCCGGACGCTACCGGGCGAAGCTATGTCAGCCGTTCAGGTCTGAATACGTTTGGTATTGGCCGGGACTATATCGATCCCTATATGTATGGCAATGTGGACATTGAATCCGGTGCGACTTCGACAGATCAGGCGAATACCTCCATCGGTGGCAAGGTCTCCTTCCGCCCGAAATCTGCGGATGACTATCTGCGCCCCGGAAAAGAGGCCGGGTTCGGTTACCAGAGCGATTATGATTCCGCCGATCGTAGCTGGCACAACGGTATCACCGGTGCGGCAGGGGATGAGACGCTGCGCGGCATTTTCGTCTACAGCCGTCGTGACGGTCAGCAAACGCGTAATAATAGCGATACGGTAGACGCTTATCCGGCCAACTGGCACTCCGACGCCATGATGACGTCAGGGATCTGGCAGCCCGGCGATGAGCATAAACTCACCGGCACGCTGGATTACTATCACAAGACCAATCATAGCCGGTATGACGCGTGGAACAGCAGCGGCAGCCAGATCCTTGGCGATGCGCAGCAAACCAGTCAGACCCGTCGCTGGGGCGCCAGCCTGAAAGATGACTGGACACCGATGAACGACTGGCTGGACAGCATGTCGACCAAAGTTTACTACCAACATACCGAAGCGCACGATCGGACTTATCAGCCGGACAGCATCGCGACCGGGATGCAGACCGTCTATTCCAATTATGATACTGAAACCTGGGGCCTGCAAAATGCGCTGACGAAGACCCTTGGCCGTCACGATCTGAGCGCCGGTTTTAACGCCAGCACGACTAAAACCGAGCGCCCTTTTAAGCAGTCGCCGACGCCCAGCGCCTATACTGAAATCATGCAACCGGAAGCCGACAGCCAGAGTTATACGCTCGGCGCATTCTTGCAGGATCAGATTAATTTCGATGTCGAAGGCCACCATTTCGCGATTATTCCCGGCGCGCGCGTTGTCCGTCAGTCGATGAAGCCGCAAAGCCTTGCGGATTTAACGACCCATAGCGCCGTGCTGGACGAAGGCGAAGTCTCAACGTTGTACGGCAAAAATTCCGATACGCAACTGCTGCCGTCGCTGACGTTCCAGTATGACATTACTCCGCGTCTGATGACCTGGCTGCAATACAAACGCGGCGCTGAATTCCCGAATGCCAGCCAGCTTTACGGCTCGTGGAATCTCGGCTCCAGCTATGCCGGAAGACAGCAATATGCGCTTATTGGCAATACCGATCTGAAAACCGAAACCAGCGATAACGTTGAGTGGGGGATGAAAGGAGAGGTGACAGACGGTGTGACGCTGCGTACCTCGCTGTTCTATAACACCTATAAAAA
>Ga0302347_1002872_pt1 | contig 16382 bp, 13 predicted proteins | sample PhyWR1_FD_202178 | JGI IMG/M metagenome (GOLD analysis project Ga0302347, IMG submission 202178) | Leaf surface microbial communities from wheat plants in UC Gill Tract Community Farm, Albany, California, United States - DLSL W.R1 (v2)... | ecosystem: Host-associated > Plants > Phyllosphere >...
ATACCGCTGGAAAACCGTATCGGTGACGAAGGGCAGGGCTGGCATGTAGCAATGGCCACTGCCGGTTTCGAACGCGGTTTGCTGCTGCGCTCGCCGGCGCGCTTTCAGTACACGGCGCGCAAGCTGGTGGAGCTGTATCAGGCCAACCGCGCCAGCGCCGACCGCGACCCGAGCCTGGGCGATGCGGTGTGCAAGGCCTGGATGGATGCGCAGGCGTACACCCTGTCTTCCTACCACACCGTGGGGCGCTTGAGTCAGGGTGCGCAGATTGGCGCCGAGTCGAGCACGAACAAGATTTTCTGGTCGGAGCTGGATTTGCGCATGCACGAAACCGCCATGCGCATTCTTGGCGCCAGTGGCGAACTGACCGGTAAATCGGCGGATGGTCACGACTGGCTGGAGGGCTTTCTGTTTGCCCAGGCCGGGCCCATCTACGCCGGCACCAACGAGATCCAGCGCAATATCATTGCCGAGCGCATGCTCGGTCTGCCGAAGTGAGGCCGGGCATGGACTTTACCTTTACCGAAGACCAGATCACCTTCCGCGAGGCCATCAGCCGTTTCCTGATGACCGAAGCCGCCCCCGAGATGCTCCGTGAAATCTGGGAAACCGATGTCGGCCGCTCCCCGGATCTGCGCAACAAGATTGCCGAGCAGGGCCTCACCGCGCTGTCGATCCCCGAGGCCTTTGGCGGCCTGGGCATGGACGATGTGGCCTGGGCGCTGATGACACAGGAGCTGGGTTACTACGCCATTCCTGACTCGCTGGCTGACACCGCGTATGTGGCCAGCGCCCTGATTGCCGGGCTGGATGACAGCGTTGCCCGGCGCGGCGAATGGCTGGAACGCATTGCCGACGGCAGTTTGCGGGTGGCCATCGGGCACCCGGTCAATCCGCTGGTGGCCGATGCCGCCCACGCTGACTTGCTGCTGCTGGCCCATGGCGATGAAGTCCACGCCGTGCCGCGCAGCCAGGTGGATGTGCAAAATCACGCCAGCATCGATGCCTCGCGACGCCTGGCGCAGGTCAGCTGGCAACCTGCCGCGGCCACACTGATGGCGCAGGGTCAACAGGGCCGCCAGCTGTGGGCGCAAACCCTCGACCGTGGCGCGCTATCGGTGGCCGGGCAGTTGCTCGGGCTGGCCCAGCGCATGCTGGATTTGTCGGTGGACTACGCCGCGCAGCGCAAACAATTTGGCAAGCCCATCGGCAGTTTCCAGGCGGTCAAACATCACCTGGCCGACGTGGCCACGGCGCTGGAGTTCGCCAAGCCGGTGCTGTACCGCGCTGCTTACGCCCTGGCCAACCATGAGCCGAATGCCGCGGTATGGGTTTCCCAGGCGCGTCTGGCCAGTTGTGAAGCCAGCTGGCTGGCGGCCCGCCACGGCATTCAGGTGCACGGCGCGATGGGTTACACCTGGGAAGTCGACCTGCAAATGTTTATGAAACGCGCCTGGGCACTGGATAACGCCTGGGGCGACCGTGCACTGCACAAGGCCCGTGTGGCCGAGTATGTATTAAGTGGCGCAGCGCCTCTGGGCTGCGGTCACACGTTCGAGGATTGACCGATGCCTGAAGCCTATATTGTTGATGCATTGCGCAGCCCCACCGGCAAACGCAAGGGCGGCCTGGCCCACGTCCATGCCATCGACCTCGGCGCCCATGTGCTCAAGGCACTGGTGGAGCGCAACGCAATTCCGGCCGACGAATATGACGACGTGATTTTTGGCTGTGTCGACACCATCGGTTCCCAGGCCGGTGATATCGCCCGTACCAGCTGGCTGGCCGCCGGTTTGCCGCTGAACGTGCCGGGCACCACCATCGACCGCCAGTGCGGATCATCACAACAGGCGCTGCACTTCGCCGCACAGGCGGTGATGAGTGGCACTCAGGATGTGATTGCTGTGGGCGGCGTACAGACCATGACCCAGATTCCGATTTCCTCGGCGATGCTGGCCGGTCAGCCGCTGGGCTTTGCCGATCCTTTCTCTGGCAGCAAGGGTTGGAAAGCGCGTTTTGGCGAGCAACCGGTCAACCAGTTCTACGCCGCTCAGCGTATCGCCGACCACTGGAACATCAGCCGCCAGGACATGGAAGCCTATGCCCTGGAGAGCCATCGCCGGGCGCTGGCCGCCATGGCCGCCGGCCGTTTCGTCAACGAAATCGTGCCCTGTGAAGGGGTAAGGGACGACGAAACTCCGCGCCATACCAGCCTGGCCAAAATGGCCGAACTGGAGCCGGTGTTTGCCGAGTTTGCGTCGATCACCGCTGCGTTATCCAGCCAGACCTGCGATGCCTCGGCCGCCTTGCTGGTGGTCTCCGAGGCGGCGCTCAAACGCTACAACCTCACGCCACGGGCGCGGATCCATCACCTCTCGGTGCTGGGCGACGATCCGATCTGGCACCTCCGGGCACCGATTGCCGCCACCCGTGCCGCGCTGAAAAAAGCCGGCATGGGCATGCAGGACATTGACCTTGTTGAAATCAACGAAGCCTTCGCCTCGGTGGTCATGGCCTGGGCCAAGGAGCTGGATTTCGACCCGGCCAGAACCAACGCCCACGGTGGTGCAATTGCCCTCGGCCATCCGCTGGGGGCCAGCGGCGCGCGGTTGATGACCAGCCTGCTCAACCAGCTTGAGCACAGCGGTGGCCGCTATGGTTTGCAGACCATGTGCGAAGGCGGCGGGCAAGCCAACGTGACGATTATTGAGCGCCTCTAGGAGCAACGACATGGCAATTTGTGCAGAACGTACCGTCATCATTACCGGCGCGGGCGGCGGTTTGGGCCGTGCCTACGCGCTGGCGTTCGCCGGGCAGGGCGCCAATGTGGTGGTCAACGACATTCGCCGCGAAGCCGCCGAAGAAGTGGTGGCCGAAATACGCGAGGCGGGCGGGCAGGCCATCGCCAATGCCGATGACATCACCACCCTCGCCACGGCGCAGCACATAGTCGACGCTGCGCTGGCGGCGTTTGGCGAAGTGCATGTGCTGGTCAACAACGCCGGGATCCTGCGCGATCGCATGTTTATCAGCCTGGGTGAAGAGGACTGGGATGCGGTGATGCGTGTGCATCTCAAGGGGCATTTTTGCCTGGCCAATATTCTTGGCAAGCGCTGGCGCGACCTGGCCAAGGCCGGCCAGCCGGTGGCTGCGCGCATCATCAACACCAGCTCCGGCGCGGGCCTGCAGGGTTCGGTGGGGCAGTCCAACTACAGTGCGGCCAAAGGCGGGATTGCCGCCTTGACCCTGGTGCAGGCAGCGGAACTGGCGCGCTACGGTGTGACCGCCAATGCCCTGGCTCCGGCGGCGCGTACCTCGATGACTGAGAACGCGATGCCGGACATGGTGAAAAAACCTGAAGACGGTGGCTTTGATTCATGGGCCCCGGAAAACGTCGCGCCGCTGGTGGTATGGCTGGGCAGTGAGCTGTCGGGGGAGGTTACCGGGCAGATCATCGAGAGCCAGGGCGGGCGATTGTCCCTGGGCGATGGCTGGCGCACCGGGGTGACCCGCGACAAGGGCGCGCAATGGCAGCCCGAAGAAGTGGGCGTTGCCCTGGGCCAGATTCTGGCCGAAGCACCTGCGCCGCAGCGGGTGTGGGGTAGCTGATAGCGCAGGCCCTCACCCCGACCATGGATCAGCTTTTGCCTTTAGTCCCCTCTGCCTCCGGGAGAGGGCCAGGGTGAGGGGCTTTTGATTTGCCGCATAACAAGAGAATTCAACCATGAGACAAGCCCCCCCTTATGTCCCCGGCCACCAGCTACTGGCTGGCAAGTCGATTTTGATCACGGCCGCAGCCGGTGCCGGTATCGGTTACGCCGCGGCCAAACGATGTGCTGAAGAGGGCTGCCGCGCCCTGATGATTTCCGATATCCACCCGCGCCGTCTCGAAGAAGCCGTCGAGCGGCTCAAGGCTGAAACCGGCTTGCAGGCGGTCTACGGGCAGCTGTGCAACGTCACCGTCGAAGCTGACGTGCGAGCCCTGGTCGCAGCCGCTGAAGAGGCGCTGGGCGGTGTCGATGTGCTGATCAACAACGCCGGGCTTGGCGGGCAGGTACGCCTGACCGAAATGACGGATGAGCAGTGGTCGTCGGTGCTGGATATCACCCTGACCGGCACCATGCGCATGACCCGCGCCATGCTCCCGCATATGGAACGTCGTGGCGCCGGGGCCATCGTCAACAACGCCTCGGTACTGGGCTGGCGTGCGCAAAAGGAACAGGCCCATTACGCCGCCGCCAAGGCCGGGGTCATGGCCCTGACCCGCTGCAGCGCCCTGGAAGCTGCCGAAAGCGGTGTACGGATCAACGCCGTAGCGCCGTCGATTGCCCTGCATGACTTCCTGAAAAAAGCCGCCAGCAGCGAGTTGCTCGACCAGCTCACCAGCCGCGAAGCCTTTGGTCGCGCCGCCGAAGTCTGGGAAGTGGCCAATGTCATGGTGTTTCTGGCCAGTGACTACGCCTCGTATATGGTCGGCGAAGTGCTGCCTGTCAGCTCGCAACAAGCGTGAGGCACAGCGTATGAGCACAATTTTCAGCAGCGCCGGACAGTTGCTGGCGGCCGAGGGCCTGGATCTGGGGCGCACCGACTGGCTGTTGCTGACCCAGGAACGGATCAACCTGTTTGCCGAGGCCACCGGTGATCACCAGTGGATCCACGTCGACCCTGAGCGTGCCGCCCATGGCCCATTTGGCGCCTGCATCGCCCACGGCTACCTGACCCTGGCTCTGGCCAACCTGTTTATGCCGCAACTGATGCAGTTCGAAAATCTGGCCATGGGCGTCAACTGTGGCACTGACCGGCTGCGCTTCCCGGCAGCGGTCAAGGTCGGTTCGCGAATCCGCGGCCATGGCCAGGTGGTGCGGGTTGAGGTACTGGGCCAGGCCGTGCAGGCAGTGGTGCGCATGAGCGTCGAAATCGAAGGCAGCGAACGCCCCGGCTGTGTGGTGGACACCATCAGCCGCTACACCTTCAACCCTCTTCAACAGTGAGCCTTGAACATGAATTTGAATGACGTTGTGATCGTATCCACCGCCCGCACGGCCCTGACCAAATCCTTCCGTGGCTCGTTCAACGATACCGAGGCACCGGTGCTGGGTGGCCACGTGGTGCGTGCCGTCGTGGAGCGCGCGGGTATCGAACCGGGTTCGGTGGAAGACGTGATCATGGGCGCCGCCGCCCAGCAGGGTACCCAGAGCTACAATATCGGGCGCCTGTGTGCGTACACCGGTGGCTTGCCCGATACCGTGCCGGGCATGGCGCTCGATCGCATGTGCGCCTCGGGCCTGATGAGTATCGGCGTAGCGGCCAACGGCATCATGACCGGCGAAATGAAGATAGCCGTAGCCGGTGGTGTGGAGTCGTTGTCGCTGACCCAGAACAAGTACAAAAACACCTACCGCGCCCAGTCCGAGGCCGTGCTTGAGTGCATGCCGACGGCGTATATCCCGATGCTCGAAACCGCCGAAATAGTCTCCCGGCGCTACAGCATCAGCCGCGAAGTGCAGGATCAGTATGCTCTGCAGAGCCAGCAGCGCACGGCAGCCGCCCAGGCTGAAGGCCTGTTTGCCGATGAGATCGTGCCATTGGCAGCGCGCAAGCTGTGCTTTGACAAGGAAGGCAAGCCCGACGGCCATCAAGACGTGATCGCGGACCGTGATGAATGCAACCGTCCCTCCACCACCCTTGAAGACCTGTCGAGCCTCAAGCCGGTGTGGAAAGACGGCAAGTGGATTGAACAGGGTGAGTTCATTACGGCAGGCAACGCCTCGCAGTTTTCCGATGGCGCCGCTGCGGTCTTGCTGATGAGCCGTGGCGAAGCCAGACAACGTGGAATCGAAGCCCTGGGCGTGTATCGCGGGATTGCCGTGAGCGGCTGCGCGCCGGAAGAAATGGGCATTGGCCCGGTGTATGCGATTCCCAAGTTGCTCAAACGTTTTGGCCTGAGCGTTGCGGACATTGACCTGTGGGAAATCAACGAAGCCTTCGCTTGCCAGGTGGTGTATTGCCGTGACTTTCTGCAGATCCCCAATGACCGACTGAACGTCAATGGCGGGGCGATTGCCATTGGTCATCCGTTCGGCATGTCGGGTGCGCGGATGGTGGGGCACAGTCTGCTCGAGGGGCGTCGTCGTGGTGCGCGGTTTGTTGTGGTTGCCATGTGCATCGGCGGCGGGATGGGGGCGGCGGGGTTGTTTGAGTTGAACTGAAGACAGGGGCGCAGTTTCTTTGTGGGAGCGGGCTTGCCCGCGATTCAGGCGATGCGACCAGTCAGGCGTACCGCGGCGCGGCCATCGCGGGCAAGCCCGGCTCCCACAGGAGTTGCGCCGATCTTGTGGGAGCGGGCTTGCCCGCGATTCAGGCGATGGGGCCAGTCAGGCATACCGCGGCGCGTCCATCGCGGGCAAGCCCGGCCCACACAGGAGTTGCGCCGATCTTGTGGGAGCGGGCTTGCCCGCGATTCAGGCGATGGGGCCAGTCAGGCATACCGCGGCGAGTCCATCGCGGGCAAGCCCGGCCCCCACAGGAGTTGCGCCGATCTTGTGGGAGCGGGCTTGCCCGCGATTCAGACGATGCGACCAGTCAGGCATACCGCGGCGCGGCCATCGCGGGCAAGCCCGGCTCCCACAGGAGTTGCGCCGATCTTGTGGGAGCGGGCTTGCCCGCGATTCAGGCGATGCGACCAGTCAGGCGTACCGCGGCGCGGCCATCGCGGGCAAGCCCGGCTCCCACAGGAGTTGCGCCGATCTTGTGGGAGCGGGCTTGCCCGCGATTCAGGCGATGCGGTCAGTCAGGCATACCGCGACGCGGCTATCGCGGGCAAGCCCGGCTCCCACAGGGAGGGCGGGGGTGTAGGAATTAGTCGTGTGGATAGGTGCGTAAAAGCAGGGAAGCAGTACAATTGCGCCTCTTTACCGGGCATGGACGCTGTTCGGCATCTGTTCACGAGAAGGCCCATGGTTTCTGCTAGTTACTCCCCCGCGCTGGTTCTGATTTCCCTGTGTGTTGCCATTCTGGCTTCGTACACCGCCCTTGATCTGAGTGGTCGCATCGCCACGGCGCGAGGCCGGGCCGTGTATCTGTGGATCGCCGGCGGCGCCCTGGCCATGGGTTTTGGCGTGTGGTCGATGCATTTTATCGGCATGCTTGCGCTGGAGCTGCCACTGGCCCTGGGCTACGACCTGGGGCTGACCCTGTGGTCATTGCTGGTGGCCATACTGTCGTGCGGTTTTGCCTTGTGGCTGGTCAGCCAGCCGCGGTTGCCGGCCCTGCAATTGCTGTTCGGCGCCCTGATCATGGGCGCGGGCATCAGCGCCATGCACTACAGCGGCATGGCCGCGTTGCGCATGCAACCGGGCATCGATTACGACCCGGCGTTGTTTGGCCTGTCGCTGGTGATTGCGGTGGGGGCGTCGGCTGCCGCGTTGTCGATTGCCTTTCGCCTGCGCCGGCAAACTCCCTATGTACGGCTGATGCGCGGTGGTGCTGCGGTCATCATGGGCCTGGCGATTGTCGGCATGCACTACACCGGCATGGCCGCAGCCAATTTCCCCATCGGCAGTTTTTGCGGTGCCGCCATCGACGGCTTGAGCGGCAAGGGCCTCGACAATCTGGTGCTGGTATCCAGCCTGGCGGTGCTGGTAATCGCCCTGCTGACCTCGATCTTTGATGCCCGCCTCGATGCCCGTACGGCGGCCCTGGCGGACTCTCTGACCCTGGCCAACGAAGAACTGACCCAACTGGCCCTGCACGACACCCTGACCGGGCTGCCCAACCGCATCCTGTTGGCTGACCGCATCAGTCAGGCGATGAACAAGGTGGCGGAGCAGGGCGGCTGTTTCTCGCTGATGTTTATCGATCTGGATGGCTTCAAGCCGGTCAACGATGCCTTTGGCCATCACCTGGGCGACCGCTTATTGCGCGAGGTGGCCTTGCGCTTGCGCGAGCAGTTGCGCAGCCAGGACACCCTGGCGCGGATTGGCGGCGACGAATTCGTGCTGCTGGTGCGCCTGCTGGAGCCGGATGATGCGCCGCAGGTGGCAGCGCGTCAGGTGGGTCTGTTGTCCAGGGCGTTTCGGGTCGATGAGCATGAGCTGTTGATCTCTGCCAGTGTCGGTATCGCCCTGTACCCCGGCAATGGCCTGACCGCTGAAGAGCTGCTGATGAACGCCGATGCGGCGATGTATCACGCCAAGGGCGCGGGCAAAAACGGCTACAGCTTTTTCGACGCCTCGATGAACACCAATGCCCGCAAGCAATTGCAACTGCTGCAGGACTTGCGCCAGGCCCTGGAACTGCAGCAGTTTCGCCTGCACTACCAGCCCAAGTTCGATGCCAGTAACAGCCAGCCGGTGGGGGCCGAAGCGCTGTTGCGCTGGGAACATCCGCAGCAGGGCCTGCTGCTGCCGGAAGAGTTTATCGACCTGGCGGAAAAAACCGGCCTGATCATCCCCATTGGCGAGTGGGTGCTCAATGAAGCGTGCCGCCAGATGCGCATCTGGTTTGATCAGGGCTATAGCCACTGGCGTATTGCAGTCAACCTGTCGGCGTTGCAGTTCTGTTATTCCGGGCTGGTCGACAGCGTGGTCGCGGCGCTGGAACGCCACCGCCTGCCCGCCAACAGCCTGACCCTGGAAATCACCGAAACCACCGCCATGAGCGATGCCGATGCGAGTATGGTGGTGTTGCAGCGCTTGTCGCAAATGGGCGTGGACCTGTCCATCGACGACTTTGGTACCGGTTACTCCAGCCTGATGTACCTCAAGCGCCTGCCCGCCAATGAACTGAAGATCGACCGCGGCTTTGTGCGCGACCTGGAGCACGACAGCGACGATGCGGCGATTGTCTCGGCCATTGTCGCGCTGGGCCAGGCCCTGGGGTTGCGCATCGTTGCCGAAGGGGTGGAGACCGATACCCAGCAAAGCTTCCTGACCACCCTTGGCTGTGACGCCCTGCAGGGGTTTCTGCTGGGCGAGCCCTTGCCGGCGGAACAGTTTATGGCCGATATCCACAGCGCCACACCCGTCGGCCCGGGCAACAAGACGGCGACCTGACAAAACCGGGCCTTCGCGGTTATTCTGACGGCCTGATCTGGATTGGTGTAAGGGGAACACGTATTTATGGATAAAGTCATCGTGATCACCGGCGGCAGCCGCGGCATAGGCGCTGCAACGGCCTTGCTGGCGGCCAGGCAGGGTTATCGGATCTGCATCAACTACCTGACCGATGATGCGGCGGCCCATGAGGTACTGGCGCAGGTTCGTGCCCTTGGCGCCAAAGCCATTGCCGTGCGTGCCGATGTCAGCGACGAAGATGAAATCATTCGTCTGTTTCTCGAAGTCGACGAGCAGTTGGGGCCTGTCACGGCACTGGTCAACAACGCCGGCACTGTGGGGCTGAAGTCGCGGGTCGACGAGTTGACCGACCTGCGCATCATGCACACCCTGAAAACCAACGTGCTGGGCCCCATCCTGTGCGCCAAGCATGCCGTGCTGCGCATGTCGCCACGCTACGGCGGGCAGGGCGGCAATATCGTCAACGTGTCGTCGGTGGCGGCCCGCCTGGGCTCGCCCGGCGAATATGTCGATTACGCCGCCTCCAAGGGCGCGCTGGACACCTTCACCCTGGGGCTGTCCAAGGAACTGGCGGGCGAAGGGATCCGGGTCAACGCGGTGCGGCCGGGCTATATCTTCACCGACTTTCACGCCCTGAGCGGCGACCCGGGCCGGGTCAGCAAGCTCGAACCGGTTATCCCCATGGGCCGTGGCGGGCGTCCGGAAGAAGTGGCCGAAGCCATTGTGTGGCTGCTGTCGGACAAGGCGTCGTATACCACCGGCACCTTTCTCGACCTGGGCGGCGGTCGCTGATTCCGCACAATCTTTGTAGTCGCTGAGGAGCGAAGCGAGGCTGCGATCGGCTGCGAAGCAGTCGCAAATCTGCTGCCTCGGTGTAACAGATTCATTGAGGCGTCAGGGTTTGCGATCGCTGCGCGACCGATCGCAGCCTCGCTTCGCTCCGCAGCGACTACAGGTATTTATGGCAGGTTTTTACGGCGCGTATTTACGGCTTGCCATTTCGCGTCACTCGACGATAATGCGACTTATTGCTATTTAAGTATGGTTATCTATCGTGTCGAGCCCTGTGGATCCCAAAAGCCTGCTGGCCAGCCTGTATCAGGACAATCACGCATGGTTGCGTGGCTGGCTGTCGCGACAGGTGCGTTGCCCGCAGGATGCGGCAGATCTGACCCAGGACACATTTATGCGCGCGTGGGATGCCCGGCAACTTGAACGCATCCAGGAGCCCCGGGCTTACCTGAGCACCGTTGCCCGGCGCTTGCTGTGTTCACTGTGGCGGCGGCGCAAGCTGGAGCAATCCTATCTCGACCAGTTGGCCAGTCTGCCCCCGGCTTTTGCGCCGTCCGCCGAAGACCTGGCCCTGGTTCGCGAAGCCATCGAAGCCATTGACCTTGTACTGGAAGGCTTGCCCTCGCGGGTCAAACGGGCTTTTCTGCTCAATCGCCTTGAGGGCATGCCCCAGCAGGCCATTGCCGAGCTGTTGGGCGTCTCCCTGGCCACCGTAGAGCGCGACCTGCGCCGCGCCTTTGTTCATTGCCTGTCGCAGACGGCGGAGTGCCCATGAGTACAGCCAAGGTTGATCCGATCACCCGTGCCGCCATTGACTGGATGCTACGCCTTGAATCCGGCCAGGCCTGTCCGTCGGAGCGTCAGGTGTTCAAGGCCTGGCTGGCCGAAAACCCCGCGCATCTGGCTGCGTGGCAGCGCGTTGCCGGGGTGCTCAAGGCTCCCGTGGCCGACCTGCACTCGGTAGAACGGCGCAGCCCCGGGCAGTTGCAGGCTGCGCGCCGGGCGCTGCTGGCCAGTGCATCACCTTCCGGTAAAAAGGCCTTGCAAGGCGGCCTGCTGCTAGTGTTGCTCGGCCTCGGTGCTGCTGGCCTGGTAGACCGGCTTACACCCTTGACGGGCTTGACGGCCGATTACCAGACGGCCACCGGCGAGCGCAAAACCATCGAACTGGCAGACGGCAGCCTGCTGACCCTCAATGCCCGCAGCGCAGTCGATGTCGAGTTCAGCAGCGGCCAGCGGCGCGTGCGGTTGCGCGCAGGCGAGCTGCAGGTGGATGTAGCCGCCGATGCCCGGCGTCCGTTCGTGGTCGCCACGGCCCAGGGCCAGGTGCAGGCCCTGGGTACGCGCTTCATGGTGCGCCAGGACACTGACGAAAGCCTGGCCAGCGTGCAGCAGCACAGCGTGCAACTGGACACCCTGGGCGGCCTGCAACGGCGCATCGAAACCGGGCAGGCGGTGTCGTTCACCGCGACCCAGATAGACCCGCAAACCCCGACATCCCGTAGCCAGACCGACTGGCTGGCCGGGCGGGTGGAGCTGCATGACGAACCGTTGTCGGCCTTGATTGAGGCACTGCGGCCGTATCAGACCGGCATGTTGCGCATCAGCCCCGAAGCTGCCCGGGTTCGGGTGTTCGGGGTTTTCCCGCTGGACAACACCCCGCAGACCTTGAGTGCGCTGGCGCAAACCTTGCCGATCAAGGTCACCCGCTACGGGCCGTGGCTGACCCTGATCGATGTACGCGGGTAAATATAAAACTGCCGAATGCGAATTAATTGCAAATAGTGTGAGGGGAAACCTTTGCTCGTTGGTCAAGGTTACAACTGCCTACCTTGCAACGAGAAAGGACGCCCCATGCCGTACGCCCATCCCAAAACCTGCCTGCTGGCGCTGGCCATCACCCTGAGCATTGCTGGCTATGCGCCAGGCGCGGTGGCCGAGGCCATGCCCGGCGAGCAAACTGCGGTACGCTTTTTTGACCTGCCTGCCGCGCCCTTGGGCGTGACCCTGAGCCGCATCGCCCGCGACAGCAACCTGACCCTGTCAGTGGCGCCAGCCTTGCTGCAGGGCAAGACCAGCGCACCGGTCAATGGCATGTACACCCCGCAGCAGGCGGCCGAGCATGCCTTGGCAGGCAGCGGCCTGGGCCTGAGCGTTACTGACAGCGGCGCCCTGAGTGTTTACCCGCAGTCCGGGGCGGGAGCATTGAATCTGGGGGCGACCAACGTATCGGCACGTCTGGGCGAGGATGGTCGTGGCCACGTCGACGGCTTTGTCGCTACCCGTTCGGCGACAGCCACCAAAACCGATACGCCGATTCTGGAAATTGCGCAAACCATCAATGTGGTCACTGCCGATCAGGTTGAGGTGCAAGGCGCCCGTGACCTGACCCAGGCGCTGCGCTACACCCCGGGGCTGAGCACCAACGGCTACACCGACCGCAACACCATTGCCGACGAAATCACCAGTCGCGGTTTTGCCCCGACCCTGCTCTACCTTGATGGCGCCTATCTGCCTTCGGCCGGTAGCCTGGGCGGCACCCCGCAAATAGACCCCTATACCCTGGAACGCATCGAAGTGCTCAAGGGGCCGTCTTCGGTGCTTTACGGGCAAAACCAGCCGGGGGGCATGATCAATATGGTGTCCAAGCGCCCGAGCACCGAGGTCAAGCATCAAATCAAGGTCGGCACTGGCAGCTTCGACCGTTACAACCTGGCCTTTGATACCACCGGCCCGCTGGACGATGCCAAAACCCTGAGCTACCGGCTGACAGGTGTCGCCAATACCGGCAGCGAGCAGGTGGACTACACCGAAGATTCGCGCATGCTGCTGGCGCCAAGCATTACCTGGGCGCCCGATGACAGCACCGAGCTGACGGTGTACGCGCAATTACAACGGGATGATGCCCTGGCCGACTATCAGTCATTGCCGGCCGTGGGCAGCCTGTACCGCAACTCCCAGGGCAACAAGATCGATCGTGACTTCTTTTCGGGCGACTCGAAATGGAACGACTACAAGCGCGACCAGTATGTGCTCGGCTACCAGTTTTCCCATGCCTTCAACGAGGTCATGACCTACAGGCAGAGCTTGAGCTATATCGACGTCAATGACCGCTACAAGGGGTTCTACCTCAACCGTTTTGTCACTGCCCCGGACGGTGCCACCGACACCCATGCCAGCCGCACCAAGCTCGACTGGCGCCAGCAAAACAGTTCGTACACGTTCGACAACCACCTGCAAAGTGACTTCAGCACCGGGCCTGTGCAGCACACCCTGCTGGTGGGGCTGGACTACCGTGATTTCACCCGCAAGTACCAGGGCTACAACCTGTCCGGCAGCGAAGTGATTGACCTCTACAACCCCACCCACTACCGCACCACGGGTGTGCCGACCCTGACCACCAAATGGGATAACAGGGTCAGGCAGACCGGTTTTTATGTGCAGGACCAGATCAAGCTGGACAACTTTATCCTGACCATTGGCGGTCGCCAGGATTGGGCCAAGGTCGACAACAATGACTTGCTGGCCAACTCCCATGAGATACAGAACGACAACAAGTTCACCGGGCGTGTGGGCCTGACCTACGTCACCTCGTTTGGCCTGGCGCCGTATATCAGCTACACCGAATCGTTCCTGCCGTCAGTGGGCACATCGGCGCCGGATCGTGGCGGCAAGGCATTCGAACCGATGACGGGCAAGCAATATGAAGTGGGGGTCAAATACCAGCCCAATGACAGCACCTTGCTCACTGCCTCGGTGTTCGAGATCACCCAGCAAAACGTCCTGACCGGAGACCTGGAATATCTGGAGTATCAGGTTCAGGCAGGTGAGGTCAGGTCGCGGGGCATTGAAGTTGAAGGTAAAAGCAGCTTCAACAACATCGACCTGATTGCGTCGGTGTCATATCTGGACGTGTTCTACACCAAGTCCAACTACGGCAATGAAGGCAACCGCAGCGAGGCTCAATCGCCGTGGGCGGCGAGTGTCTGGGCGGACTACCACTTCACCGGGCAGGCCCTGGCGGGCGTGACGCTGGGCGGCGGCGCACGTTACACCGGGAAAAACTTCGGCGACTCGGCCAACACCTTCAAGACCCCGTCGTTTGTGGTCTATGACGCGACGCTCAGCTATGACCTGGCGGCACTGGACCCGAGTCTCAAAGGGGTGAGCACCCGCCTCAACGTGCAAAACCTGTTCGATCGCGAGTACGTGTCGTCATGCAACTACAGCTTTGGCTGTTACTACGGCCAGCAGCGCACGGCGGCGCTGGAGGTTAAATACGATTGGTGATGTGCCTGATACAGCGGATCGCCTGAATCGCGGGCAAGCCCGCTCCCACAAGGGCGGCGCAATTCCTGTGGGAGCCGGGCTTGCCCGCGATGGCCTCGCTGCGGTATGCCAGCTTTCAGCGCCGCAGCTTGAGCGCGCTGGCCAGGCTGATGGCCAGTGGCAAGCGGGGCAATAGCGTGGCCTGGTAAGCATGGTAAAGATCCGGCTTGCCGGGCCAGATGTTTTGCGAGGGCAGGTTGTCGATCCCCAGCTCGTGATGCCAGCTGCCGTTCTGGCGGTCGATCATAAACAGGTCGATATAGTCCCAGAACTGTTGATACCAGACTTCGTATTCGTGCTCGTCGGTGCGTTGCAACAACGCAGCGGCGGCTGCCGAGGCTTCGGCCAGGGTCCAGTGCAGGCGTTCACGCACCAGCGGCTGATGGTTCCAGTCCAGGGTGTAGACGATTCCGCAGTCGCCATCGACGTTCCAGCCGAACTGACATGCACTGGCGAACAACCGCCGCGCGTCTTCCAGCAGCCATTCGGGCGCCGCCAGGCCGCGTTGCTTGCGGGCCGCTTCGAGGTGCAACAACAGGCGCGCCCACTCGAAGGCGTGGCCGGGCGTTTTGCCGAACGGGCGAAAACCGTCTGCCGGGTTGTCCCGGTTGTAATCGGGCAATGGCTGCCACTGGCTGTCGAAATGCTCCACGGGCAGGTAGTCGGACTGAGCTGCATGCTGGTGGATAAGACGTTCGGCGATCTGCAGGGAGCGGTCGAGCCACAGGTCTTCATCGAGGACATCGGCCAGGGCCAGAAAAGCTTCGACACCATGCATATTGCAGTTGGCCCCGCGATACGCCTCGCAGTCACTCCAGTCGCCAGCAAAGCTTTCCAGCAAGGCGCCTTCTGCCTCGGACCAGAAGTTGCCTTCAAGAATGGCCACCGCATCGCCCAGCAATTCGGCTGCACCACCGCGCCCGGCCACCGCTGCAGAGCTGGCGGCCAGCGCGACAAAGGCATGCAGATAGGCCGCTTTGCGCGGATTGCCGTCCTGCGCGCCGGGGCTGGCAAACCAGCCGCCATGTTCGGCATCACGCAGCGGCCCGGCCAGTGCGGCCAGGCCGTGGTCGATCAGCGGCGCGCAGCCGGGCAGGCCTTGAATATGGGCCAGGGCAAAACTGTGCACCATGCGCGCCGTGGTGAGGGTGTCAGCCGGGGCGTTGTCCGGGCGGCGGCCAAACCGGTCGAGCGCGGCGAAGCCGGATGGCACGCGGGCGGCCTTGGCGAAATCCACCAGCGTCTGGCCCTGATCGCGCAGCCACTGTTGATGGGTAGGCGATGTCAGCCAGCTTTCGTTGGCCCGGGTAAGGTCGGTCATGTGCCACCTGTGTTGTTTTTATGGGTGATTCAACGCTCGCAGACTAAGGGATCGGGCACAAAGCTGAAAGCTTTCATCGGGGGCCAGTCGACTTATATTTCTGGCTCCCGGGGCTGCGACCAGTCGCTGTCCTGCCTGACGATTTCGCGCAGCAACGCGATGCCTTGTTGCAAGGCTGCGCAGTCACGTTCGCGGGAGTACACCAGGTAGGTGGGGTAGCTGAATTCCGGGGCCTTGGGCACCCGTTCCAGGGCGCCGCTGTCCAGGTAACTCTTGACCACGCGGGTGCGGAAATAGCCGCTGCCACCGTTGTCCAGGATGTAATGCAAGGCCACCGGGCCCAGGTTGAAGCTGATGGCAGCCCGTGCCTTGTCGGGCAGGGCGGCGTCATGCTGGCGGCGAAAGCCCTCACCCCATTCGACGTAGACATAAGGTTCGGGCTGTTCGGGGCGGCGGATCTGGATCAGTTTTTCTTCGAGCAACTGTTCCACCTGCACACCGGGCCAGTAGGCGGGCTGATAGACCAGCGCGGCATCCATCAGGCCCATCTCGACCTGGCGCAGCAACTGTTCGGCATCACTGATCTGGATGCGCAGGGCATGGCTGGTGAGGTGCTGGCGCAGGGCTTTGGCCCAGTTGAGGATCAGCGGGTTGCACAGGCTGACTTCGCCGCCTATATGCAGCAACTGATGCAAACCTTCGGGGCGCGGCAAGTCGCGGCGGGCGGCTTCCCAGGTTTGCAGCAACTGGTTGGCGTACACCACAAAGGCTTCGCCTTCGGGAGTGAGTCTGGCGCCGGCGCGGTTGCGGATGAACAGCGTGACGCCAAGCAGGCTTTCGAGTTTGTGCACCCGGGCGGTCACGGC
>Ga0302347_1002873_pt1 | contig 16381 bp, 14 predicted proteins | sample PhyWR1_FD_202178 | JGI IMG/M metagenome (GOLD analysis project Ga0302347, IMG submission 202178) | Leaf surface microbial communities from wheat plants in UC Gill Tract Community Farm, Albany, California, United States - DLSL W.R1 (v2)... | ecosystem: Host-associated > Plants > Phyllosphere >...
CGCAACTCGGTGGCCAGCTCCGTTTCCGGGGTGATACCGACCGGTAGGATGTCCGCGCCCAGGAAGGTGTTGATCAGCGAGCTCTTGCCTGCACTGAAAGCACCGATGATCGGTACCAACAGCTCGGCCTGCTGCATTTCCTGGGCAAGAGACAGGTTCTCCAGCAGATCGATACCTGCGTTGTCAGCCAGGGTCGTAATCCGGTCCAGCAGACCGAGGCATTGATTCTTTACGGCGAACATTGGTTTCCCCTGTATGGCGTGCAATTTGATGAAGTAGCGCGGAGTGATTGTTCTTCAAACATGCGACAACTGGCGTCGCATGCCCGTACTAGTAGCGCTGCGCAGCGCTGCGGTGGCGGGCGGCGATGTCGTCTGCCAGCGCGGCCGGGGCCAGAACGCGGACAGAGGCCCCCAGACCGAGCAGCCACCATCGCAGCTGGGCTGAATCATCAACGGTGGCCCGCAGGCGGGGCACCAGCCCGTCGCCCAGGTCCAGCTGCTGGTCACGGGAGAGCGGCGTTTCCGCCAAGTGCTGGGCCAGCGCTTCGTCGAGCTCCAGCTCAACGGACAGAGGCCCCTTGCTCTCAAACCCGGCGGCAACCCGACTCGCGTAGTTCCCGAGTTCGAATGTTTCCGCGCCTTCGGTATCAGCGTCGAGCATGCGGGCGCGCTGGATGCGATGCAGCGACAGTGTGGTGGTCTCCGAGCGCCCGTCGATACGGCCAGCAAGATAACTGGATGTGCCGCGCTGGATCATTCCGTAAGGATGGAAGACGTACGCGCTCGCGTCACTGCGACCGCGTGCGACGTAATCCAGATGCAACTGCTTCTCGCTGAAGAGGGCCTGGTGCACGTTCACGGCAACCTCGGTGTCTACTGCTGCCGGCAGCAAGGACTGGCTTGCCGGCACGACTGCAACCTTTTCGTGCCAGCGCCGGGTGGAACGCACCGTGCGGACCGCCGCGAGTGTCTTCTCAGCCTGTTCGAAGAACGGCGTGAGGGCCGGCCAATGATTGGCGGGCAGCAGCCCCTGCAGATTGCGCTGCGCGGTCAGCAGCACCACCGCCTGCGACACGGACATACCCGGCATGCTGAAGGCCGCCGCGCCGCGCATCCAGGCCCAACCATAGGGCTTCTGCAGATCGTTGCTCTCGATGGGGAACTGCAGCGAAAGCGCGTTCAGATCCCGCTCGATCGTACGGGTGCCACCCTTGTAGCTTTCTGCTGCCAAGGCCTGCGCCAGCTCTCTTACCGTGCGGTAGTGCGGCGCGGGCTGCAGCAACTGCAACAGGCGCCATTGGCGCGCCAGCGAAGAGCGGTTGTCGGTGTCCATGTTCCCAATCCTTTGTGTATTTCACGGCATCCCAATACGGGGATGAGCCGATTCAATCGGAGGCTGCGACATCTGGTGACGCAAGCAGACGCTCCGGTCGACAACGGGTTCCTTCCCCTTGATCTCGTGATTATGTGGAATCCGGCCACACTTTCCCAGCAGGCAATAGCGACATCTGCGTGTGCGGACGTGGAACGATGTGTGCAGCGGTAGAGCGCTCAAGTAGTCAGTACGTCAGCCGATAGGACCCCATTCTGGACAGCCCGTGAATCGCCCCCCTAAGGTAGATGCGTCGACGCATCGCTGCGGGATCGCGCATTGATCAGATCGACGCGACACAGCTTGTCGCAGCCCTCCGCAGAATGATCGCCGACGGATCGAAACCGGGCATGGACGCCGAAGCAACCTAATGAGGAGACGGAATGCATGTTCAAGGTAATCGGCGCAACGGTGGTTTACGGGTTTGCCCTTTACGGCCTGGGCCGCTGGCTGACCGAGCAGCAGCTTGTCAGCGCAGATGACTGAGGTTCGGCTGACGATGCGGGGCCATGCCCAGAAGCCGACCTATCATTGCCGGGACTGCGGCTGGAAGCGCGCTACCCCGCCTTCCGGGGATGTACGCATCAAGGGAGTAACCTGATTCCGCACCTGCCCCGAGTGCCGCTCAACCGCGCTGGAGTGCGACAACGCCGGCACACTGGATGCGCTGTGGGATAGTTTGCCGGAAGCCTGGCGCATCGCACCACCTTCGAAGAAGTTCCCCTGCAATCTGCGGTATGCATAATGGTCGGGACAACGGGGGGGAAAAATGGATTCGACTAAGCTGAAGGAGGCGCATCGCCAGATTCGCGATGCGCAGCCGAACTCTACGCGTGTGCGTCTGCACCGCGCCATCAGTTGGCTAAACCGCGCCGAACAGGAAGACCAGGATACGGACGCCCGCTTCCTTTTCCTGTGGATTTCGCTCAACGCTGCTTATGCCCAGGAGTTCGGCTTCGAGAATGCCGAGCGCGAACAGTTGCGCAGGTTCTTCGATGCATTGCTGGCGCATGACAAGGAGGGAAACCTGCAGGACATCCTGTTCAAGCAGTTTCCCGGCCCCATCCGCACGCTCATTGGAAACCGCTTCGTATACGCACGGTTCTGGAAAGCGCTGCGCGAACACGACAGCAGCAACCGCTGGGCGGAGCGCTTTGCCACAGACCAGCGCTCGGCGCTGCAGGCGGTCGTCGGGCGGCGCACGGAAGTGGTGCTTTCCATCGTGCTGGACCGGCTGTATGTACTGCGAAACCAGCTGGTACACGGCGGCGCCACGTGGGACAGCCATGCGAACCGCGCGCAGCTGCGCGACGGTGCTGCCATCCTGGGACAGCTGGTACCAGCCATCCTGCAGTTGATGCTCCGGGAAGACGCGCCCGAGCTGGGCGACGTGGCTTACCCGATGATCTCCCTCTAGCTCCATTCAAAGCGGCGCCAGTGTCAGCGATGGCATTCCTGCCATTCGGTGCGACACGGTAGTTGCGCCTTGTCTGCGCGGAGCAGTGGCGCGTTGAACTGCTGCAGGCCCCATTCTTCCCAGCCTTTGAGACTCCTCCACGTCATCCTCCCCTGCCCCAGAAGGCTGACCATGACGAAGATCGACGCCGAAGGGCTGGAAGATTCTGATGAGGCCCTGCTGGGCCTGTCTGCCGTCGACCACAGCGATGCCGGCATGGATGAGTACGTGCTCAACTGCCAGGCAGATGCGATGGGACCGTCGTGATCGGGATGACACGACTTTGCCGGGTCGACTCGGACTTTTCCTACATTCACTGTAGGGATCGCCCGGACATTATGGACAGGCGGCTCATGAAACACTGCGCACTAAAGGAAAGGATCACGTCGCTTACCACAAAGGAGCTGTAATCATGCATGCGTTGGTTCCAAAAGTGGTCTATCTGGCCGACTGCGCAACACGCGTGGATCTGTACGAGCAGTCCATCGCTGACGAGCGCGCGTATGTTGCCGCGTGGCTGGCCCGCGCGCGTGACATGTGGCGGAGTCAGGGTGGCTCCAGCTATTTCGCGGCGCGCCATCCTGACCAAGGCGAGGAAGTCGCCAATGGCATTGATGCCATCCTGGTCATTCAAATAGACGACCTCTACAAGGCAGTCGGTATTGAAGCCAAGCGGCCCGGCTTGGGTACCCCGCGGGGATGGGACAACAAGCTTCCTGCGCCGAAACTTTCGCGCTTTCACCACCAGCTCAATAAGCAGAGCTATCTGGCGAGCAAAGGCTGGGCCATGGGCGCAATGTTCATCAATGAGATCTGTCCGGGCGTAGCAGGCCCAGCAGGCACCGATAGGCACGGTGCAACGTTCATGCAGCAACCACCGCTGCTGGCCGCATCCCCGGCCATCGTGGGGGGAACCCCGCACCACTGGAAGACACCTGACCTGCTGCCCCTTCTGGCTGTCGGGCCGAGCTACAACCTGGAGGAAATGCTTGAGATGGTCATCGCCTGCGAATCCGGCATTGCAATGAGCGAGAAGCATTTGTTGGAGTCCGCCGCTGGCTCCGTGGCCCGTTTGCAGGATGAGGAGTCCATGCCGCTGGATCCTGATGAAGATCTCGACGAGTTTTCGCCCGGCGCGCATCGCAGCACGGTACTGCTGAGGAAGCTCTGCCGATACACAGGTGCTTGTAGCGCCGTGCTGATGGATGCCTCCGGGCCATATCAGGGAGAGGTCGATATTCGGCCGAGGTGGCGCGAGAGCGCGCTGCAACGGACGCTGAAGCCTGCCACGGGAAGGACTACGCCCAGGCCTCGGCCTCGTTTCTGATCAGCTTTGGGCTGCAAGGCTGCGGCGTGCTTTGCCGTTCCCCGTCCCCTGCGCCGTTACCAGCAACGCCTCCCGACCCAAGGCACGTGTCTACCAACCCTCTGGCGCCACCAGTTTCCCCTGCTCCAGATCAAACGGCACTACGCACAACCCAAATTTAGCTTCAAACGCGAACACGGGCGGGCCCTGAGAGAACCCGGCATGCAACGGATACACGTCGTTGGGCGCGGGCGCTCAGCCGGTGCGGCGCTGCAACTTGCGGGGGATCTTCTTGACTACCGGCACGGGACGCTCCACCACCGCAAGGGTGATGCTGCCGTGCGTGGCCTCCACCTTCAGGCGGGCGCCTACGTCGAAGCCGAGCTTGTCCAGCCAGCGGCCGCGCAGCTTGAGGTAGGGAACAATCTCGGTGGGACCGTATTCCCCGCAGTCCGGTTACGTCCGCACGCCTACGCGGTAGCTCCGTGCCGGGCGGGCGTAGGGCTTGCGCGTGGGGCGCATGTCATCGGGTTCGACTTCCCACGGCGTCAACATGTTGGACCTCCTGCAGGGCTTGCCCTTGCCAGGATGGCAAGGGCGGCGTGTGCCACACGAGGTTCTACGCTCGGAGAACATCATTCGAGATAGTGAAGAGCGTCGGAAATCATTTGTTTCTCTTGATCGGCAAAGCTCCGTGGACTGCGCCAGTGGCGATCGCAGTCTTTGAGACAGCCCAGTGTCAACGTCCCAGCCGGGCTTCCCTGACCCCTCAGTGCTCCCTACAGCGATACCCCCCCTTCACCCACGGGACGAAATTGGACATACTGTCCGCAAGATTCCCGGAGCATCCATGAATACGTACGAGCTGATCGACCTTTCCCTCCAGCGCTTTTCAACGAAGGAGGTCGCCCAAGCCCTTGGAGTTGATCCGAAGACCGTCAAACGCTGGCAAGTTCGCGAGACCGAGCCCAAGCCCTACATTGCGGACGCCATCCGGCAGCGCCTGCTTCCCTTCGGCGACCCGCCGACCGGCGAAGGAAAGTTCCGCTTCATCGACCTGTTCGCGGGGATCGGTGGCATCCGCACGGCCTTTGAGAAACAGGGTGGCCGCTGCGTGTTCACCAGCGAATGGGACCCCTATGCGGTAAAGACTTACAAGGCCAACTTCCATGATGGCCCCGGGCATACCTTTGCCGAAGACATCACCAAGGTTCATGAAGCCGACGTGCCCGACCACGACGTCCTGCTGGCGGGCTTCCCGTGTCAGCCCTTCTCCATTGCAGGCGTTTCCAAGAAGAACGCCCTTGGCCGTCCTCACGGCTTCTCCGACAAGACGCAGGGGACACTGTTCTTTGACGTGGCTCGCATCATCGCCGAGAAGAAGCCACGTGCGTTCCTGCTTGAGAACGTCAAGAACCTGATGAGCCACGACAAGGGCCGCACGTTCGCCACCATCATCGATGTGCTGCAGAACGAGCTGGGCTACCAGGTCAAGCACAAGGTGATCAATGGCAAGCACTTCGGCCCTCAGCACCGCGAACGCATCATCATTGTGGGCTTCCGTGAGCCAAACGATTTCGACATCCACAAAGTCGAGCTGCCGAGCTTTGAGGAGGCACCGAAGATGGGCTCCGTTCTCCACAGGCAGGATGGAACGGAAGCTGCTGATTCCCCCTACATTGACGGGGCGAAGGGCAAGGTGCTTGAGAAGTACACGCTCTCGGACAAGCTTTGGGAGTACCTTCAGAACTACGCTATCAAGCATCGCGACAAAGGGAACGGCTTCGGCTTCGGACTCGTCAACAGCGAAAGCACCTGCCGCACACTTTCTGCCCGCTACTACAAGGATGGGTCAGAGATCCTTATCTCGCAGGGTGCCAAGAAGAATCCCCGCCGCCTAACGCCGCGCGAGTGTGCGCGCCTGATGGGGTTCGATGACAACTTCCGGATTCCTGTCTCCGATACCCGCGCCTATAAGCAGTTCGGCAACTCGGTGGTCGTTCCCGTCATCAGTGAGGTGGCCCGCATCATGGCGCCTTACCTGGTTGACAGCGCGGCGGCTGAACCGGCGAAGCCGGCAAGGAAGAAGGCGAAGGCCTGACAGTGGTCGACAGCCTCACTCCAGAGCAAAGATCCGCGCAGATGTCCCGCATTCGCGGGACGAACACCAAGCTGGAGGTCCTCGTCCGCAAGGCCCTTCGTGCCAGGGGATTCCGCTATCGGTTAGGTGGGGCTGGGTTGCCTGGGCGGCCAGATATTGTTCTGCCCAAGTACAGAACCGTGGTGTTCGTACACGGCTGCTTCTGGCATGGGCACAACTGCCCTCTCTATCGGCTGCCAAAGACGCGACCAGAGTTCTGGGCAGATAAGATAGGAAAGAACAGATCGCGAGACGAGCGGGTAGTTGCGGAGCTCGAATCAGCGGGCTTGCGGGTCCTGACGGTTTGGGAATGCTCCCTGCGCGGCAAGCCCGCGAGTGAGCAGACTTCATTCCTTGATAGCTTGGCCAGAGAATTGCAAGAAGCCGCGCAGTGAAGAGGAAACAGGAGTGGAGATGAATTTCATGGAACAGACCTCAGACCAGTGGTCGCTGGTAGACGCGCTACTTGCCCGCAGTTGCAAGCTGTTCCTGAAGAAGCTCTCGCGTAATGACTCTTCGTGGGCCAATGAGGGCGGGGGCCATCAGTACGGTTTCTATGTTCCCCGCGCTGTGCGGGAGTCTGGCTTCTTTCCCGAACTTCATGCGAGGGAAGACATCCCCCACATTCTTGAAGCCGAATGCCCTTCCTTCTGGCCTCAGACCGGAGAGATCAGACAGGATTCCGGCGTCAAGTACTACAGCAACAAGCAGTCCGAGTGTCACTTCACTAGGATTCCGCCAGAGCTGTTTAGGGGCCTGAATCCAGCTTCCTGGCTGCTGGGTGGAACTCTTACGGAACCGGAAGGAACCGCGCATCACTGGTTCATGGTGATCGACTCAGCATCCGCGGAGGCAGAGCTTCTTGAAAGTCGCCTCGATATTCAAGCGAACTTCCATTTTGGACTCTTCAGTCCTTCGGACTTCAAGCGGGCGTCATCTATTGAGGCAGATGAGGCCGCCGATCTGATCGAGGAGATTGATGCAGCGCTTCGGACTGGCACGATTGAATCCCTGGTCGCAAAGTACTCCAAGCTTCCTAGTCCGGATATGCTTGCAAACGCGGCGCGGGCAGATTTTCTCAGTTCGGGTAAAGCAAAGGCTTTTGATCCTTGGGCGATCAAGAAGCCCGGCGACGCACTTATGCGTGTCAGCCGGGACATCGAGTTCGCTATCTACCGCCGGTACGAACTTCGCATGAGGGCAGTTGAAGTCGCCAAGGTACTGTCTGGGTATGACCGCACCGCGACGGCCGCTGTACGCGGTTTCCCTTCGATGGACTCGATATTTCTTTCTGCCAGCCAGCAGCGAAAGAGTCGTGCAGGCAAGTCGTTCGAAGGACACTTGGCAGCGATGTTGACAGCTGGAGGAGTCAGGTTCGAAGCCCAGGCGATTCTTGGACAGCGACGCCCTGACTTCGTGCTTCCGGACCAGGCAACGGTCGCTTTGGACAAGAGCCGGAACTTTGGAGATGCGGCCATTCTTTCCGCCAAGACCACCTTGCGTGAGCGCTGGAAGCAGATCACCCATGAGCGGTTCAACTGCGCCATCTTCCTCGCGACCGTGGACGATCGCATCTCAAAGGAAGCACTGGCGGACCTTCAAAGGGCTGAGATCACGCTCGTAGTGCCGGAGTCATTGAAAATGAAGACCAATGAATCTCTCTACTATCACGACTCAAACGTGATCTCCTTCCGTGAGTTCTTCGACGAAGAACTGGCACGCAAACGACCATCGCTTCTTCTCGCTGGCTGACCACCGGTGCAGCCTAGTCGTCCATTCGCTCATCCCCGTCTTAGGGACTGCGTTGGCCGCTGCGCGGCCGCTGTGAGCCAGCTATCCTGTGCGCAGGCATTCCCCGGTCATCAATTCGGCAATGAACTTATGGCCCACGGTATGGCTTCATGTATGCAGCACTTAGTTCAGGTGGGGCCGACCATAGGTGCGACGACGCTGAGCCTCAATGCTGCAGAAGTTCCTCACCTAACCCAGCGCCAGGATCTGGCAAGGGCTCGGCCAGTCTTCGCAGACAGTTGTGGACGCTCGAGGCAGAAAGCGTCAGATAATTGGCACGTTCAAGGCACTGGACGTCGCCTAGCGTCCTGAATAAGGTTAGCGCTAACGGAAGTCAACACGCTTGTAGCCTACAGAACAGTAGAGGCAAAGCATCTTCTCGCTGCACGTTTTCATCTTGATCTCAGCTGAGCGTTTACGGAGACCCTATCCTTCACGAGCCGTCAAAGATTAATGCATGTTTGAACTCAGCTGAATTGACAATCAAGTGCGCAACAACATACAGCAACGCGCTGCAGTAAGAGTGCGCACCGCCCGATGAATCATATTGAATCTTGCATATTATCAGGAACACACCCATGCGTGGAATCAGCAACCCCGACCTCATGAACCTCCCGGATCCCTCAAGACTCATCTTCGGGCTTAGGGATACGGGCTATGATTTCAATACAGCTGCTGCCGACATCATCGATAATTCGATCGCCGCGGGCTCTACCGAAGTTAATATTCAAGTCGACCTCGAACGCGACGGGAGGAAGTTTGTATATTTCGGGGATAATGGCAGCGGCATGGACGAGGCCCAGCTATTCAACGCAATGCGATATGGCGCACCGAAGAGGTCAAACATCAAGAGCTTGGGAAAGTTCGGGCTTGGCCTTAAAACTGCGTCCAGCTCCATCTGCCTTAAGTTCACTATAGTTACAAGAACCTCCTCAGAAGCTCCACTTATTAAGCTGGCGTGGGATCTTGAACATGTCCAGTCCAACAATGCTTGGGAGATGCTGAAGGAACCAGTGACTCAGGATGATGAGCAAAGGTTTAATGACCTATGTGGCGATCACGGCACCTTGTTGATCTGGTCAAAATGCGATCGACTGCTATCAAAAGATTACGAGAAGGCAGGCGGCACGCAGGAGCGCCGTGCGGTCACGTCTAGAGTTGAGAAGCTGCGGGATCACATTTCGATGATCTTCCACCGATATCTCAACGCTTCCAATCCTGAGTACGCAAATGTAGCAATCTCGGTTAATGGGCAATGGGTGAAGCCATGGGACCCCTTCTTCACCGAGCGCTCTGAGCAAGTGCTGCCTGAGCATGCCCAGAGTATCTCAGTTCAGCTGGAGGATGGCACTACGCATAAGGCTCGCATGCGCGCTTGGATTTTGCCGCACAGCAAGGAGCTCAATGACGAGGAGAATGAAAGAGCAAGAATTTCTAGTCGCGCGCAGGGCTTCTACATTCATCGCGAAGGAAGAATCATCCACCACGGTGGTTGGCTAGGCGTATTCAGGTCTGACGATCCACACTACTCCTTGCTGCGAGTCGAGTTTGACTTCGACCACAACCTGGACGAAGCCTTCAAGATCGATGTAAAGAAATCCCGAATTCTGTTTGACCCGGCATTGGAGGAGTTCCTCAAGGCGCAACTCACGCCCTTCTGGAAAGAAGCCGATAAGCGCTATAGACGCAAAGACAAGGCGATCGCGGCTGCGCTTACGATGAACCACCAAAGTGCCAACAGAACAATTGCTGCGACCAACGCGCAAACCGCCGCTGTGGCATCTGTGGACGCGTCTACGCAGACGGCCACCGTGAACAACAATCACGGGCAGGGGATCAAGCTGCACGTTCCTGTTGAGAGCAATGTCAATCCAAAGTCAGTGTATGTCGAGACGGTCGATGACATCACGAGTGGGCATGTATGGGAACCTGCGATGCGTAGCCCTGGCCAAGCCGGACATAGCGTGGGGGTTCGCGTCAACAAACACCATGATTTCTTCCAGAAGATCTACCTCCGCGCTGCCTCTCAAGGTTACACACTTGATGGAATCGACTACCTGCTTTGGGCATTTGCTGCCGCAGAAATTAACAACTCAAATCCCGAGTTAACTCCTGTATTCGAAGATCTTCGGGACGAGATCTCCATGAACCTTAAGAAGCTCTTGCGCGATACCCCTATTGCTGATTCAGGCGCCATCGCAGGCACACTCGACTCCGACGACCAAGACTAAGCATGACGATGAGCAGAGCCGAGCTGCTAAGATCAACCCTGCAACTGGGCGTAGGCGCAGCTGTTTCGGTTGAAGAGTTCACAGCCGGACCCCGATCCGGCTGGAGAGCTCATTTCACTGATCTCCGGAGCCTAAACGGGCCTACTTGCACAATCACACCCTACGGGCTGAAAAGGTACAAGGTGCGGCTCGCCTTTGGGGACTACGCTGGGTCGTGCATTAGACAGATGAGGATGGCTGGCGAAGAGCAAGTCATTAGTGCGAGAGCACTGCTGAACAGAATACCGTTGACCTATAGTCTGAGCATCACAGCTGGACAAGACCGTACCAACTGGCTCGTTACAGACGGCTTGTTCTCAGTCGATGTCACTGGCAATGCAGTTATGAATCATGGAACCGAAGCTGCTATCGAGGCTGTGGCAAACGAGGTTGCAGTCCCCCTTCTCGCCTCGATGGCTGAACTAATTGGCTATGACGAGGTTGGCACCACCGTTGACGAGGGGATCATAGAGGGCAACGCAATTCAGACTACATATCTTCGCAGGGAGAGGAGTCGGCGGAATCGATTTCTTTGCATGTCAATACATGGAAATAACTGTATAGCCTGCGGATTTGACCCTGTCAGCGCCTATGGAGCGCCAGGGAGCATCATTGAGATTCACCATATAGAGCCGCTTTCCGCATTGGACGAACCGCGAGTCTACTGCCCCGAGACCGACTTGATTCCACTTTGTCCAAACTGTCATAGGATTGTTCACACAAGGCGACCCTTCCCATACTCTCTAGTTGAGTTAAAGGCAATCCTCCGAGATGCGTAGCGATCAGATGTCTGACTGGCCAAATGACTTCGACAAGCTATGCGTGTCGATCCCTGAAGGCTGGACTGTTCGATCAACAGTTGTTGAACCGGTGCTGCGTGTAAGCAGAGTCGAATCTCGCTATTCCGTCAGCCTCGGTTCCATCTCCACCAACCGGCGGGGAGGCGACTTGCTTCTGTCGGCACCCAGACTTGAATGCAACTGGGTTGCAGGCGACTCACTCATCTACCCTCTACCTATCGACTGCGGGGACACAGTAAGGGAGGCGCTCTGCGGCAGGGATCCGGAGGATTTGAGATTCTCTGCGGTTCTAGCATTACATGCCGCGAGTGGCCCGCACCTGCAGGTGGTTCTGGATGATTCGGTTACCGCATCGGCGAGTGAGATGGCTGAAGAGCACTCAGCTACTCAGGTCGTGCCTGGGCTTCAAGCCAAGCTCTACCCTTATCAAGCCCAAGGCGTCGCGTGGATGAGGCAAGCAATTTCCACCATGGGTGGTGCGCTGCTTGCCGACGAAATGGGACTGGGTAAGACAGTCCAGGTTATATCACTACTACTACTGATCCCCCCTTCAGGCACCGCACCCGCACTGATTCTCTGCCCAACAACTCTCATCGCAAACTGGATGCAAGAAATTCAAAGGTTCGCTCCGACGCTGACGGTGAAGGTACACCGCGGGTCCGCTCGTGCAAACCTACCGCGAGAACTGCTTGGTACGGATATTGTTCTCACCACGTACGACACAGCTGTCAACGACCTTGTGCTGTTCCGCGCGATAGAGTGGTCGTGGATCGTCTGCGACGAAGCTCAAGCCTTGAAGAATCCGGACTCACAAAGACGCAGGGCGGTGAGCCAGATTCCAAGAAGACACATGCTGCCCGTTACAGGAACTCCAATGGAGGTCAAGCTGCTAGATCTGTGGTCTCTTATTGATCTTGCCATACCCCTTGCGCTTGGTCCGCGGACCAGCTTCGAATCCGAGTATCCAGACACGCCTGAGCGTGCAACGACGCTTGGCGCACTGGTTGCTCCTATTGTTCTACGACGCAAGGTCTCTGACGTTGCCACCGACTTGCCTGAACGAACCGATGTAGTTGTTCCGCTTGAGCTAACTGACGACCTGGCGACGTCCTACGAGAAGACTCGTTCTTATGTTCTTGAGCGCTACGGTGTGGCAGGAGCGCTAGTGGCAACTGGGCAACTTCAACTGTTCTGCGCGGATCCGAGGCTCCTCCGACGGGTAGATAACAACAGCAACGTCGCTGGCGATCTCCCTTCCAATGAGCCCCCTCTTTCAAGCACAACACCGAAACTTGAGAGGGCTTCCGAGTTAATTCAAGAAGCTGTCCAGAGTGGACGCAAGGTGCTCGTCTTTTCGAACTACAACGCGGTTGGCCCTATCCTCCGGGAGGCGGTGGCGTTTTCCTCAAATGGATACTGGAACCAAATCAACGGCTCAACACCCCAAGCCGATCGCCAGGCAATCGTGGAGCAGTTCTCTGCGCATCCCGGCCCATCGGTGCTGGTACTTAATCCCCGAGCTGCTGGCGCTGGACTAAATATATCAGCTGCCACTGTCGTCATACACTTCACACAGGTGTGGAATCCTGCGTTGGAGGCACAGGCAAGCGCTAGAGCACACCGCCGTGGACAGACGTTGCCCGTCACGGTCTATCACCTCTACTATCTAAATACCGTGGAGCAGGTGATGCTCGAAAGGGCTCAGATGAGAAGAGAGCTCGGAGACGGCGCCGTGCAGAGCAGCGCAGAGTTTGAAGATCACATGACCCGCGCATTGGCAATCACCCCAATCAGACGATGACGAACAAGACCTTTGCGAAGTACCTGAGCGCGAATGACGCCGGCAAGACCGGAAGCCACCAAGCGGGCATTTTGGTTCCACGAACCGATCCCGAGCTCCTCAGCTTCTTTGCCTGCTTAAACCCGCGAAAGCTCAATCCAGACGCATGGATTTTTTGCGTGGACGAGAGAGGAGAGCGCTGGCGCTTCAGGTACATCTACTACAATAACAAGCTCCACACGGCTAGCGGTACTCGCAATGAATATCGCCTCACACACCTGACTAAGTACCTGAGATCGACCGGCGCGTCCCTTGGCGACCGTCTAGTGTTTTCTGCGACTCGGACGCCGGGTACATTTACGGTGACGCTAGAACCTCAAGGCAAAGTAGCTCTGCATCAATCACAGTCTGTCGTACTTAAAGGCTGGAGTAAGGTTCACTGATTTGGACTGCTCACTCTTCTACAGCGTTGACCCGACCATGTACCCTATCCCTCTTTCCCGCCTCCACTTGGGCGGCGCGGAGCAGCGGCTCGCGGGGGAAGGAGTCACCACCTTGGGGGAGCTGCTTTCAAAGATCGAGCTCGTGCCTAGCTACCTGAACAAAGTCCGCCGCCTCTCACATGAGGACATTCTTTGCATCCGAAACAGGCTAAACACGGTTTCGATGACGCTGGATGGCATTGGCCTTATCGATTGGGACAAGTTTGATGAGCTCAGCGAGGTACAAAGCACTCACACTGACTCGGCCCCGACTACGCCGGACCATCTTGCGGAGCAAAAGGCCATCCAAGACGGATTGCGTCTACTTCCCAGTGTCACCATCCAGAGTGGCGGGCAGTTCATCGATTCTCTTCCGGATGTACTAGCCGGTCTGATGCGCGCCCGTCATTCCCCGGTAGACGACCTGATACTAGAACAGCGGATTCTTAGGCTACCTGGCGAACGGCTGACCTTGGAAGTGATCGCTTCAGCTAGCCTTCCTGCCCTCACGCGAGAACGTGTTCGTCAGAGGGAAGCTAAACTTTTGGAACACCTTTCCAGTTTGTTCCTAGGACAAACTGCGAAAGGTGTTGGGGCACGGATTAGGCCCAGCTTCTCACTTTACTGGCAAAAGGCTGCTGAACAGCTATCGCACTCATCGCAGCTTACCGTCTATTCCTTCGTTGAAAGCTTGAGTAGTGCGTGGAACGTTGATCCGGCTGAGATATTGGCGAACCTTCCTTTGATTCTTGCGGTTCTAACGAGCAAGGCGACACTTCCCGCGGACCTCAGAACTCAGATCAACGAGGGTCCCGAGGTATTCTCTCCCATACCATCGAGCATTCAAGGCCTGTCGTTGGCAGAGTTTCCCTGCGGAATCACGACCGGTCAGCTCGCGGCGTTAAGCTTGGGCACGGCGGACGATCTTTGGCGCTCCCTAAGGACAGGTCAAGCCCCTCCCCCAACTACACCAATTGGCAAGGGCCTCCGCAATTTGGCACGCGCACTTTCTAGCGCCAGCCTTTCCAATGAGATTGGAATCGACTGGTCAGTCTACCAAGCCTCAATGGATATGGACTGCCTGCCAGAAGATGATCCATCTGATGCAAGTTGTTTCTTGAGCAATCTGCCGGAGTGGGTCGAACGCATCGTCGAGCGTATGAAGCTATCGGCAAATTCGCTTGAGATATACCGAGCTCGAATTTCAGTGGCGCGGACTTCGCGTCCGACTCTACTCATGTTGGCGCAGACCTTAGGAACGCACGGGCCTTCCATCAAACGAGAGGAGTCAATCATGCTGCGCGCAATGAATGAGCTACTTGTGCAGCGTGAGCTTTGCTCGTCGGATGTCTGCATCGGCAGATCATTTCTCTCCTTCTGGACGAAAGCTGCATCGTTCTTCGCGAAGTCGGATGGGGACTACGCTGCATTCGTCAGAAGCGCATCTATCTCGTGGGGGGTTTCGCGGGACTCGCGACCTGAGTCTTTTGAGGTGCTATGGGCAATTCTCTCGCAATACCCTGGAGGGAGAGTTAGACGACCAAGCTCCAGAGGAGACGCTAAGCAAATGTCCATGAACTCCGACACCTCTGGAACAATCACACTTCGCGGTTTTCACCGCCTGCACTGATCAGGAATTCGCGTTCCATTCTTCTTCGCTGCACCTCGCTGCGGAAGACAGTCGGGCAGGAGGAGATGGCCAAAAGGCACGGCAGTTTTGCCGCATCCATTCTTGGAGCTCCAACATCGCTAAGCAGCATCCCGCATCTAAGGACGTTTGTATTCAGGTGTAGCGGACCGACTGCAATCGCTGCGATGGGTAGACGATAGGTGGATACTGAATAGCGGATAGAAGAAGGGCGACTCGAGAGTCGCCCTTCTTCTATTAATCAAACACCGACAGGATTAGCCTTCTCAGGATCAATCTTGTACTGCTTGATCGCCCGGGCCACATCCTTACCCGTCATCTTCCCTTCCTTCGCCAGCGCCGCAATCGCGGCATGCGCGATGTAGTACCGGTCAACCTCGAAGAAGCGACGCAGGTTCGCACGGGTGTCCGAGCGACCAAAGCCATCCGTGCCCAGCACCGTGTACGACATCGGCACGAACGCACGGATCTGGTCCGCATACGCACGCACATAGTCGGTCGCGGCAATCGCCGGGCCCTGGCGGCCTTCCAGCAGCTCGGTCACGTAGGCCTTGCGCGGCTCGGCTTCCGGGTGGAAGCGGTTGTAGCGCTCGGCATCGAAACCATCGCGGCGCAGTTCGTTGATGCTCGGGCAGCTCCAGATATCGGCGGTGACACCGAAGTCCTTGTCCAGCAGCTCGGCGGCAGCAATCGCTTCACGCAGGATGGTGCCCGAACCCAGCAGCTGCACGCGCAGCTCGCCCTTCTTCGGCTTGCCGGCGTCGGTGAGCAGGTACATGCCCTTGACGATGCCGTCGGCCGCGCCTTCCGGCATTTCCGGGTGGGTGTAGTTTTCGTTCATCAGGGTGATGTAGTAGTACTCATCAATCTGATCTTCCATCATGGCCTTGGTGCCGTGCTGCAGGATCACCGTCACTTCGAAGCCGAAGGTCGGGTCATAGCTGCGCACGTTCGGGATGCCACCGGCCACGATATGGCTGAAGCCATCTTCGTGCTGCAGGCCTTCACCGTTCAGCGTGGTGCGGCCGGCGGTGCCGCCCAGCAGGAAGCCACGGGTACGCATGTCGGCGGCCTGCCAGGCAAGGTCGCCCACGCGCTGGAAGCCGAACATGCTGTAGTAGATGTAGAACGGCAGCATCGGCACGTTGCTGACCGAGTAGCTGGTACCAGCGGCCATCCACGAGGCGATAGCGCCCGGCTCGCTGATGCCCTGCTGCAGCACCTGGCCGCTCTGGTCTTCGCGGTAGAACATGAGCTGGTCGGCATCGACCGGCTTGTACTTCTGGCCGAACGGCGCGTAGATGCCGATCTGGCGGAACAGGCCTTCCATGCCG
>Ga0302347_1002874_pt1 | contig 16372 bp, 13 predicted proteins | sample PhyWR1_FD_202178 | JGI IMG/M metagenome (GOLD analysis project Ga0302347, IMG submission 202178) | Leaf surface microbial communities from wheat plants in UC Gill Tract Community Farm, Albany, California, United States - DLSL W.R1 (v2)... | ecosystem: Host-associated > Plants > Phyllosphere >...
GAACTCAGTAGTGAAACGATGCATCGCCGATGGTAGTGTGGGGTTTCCCCATGTGAGAGTAGGTCATCGTCAAGATTAAATTCCGAAACCCCATTTGCGAAAGCAGATGGGGTTTTGTTTTGGGCGGTCGAAAAGCAGAACAGCAAGACTTGCCCTCTTAAAAATTTTCTTCCTTGATCAACTCGATCAATGCCCTCAACGCCGCCGGCACATGACGCCTCCTCGGGTAATAGAGGCGCAGCTTTTCAAACGGCGGTGTCCATTCTTTAAGCACACGTACCAAGGTGCCCGCTGCCAAATCTGCGGCTGCGTTTCATTCCGTCAGATACACCAGCCCAACCCCGGCCCGGGCTGCTTCAAGCATAATCGTGGGTGCTCAAATCCAAAGGGCTCAGCGGGGCAGGGCGGTCAGCAAAATAGCCTGGGCTGCCCAACACAGCAAAACGCTGCCTGGGGCTGATATCAATGGCGATCATGTCTTGCGGGATGCTGTCGCCCAAGCGAATGCCCGCATCCAAGCCTTGATCCAAACACCAGCGTCGGCCCCATGGTCAGCCTCAAGCAATGGCAGCGGGTTCAGGGCTACATCCAGCGGGGTATGGAGGAAGGCGCTCAGCTTTTGGCCGGCGGTCCTGGCCTGCCTGAAGGTCTCGAGGCCGGGTGGTTCGCCAAGCCCACGGTATTCAGCCGTGTGACCAATCAAATGAGCATCGCTCGCGAAGAGATCTTCGGCCCCGTGCTGTCGTTCATTACCTACCAGGATGAGGCGCAAGCGCTGGCCATCGCCAACGACACACCCTACGGCCTTCAAGCTAACATTCTGTCGTCCAACCCCCAGCGGGCCCGCGCGCTGGCCAGCCGCATCGATGCCGGCCGCGTGTTGATCAATACCCTGGCCCACGAACCTCGTGCGCCCCTTGGCGGCTTCAAGCAATCGGGGATCGGCCGTGAATATGGCACCTTCGGCCTGCAGGCTTTTCTGGCGCCGAGCCATCCTCTCCTGACGAAAAACGGCCGTGAGCATGCCGTTGGGGGAAATCGATGCAAAGTGTTTCTGCATTTTTGGTATGGTGCAGCACATTTTCACAAGGATTGATCTTTATCCGCAGGACGCGGCGTCGACCTTCTTCAACGAGATGCTGTAGAAATGCCTGAACCGATACCGATCAAGGATCACGAAAAAGAAAACCGCCTGGTCAACAAGCGCCTTCTCGCCTGCGCACTGCTGGTGATCGGCATCACCTGTGCCCTGGTGGGGCGCATGTATTTCCTGCAGGTGGTGCAGTACGACTACCACTCCACGATTTCTGAAAACAACCGGGTCCACGTACTGCCGATTACCCCGACGCGCGGGTTGATATATGACCGCAATGGCGTGGTGCTGGCCGACAACCGCCCCAGCTACAACCTGACCATCACCCGCGAGCGCACCACCGACCTCAAGGGCGAGTTGGACGCCATCGTCAATCTGTTGCACCTGCCCGCCGAAGACCGCGCTGTGTTCGACAAGGCGTTGAAACAGGCGCGCCATCCGTTCGTGCCGGTGACGCTGTTTTACGAGCTGACCGAAGAGCAGATCGCCGTGCTGGCCGTGAACGAGTTCCGCCTGCCTGGGGTAGACGTAGAACCGCAGTTCGTTCGGCATTACCCGCTGGGCGCGCACTTTGCGCATTCCATCGGGTATGTGGGGCGGATCAACGAGAAGGAGTCCAAGGCCCTCGACTCGGTGGAATACCGTGGCACGCAGTCCATCGGCAAAACCGGGATCGAGCGTTTCTACGAATCCGAGCTGCATGGCCACGTAGGCTATGAGGAGGTCGAGACCAACGCTCAGGGCCGCGTATTGCGCGTGCTCAAGCACACCGACCCGATCCCCGGCAAAAATATCGTCCTGAGCCTCGACGTCCACCTCCAGGAAGCGGCGGAAGAAGCTTTGGGCGACCGCCGTGGTTCGGTGGTAGCCCTCGACCCGCAAACCGGCGAAGTGCTGGCCATGGTCAGCAAGCCGAGTTTCGACCCGAACCTGTTCGTCACCGGCATCAGCTTCAAGGAATACGCCGCGCTGCACGACTCCATCGACCGACCGCTGTTCAACCGTGTTCTCAGGGGGCTCTACGCGCCGGGCTCGACCATCAAACCGGAAGTGGCGATCGCCGGCCTCGACAGTGGTGTGGTCACCGCGCAAACCCGGGTGTTCGACCCCGGTTATTACCAACTCCCCGATTTTGACCACAAATACCGCAACTGGAACCACAGCGGCGACGGCTGGGTGGACATGGACGCGGCCATCATGCGCTCCAACGACACCTACTTTTACGACCTGGCCCACAAGCTCGGCATCGACCGCCTGCACGACTACCTGGCGGAGTTCGGCCTGGGCCAGAAAGTCTCCCTGGACATGTTCGAAGAGTCAGCCGGCCTGATGCCATCCCAGGCCTGGAAGCGCGCAACCCGCCGCCAGCCGTGGTTCCCGGGCGAAACCGTGATCCTCGGCATCGGCCAGGGCTATATGCAGGTCACCCCGCTGCAATTGGCCCAGGCGACGGCGTTGATTGCCAACAAGGGCGTGTGGAACCGCCCGCACCTGGCCAAGACCATCAATGGCGTAGCGCCGGTAGACGAGAACCCGATGCCCAACGTGGTCCTCAAGGACCAGCGTGACTGGGAGCAAGTCAACCACGGTATGCAACTGGTGATGCACGACCCGCGCGGTATCGCCCGGGCCGCCGCACAAGGCGCGCAATACCGCATTGCCGGCAAGAGCGGTACTGCGCAAGTGGTGGCGATCAAGCAGGGCGAGCGCTACAACCGCGAGAAGACCTTGGAACGCCACCGTGACAACGCCTTGTTTGTCGGCTTCGCACCGGCCGAACACCCTAAAATCGTGATTTCGGTGATGATCGAAAACGGCGAGGCCGGTGGCCGCGTGGCGGGCCCGGTGGTGCGCCAGATCATGGACGCCTGGTTGCTCGACCAGGAAGGCCACCTGAAGCCGCAATATGCGACGCCAGCCAAGGCGCCGGGTGATCCGCGCGTCTGAGTCAGGCTTTCCACTCGTCCCACTGCTCTACATCTGCATACGCAAGCCATGGCAGCGCGTGGGACGTCCAGATGTGCGCGGTGGGCCGTACGCCCGGGTCATCATCCAGCGTGGCCACCCGCACGATCACATGGGGCTGGTGCCCGCGTTCGGCCATCAGATGTGAGCCACAGCGCGAGCAGAAATGCCTGAGCTTGCCCGGCGAAGATTCGAAGGACGACAGCAGTTCCTCGCCCTGCGTCCAGCGGAAATGCTCGCGCATCACCCCGGCGGTAGCCACAAACGCGGCGGCATGCGCCTTGCGGCAGCTGTCGCAGTGGCAGTGGCTGATGGGCATGTCGAGGCACTCGACCTGATAGCGCACACCTTTGCACAAGCAACTTCCATTCAGTGGGTCAGTCATAACGTATTGCCGGGCAAGGGAAGGGGGGCATCATCATTGCTTACAACCTGAGGTTGCGCATTGTTCGATGTCGCCTACTGTCAATGGAGGAGGTGACTTATGCACGTATTAGATCGCATAGAACGCAAAGTCCTGCTGCACGCTTCACGTAAACAGGTCTGGGAAGCACTCACCAACGCCGAGCAATTCGGCAACTGGTTCGGGATTGCCCTCAAGGGCAAAACCTTTGAAACGGGGCAAACCATCGAGGCGCCCATTACGTATCCGGGTTACGAGCATGTGGTCTGGAAGGCCAAAATCGAACGTATCCTGCCGCAAACGCTGTTCTCTTTCTGGTGGCATCCCTTCGCGGTCGAGAAGGGCGTCGATTACGATCAGGAAACCCCCACACTGGTGGAATTCACCATCGAGGACCGCGCGCCGGGCATTCTGCTGCGGGTGGTCGAGTCCGGCTTCGACGCAGTGCCCGAGGCGCGCCGCCAAAAGGCCTTCAAAATGAACTCGCGTGGCTGGGACGAGCAAATGGGCAACATCGAAACTTACCTGAACCACGCACGCCAGGCCTGACCCAAACGGGCATCAGCATTGATGCCCGCTGCTCTGCCGTCAGCCTTCGTGGGCGGTGGTGATTTCCAGGGTGTCGGTAAAGGTCACCAACACGCTCTGGCCGACCTTGAGGGTTTTGAGCCCGGCCTGGATTTCCGGTTTCTCCACGTTCAGCACTTTGCTCACGCCGGCCGGGTTCTCCAGGGTGACCTGGTTTTTCTTCAAGTCGATATGGGTGATCTTCAGTTGCACCTGCACCTGGCGAAAGGCCGCGCCACCGGGGTTGGGATTATCGGCGGTGGCGCGGATCACGCCGGTTTTTTCGCTGGCATCCGGCGCGCCTTTGTCCACGTCGGTGTCCAGTACGGCGGCGACCGAATGGGTGGTCAGCACCTTGACCTGGTCGCCAACCTTAAGGTTGCCCAAGTCCTTGGCGGCATCGGTGAGTTGCACATGCACCTGGCCACCTTGGGCGCCCTGGAGCACCACCTGGTGCTTGGCGGCATCCACGGCCAGCACCTTGGTGGTGACTTCATCGGCTTCGAGGGTTTTGGACAGCGGAATATCGGCAGCCAAGGCGCTGAGGTTGCCGGCGGCCAGCAGTGTGGCGAGGGCAATGGCCTGGCGAAGAGGGCGAGCTATTTTCATTTAAGGGACTTCCATGTGAGCGGAGTCCTGAGTCTAGTGGAGGGTCGCAGATACACAAATGCGCGGCAGGTCGTGTGTTTTAGCGATTGCAATGTGCCAGAGCCTGCGCAGATAATGAGATGAATTATCATTAACGTCTGGCAGCTTGCGTGTCCTCACACACTGATCCCAAGGCTCTGTTGGCCACCCTCTACGACGACAACCATCGATGGTTGCGTGCGTGGTTGTATCGTCAGTTGAAATGCCCCCAGGATGCGGCAGACCTGACCCAGGACACGTTCATCCGTGTGCTCGACGCTCGCCAGCTCACGCAGCTTGAAGAACCCCGGGCCTTTCTCAGTACGGTTGCGCGTCGCTTGCTGTTCAGCTTCTGGCGACGCAAGCGCCTGGAGCAAAGCTACCTCGACAGCCTGGCGTTGCTGCCGGAGTGTTACAGCCCTTCGGAGGAAGACCTGGCCCTGGTGCGCGAGGCGCTGGAGAGCATCGACCGCCTGCTCAACGGCCTGCCGGCGCGGGTACGCCAGATCTTTATCCTCAGCCGCCTTGAAGGCCTGACCCAGCCGATGATCGCGCAACAACTGGATGTCTCGCTGGCCACGGTGGAGCGTGATTTACGCAGGGCGTTCCTGCACTGCCTGGCCGAGTCGGCGGACCTGGCATGACCCAACCCAAGGTGGACGCCACTACCCGCGAAGCCGTCGACTGGTTGCTGCGCCTGGACGCCGCAGGCGACAACCCGGCCCTGCGCCAGGCCTTCGAAGCCTGGTTGCGCGCCAGCCCTCAGCATGGGGCGGCCTGGCATCGGGTGGGTAGCCTGCTGCAGGAACCGCTTGCCGATCTTCAGCAGGTCGAGAGCCGCAGCCCTGGCCAACTGTGCGCGGCGTCCAAGGCGTTGATGACCCCCGATACCGTCTCGCGTCGCAGCGTATTGCGCGGCAGCCTGGCGCTGGTGCTGTTTGGCGTCAGTGGCGCGGCGATACTCGATCGCACCCAGCCGCTCAACGGCTTGTGGGCCGACCGGCGTACCGCCACCGGCGAGCGCAAAACCTTCGAGCTGGCCGATGGCAGTCGCCTGAGCCTCAACGCGCGCAGCTCGGTGGATATCCAGTTCACCGCGCAACGCCGTGTCGTGCACCTGCGTGAAGGCCAGGTGTTTGTCGAGGTGGCCGGCGACGCGCGCAGGCCGTTTGTGATCACCACCGCCCAAGGCGAGGTGCAGGCCCTGGGTACGCAATTCATGGTCAGCCAGGAGGCGGCGGGCAGCCTGACCTCGGTGCAACTGCACAGTGTGCAAGTCACCACCCAGGGCGGCAGCCAGCAGCGTGTGGAAGCAGGGCAGGCGGCTTGGTTCAGCGAGAGCCTGGTGCGGCCGGCGCCGATGTCGGCCGCCGCGCGGGTGGAGTGGCGCGACGGGCGGGTGGATATCCGCGACGAGCCGCTCGGCCTGCTGGTCGACGCCTTGCGGCCGTATCGCCGCGGCGTGCTGCGCGTCAGCCCGCAAGCGGCCGCACTGCGTGTATACGGCGTGTATCCACTGGATGATGCCGAGCACACCCTGCAATCCCTGGCCCAGACATTCCCGCTGCGGATCCGCAGCTTTGGCCCATGGTTGACGCTGATCGACGTGCAATAAGCGCTTATTTTCACTTGCCGTGAGGGGATCGTCCGTCTCGCGAGTCAGGGTTAGAGAACGCCAACCTGACAACGAGAATCCACTCCCTATGGCACCCTTGATGATCCGTCCCTGCCTGCTGACGCTGGCCATCACCCTGGCTGTTTTCGGCCAACCCGCAATGGCCGAGAGCACTACCCAGTATTTCGACCTGCCGGCCGCCGCGCTGGGCGACACCCTCAGCCGTTTGTCTCGCGACAGCGGGCGCACGCTGTCGGTAACCCCGGCCTTGCTGCAAGGGCGTCGGGCGCCCGCCGTGCAGGGCCAACTTACCCCCGAGCAGGCGGTACAGCAGGCGCTGGCCGGCAGCGGTTTGGGCCTGATCACCACCGACAACGGCACCTGGAGCCTGTACCTGCTGCCCGAAGGCAGCGCGCTGAACCTGGGGCCCACCACCGTGACCGGGCTGGCCACGGAAAATGCCTGGGGCCCGGTGGATGGTTACGTCGCCACCCGCAGCGGCACGGCGACCAAGACCGATACGCCGATTCTGGAGATCCCGCAAACCGTCAACGTGGTCACCGCCGACCAGGTCGCGGTGCAGGGCGCGCGCAACCTCACCCAGGCCCTGCGCTACACGCCGGGCATCGACACCAACGGCTACACCGACCGCAACACCATCGCCGATGAGGTCGCCAGCCGTGGTTTCGCCCCGACCCTGCTGTACCTCGACGGCGCCTACCTGCCGTACGCCGGCAGCCTGGGCGGCGCCCCGCAGATCGACCCCTACACCCTGGAACGCATCGAAGTGCTCAAAGGCCCGGCGTCGGTACTGTATGGGCAGAACCAACCGGGCGGGATGATCAACATGGTGTCCAAACGCCCGACCACCGAGGCGCGGCACCAGGTCAAATTCGGCATCGGCAGCTATGACCGGGTCAACGGCGCGCTGGATTTCAGCGGCCCGATCGACGAAGCCAAAACCTTGAGCTACCGCCTGATCGCTCTGGCCCGCGACGGCAACGAGATGGTCGACCACGCCACCGACAGCCGCACCTTGCTCGCCCCCAGCCTGACCTGGGCGCCCACCGACGACACCGCGCTGACGGTGTACGCCCAACTGCAACGCGACAAGTCACTCGCCGACTACCAGGCGCTGCCTGCCATCGGCACGCTGTATCGCAACTCCCAGGGGCGGCATATCGACCGCGACACCTTCCTCGGCGACTCGGACTGGAACGACTACATCCGCGACCAGCAGGTGTTCGGCTACGACTTCACCCATGCCTTCAGCGACAACCTCGAATACCGTTCGACGGCGCGCTACACCGACGTCAATGACCGCTACAAAGGTTTCTACCTGAACCGCTTCGTCACGCTCCCGGACAACAGCATCGACGACACCCGCGCCACGCGCACCAAGCTCGACTGGCGCCAGCACAACTCGGCCTACACCATCGATAACAACCTGCAATTCAAGTTCGCCACCGGCGCCCTGGAGCACACTCTGCTCGGCGGCGTCGATTACCGCGAGTTCACCCGCAAGTACCAGGGCTACAACCTGTACAACGCGGAAATCATCGAGCTGTACAAACCGAGCAACTACCACACCTTCGGCCAGCCGACGCTGACCACCAAGTGGGACAACACCATCAAGCAGACCGGCCTGTACGCCCAGGACCAGATCAAACTCGACCGCTTTATCCTCACCATCGGCCTGCGTGAAGACTGGGCCGAAGTGGAGAACCGCGACCTGCTGGCCGACACCACCGAACGCCACAAAGACAAGAAGCTCACCCGCCGTATCGGCCTGACCTACCTCACCGACTTCGGCCTGGCGCCTTACATCAGTTACGCCGAGTCGTTCTTCCCCAGCATCGGCAGCCAGGCGCCACAGCGCGGTGGCGGGGCGTTCAAACCGGTGGAGGGCGAGCAGTATGAGGCCGGGGTGAAATACCAGCCCAACGAGCATTCGTTACTGACGCTGTCGGTGTACCAGATCAAGCAGAAGAACGTGCTGACCGGCGACCTCGAGTATCCGGAATATCAGCTGCAGGAAGGCGAGGTGCGCTCACGCGGCGTCGAGTTCGAGGGCAAGACGCGGCTCGGCCAGTTCGAGGTGATTGGCGCGTTGGCCTACATGGACTCGTTCTACACCAAGAGCAACTACGGGGATAAGGGCAACCGCAACGAGTCCCAGGCACCCTGGACCGCCAGCACCTGGGTCGATTACCACTTCGCCAGCAATGCGCTGGCCGGCCTGACGCTGGGCGGCGGCGCGCGTTACACCGGCAAGAAGTACGGCGATTCGGGCAATACCTTCAAGACCCCGTCGTTTGTAGTGTATGACACCACCCTCAGCTACGACCTGGGTCGCGTCAGCCCGACCCTCAAAGGTGCGGAGGCGAGTGTGAACGTGCAGAACCTGTTTGATCGCACCTACGTGTCGTCGTGCAACTATGCCTTCGGTTGCTATTACGGGCAGGAGCGTACGGCGTCGTTGGCGGTGTCCTACGACTGGTAACGCCAGAAGGGTGGCAGCGAAGGCTGCCACCCGCAGGTGATCAGAAGTCGATCGTCGCGGACAACTTGGCCACGCGCGGTTCACCCTGGCTCAGGTAACCGCCCTGGGCCGACTCCCAGTACTTCTCGTTGGCGACGTTTTCCAAGGTGGCGCCCAGGGTGACATCACGCTGGTCGACCTTGAAGTTGTAGCGCGCGCCCATGTCGAAGCGGTTCCAGGCCGGCAGGCTCAGGTTGTTGGCGGCGTCGGCGTACTGGCCGCCGGTGCGCAGCATACGACCGTTGAGGCTCACGCCTTGCAGGCCGGGCACATCCCAATCCACGCCCGCATTGAGCTGGAACGAAGGCACGCCGATAGCACGGTTGCCGTCGTTGACACCGTTTTGCGTGTCCTTGAGTTCGGTCTTCATCACTGTCACGCCGCCTAGCACACGCAAGCCGCTGAGCGGTTCGCCGAACACGTTCAGTTCCACGCCCTTGTTGATCTGTTGACCTTCACGGACGTAGCGTGCCGTGGTCGCATCAATGACCTGCACATAACCGGCCCCGGGTTGCTCGATACGGTACACGCCAAGCGTCGCACCGTAAGTACCCATGTCCACCTTCACACCGGCTTCAATCTGCTTGGAGCGCGCCGGCGCAAACGGCTGGCCACCGCCGATGACCGTGCGGTTACCCGAGTTGACCGGGGAGGTCGGGCCTTGGGCCAGCCCTTCGATGCGGTTGGCATAGAGCGACACATGCTCCCACGGCTTGAACACCAGACCGTAGACCGGCGTGGTGATCGACTCGTCATAGTTGGCCGTGCGCGTACCGCTCATGTAGTTGTAACCCTGTACCACCAATTGCTGGCGGCGTGCGCCGACGGTGACCAGCAAGCGGTCATCGAACACGCCCAGGGTGTCGGACACCGCCACGCTGCGCACGAAGGTCTTGCCCGTAATGGTCGGGTCGCTGAAATCCGTGCCGGGCGTATTGCGAGGGTTGTTCAAGGTCGGCGGGGCGCCGGTCACCGGGTCGTAGATGTTGGTGGGGTTGGCACTCGACGAGGGGTTGAACACGTAGGCATTGCGCGCCTCGGTCCAGATGCCGGCCAAGCCGATGTTGAGTCGATGGCTGACCGCGCCGGTCTGGAACTTGCCATTCAGGCCACCCATCGCGCTGCGGTTGTCTTCTTCGTGGGCGATGGTCGAGCGGCTCGACAGCGCATTGCCGATGTTATCGGTGAGGGTCACCGAAGAGTACTGGCCCATTTCACGCGTGTGTTTGGCGCCGGCCGCCGCATAGGCGGTCCAGTTGTCGTTCAAGTCATATTCGGCGCGCAGCATCCCCAAGGTGTCTTCGAGGTTGGTGCTGCTCCAGCTCGGCGCGTAGTTGGTGTCTGCCGACGGTGCGTCCGGGACATGGGTGGCGGTGCCCAGGAATACCGAGTTGCGCCCGCCATTGATGCGCTGCTTCTGGTACACAAAGTCACTCGACACGCGCAACGCATCGCCGCGGTAGTCCAGGCCCACGGCAAACAGTTTGGAACGCTGGTTTTCGTCGTCGATGCCGGTGTCGCCTTCGCGCTGGGACAGGTTCACCCGCGCGCCAAAACGGTTGTCTTCGCCAAAACGCTGGCCAATATCCAAATGCTCGCCAACCCGGCCGTCGCTGCTGATATCGGTGCTGAAGCGCCGCAGCGGCACATCGTCGGCGCGCTTGGGTTGCAGGTTCACGCCCCCGCCGATCCCCGAGCCGGTCGGCGTCACGCCATTGATGAAGGCGTTCGGTCCCTTGAACACTTCCACTCTCTCCAGCGCGTCGGTGGACATGATCTGACGCGGCAGGATGCCGTACAAACCGTTGAACGACATGTCGTCGCTCGTCAGCGGCAGGCCACGGATCATGAAGGTCTGGGCCTGGTTCGCAAAGCCCGACGCCTGGCGCACGGACGAATCATTGAGCAGCACGTCGCCGATGGTTTCGGCCTGCTGGTCGCGGATCAGTTTTTCGGTGTAGGAAGACATGCTGAAGGGCACGTCCATGATGTCCTGGTTGCCCAGCACACCCAGTTGGCCACCGCGTGCCACTTGGCCGCCGGCGTATACCGGGGGCAGGGCGCTCGGCGCGGGGGCCTCGGCGTTGATGTTGGTGGCGCCCAGTTCCAGCGTGTTGCCATCCTGACTGTTGTTCGCATCCTGCGGGGTGGCTGGGGTTGCGGCGTGAGCGGTGAGGCTCAGGGAGCAGCAAAGGGCGAGCAGGGTCGGGCGAAACGGCACAGCGAATGGGCTACGGGTGGGCATGGTCGATCCTGACGGCGAACCGTCAATGGTGAGGAAAAGGGCAACAACGTTGCGCGTCCTCGCTGCGCGGATACGACTCCGGCGCGAATGATAGTGATTGTTATTAATGTTCTGCAACAAATTTGTGAGATTGCAGTCGGCGTGCGCTTGTTTGCACGGATGCCGAGTAGAATCGCGCCCTGAAAGCGATTCCTGAGGTGCGGTACGGTGGATTTACAGCAGGGTTTTGTCCTGACCCGGCATTGGCGCGATACCCCTGCGGGCACGGAGGTCAGTTTCTGGCTGGCCACCGACCAGGGCCCACGGTTTATCCGCCTACCCGTGCAGACCTCGGTGATGTTCATCCCCGAGGCCCATCGCAAGCCGCTCGATTGGCTGCTCAAGGGCGAGCGCGATATCGAGTTGCGCCCGCTGCAACTGTGCGATTTCCATCACCGCCCGGTGTTGGGCCTGTACACCCGCCAGCACCGCCAATTGATGGACGTGGAAAAACGCCTGCGCGCCGCCGGTGTGGATGTGTACGAAGGCGACGTGCGCCCGCCCGAGCGCTACATGATGGAGCGCTTCATCACCGCGCCGGTGTGGTTCGGCGGCACACCCGACGCCCATGGCGGGCTGTGTGAGGCGCAGATGAAACCCGCGCCCGAGTACCGCCCGCCGTTGAAACTGGTGTCCCTGGACATCGAGACCACCGCCCAGGGCGACCTCTATTCCATCGCCCTCGAAGGCTGTGGCGAGCGCCAGGTGTACATGCTCGGCCCGCCGAATAAAACCACGGCGGTGGACTTCAAGCTCGACTACTGCGACACCCGCGCCCAACTGCTCGAACGCCTCAACGGGTGGCTGGCCACCCATGACCCCGACGCAATCATCGGCTGGAACGTGGTGCAGTTCGACTTGCGTGTGCTCCACGAACACGCCCAGCGCCTCGGCGTGCCGCTGATGCTCGGGCGTGGCGACGAGCCCATGGCCTGGCGCGAGCACGGCAGCCGCAATCATTACTTCGCCGCAGCGGCGGGGCGGCTGATCATCGACGGCATCGAAGCGCTGCGCTCGGCGACCTGGAGCTTTGAATCCTTCAGCCTGGAAAACGTCGCGCAAACCCTGCTCGGCGAAGGCAAGGACATCTCCACACCGTACCAGCGCATGGACGAAATCAACCGCATGTTCGCCGAGGACAAGCCCGCCCTGGCGCGCTACAACCTCAAGGATTGCGAGCTGGTCACGCGGATTTTCGCCAAGACCGAGTTACTCAAGTTCCTGCTTGAACGCGCCAGCGTCACCGGGCTGCCGGCCGACCGCAATGGGGGCTCGGTGGCGGCCTTCACCCACCTGTATATGCCGTTGATGCACCGCCAGGGTTTTGTGGCGCCGAACCTCGGAGACAAACCACCCGAGGCCAGCCCCGGCGGGTTTGTCATGGACTCGCGCCCCGGCCTCTACGAATCGGTGCTGGTGCTCGACTACAAAAGCCTCTACCCGTCGATCATCCGCAGTTTCCTGATCGACCCGGTGGGCCTGATCGAAGGCCTCAAGCACCCTGACGACAGCGACTCCGTAGAAGGCTTTCGCGGCGCACGTTTCTCACGCACCCGGCACTGCCTGCCGGCCATCGTCGCGCGGGTGTCCGAGGGCCGCGAAGAGGCCAAGCGCGAGCACAACGCGCCGTTGTCCCAGGCGCTGAAAATCATCATGAACGCCTTTTACGGTGTGCTCGGCTCCAGCGGCTGCCGGTTCTTCGACACGCGCCTGGCCTCGTCGATCACGATGCGCGGGCACCAGATCATGCGCCAGACCCGCGCGCTGGTCGAAGCCCAGGGCTACGAGGTGATCTATGGCGACACCGACTCCACCTTCGTCTGGCTCGGCAGTGCACATTCCCAGGAAGATGCCGGGCGCATCGGCCGCGCGCTGGTGCAGCACGTCAACGCCTGGTGGCGTGAGCACCTGCACACGGAATTCGGCCTGCAAAGCGCCCTGGAGCTGCAATACGAAACCCACTTCACGCGGTTCCTGATGCCGACCATTCGCGGCGCGGAGGAGGGCAGCAAAAAGCGCTACGCCGGCCTGGTGGTACGCGGCGATGGCAGCGAAGAAATGGTCTACAAAGGCCTGGAAACCGTGCGCAGCGACTGGTCGCCGCTGGCCCGGCAATTCCAGCAGGAGTTGTACCAGCGCATCTTCCATCGCCAGCCCCATCAGGACTACATCCGCGACTACGTGCGCCGCACCCTGAGCGGTGAACTCGATGAGCTGCTGATCTACCGCAAGCGCCTGCGCCGCCGGCTCGACGACTACGAACGCAACGTGCCGCCGCACGTGCGCGCCGCGCGCCTGGCCGATGACTACAACGACCGCCTGGGGCGACCGCGCCAGTACCAGCGCGGTGGCTGGATTAGCTATGTGATCAGCGTCAATGGCCCCGAACCGCTGGAAGTGCGCCAGGCGCCTATCGACTACGACCACTACGTCACCCGGCAATTGCAGCCGGTGGCCGATGCGATTCTGCCGTTTGTAAATGACGACTTTGCCACCCTGGTCGGTGGGCAAATGGGCCTGTTCTAAAACGCTTGCCTCACGCCGTCGGCAGCCTGCACTCTTGGGCACTGATGACCACCCGACGGCGCAGCCCCCATGACCCAGATCACCCTCACCGGCACCACAGTCGAACTCCAGCCCCTGCAACGCGAACATACGGCCGCCTTGCTGGATGCTGCCGCCGATGGCGAACTGTGGAACCTCAAGGTCACCAACGTGCCGGGGCCGGATACAGTCGACACCTACATCGCCACCGCCCTGGCCGGGCGTGATGCGGGCAGCGTCATCCCGTTCACCATCCTGCGCAAAAGCACCGGCCAGGTGGTGGGCAGCACGCGGTTCTGGAAGGTCGACCGGGTCAATCGCAAGCTCGAAATCGGCCACACCTGGCTGGCGCAATCCACGCAAAAAACCGCGATCAACACCGAAGCCAAACTGTTGCTGCTGACCTACGCTTTTGAAGTGCTGGACTGCGTGCGCGTGCAATTCACCACCGACGAACTCAACGAAAAATCCCGCGCGGCGATCCTGCGCCTGGGCGCCGTGCAGGAAGGCATCGTGCGCCACGAACGCATCATGCCCGACGGGCGCAAGCGCAACTCGGTGCGCTTCAGCATCATCGATTCGGAATGGCCACAGGTGAAAGCCGGCCTGTTGGCCAAACTGCAACGCTAGGAGGAAAGGCCCATGTACACGCTCTATGGCATCGACGAATCCGGCTCCTGCATGATCGAAATCGCCCTGCAACGTTGCGCGGTGCCGTGGCGCCGCGTAGATGCCGCCTCCTGGGCCGAGGGGGAGGGCAGCGACGAACTGGCGCGTATCAACCCGCTCAAGCAAGTGCCCACCCTGGTCACCCCCGATGGCAAGGTGCTGACCGAAAGTGCCGCGATCCTGATCCACCTGGGCCTGGAGTTTCCCCACGCCCACCTGCTGAGCGGCGACCGCGACGAGATCCTGCGCGGCCTGGTGTACATCGCCGCCAACTGCTACTCGGCCATCGGCATCATCGACTACCCGAAACGCTGGCTGGGCAACGCGAATGAAGCGGCGCAGGCGCAACTGGTGAGCGGCACGCGGCGCTATCTGCATCAGGCCTGGGTGGTGTTTGCCGATCAGTTTGCCGAGCAACTGTTTGCGCCCGAGGGCGAGCCGAATGCGCTGGGCATCATGGCGGCGGCGGTGTCGCGTTGGGATGAGGCCCGGGACGTGTTGAGCGGCCTGGCGCCTGGCTTTGCGCAGACCCTGGCGCAGGTGGATGCAGACCCCGTCGTGGCCCCCGTATTTGCTCGGCATTGGCCGGAGTGGAAGGTCTCGTAATGTTTCCGCAATCCGCGGAAACAATCGCGCTGGCCGCGGCCAACCCCTTGCGTAGCGGGCGTCCTGACCTACGCTTTGTTAAAGCGGTGTAGGAATCATCCTTGAATTTGACTGTCGCAGACATGAAACTCAAGAACCCTGCATGGAATTCAAAGGAGGTGCGCATGCTCATCCGGTCGCTGACCCTGGCTACCTTGATGGCTTTTACGGGGCCGCTGTTGGCTGCTGATGATATCAACCCGCTCAAGCAGGACTTGGGCAAGGCCCGGCCGCTGGTGGTAGTGGAACTGGATTCCGGCAACGCCACATTGGCGGAACTGAAAAAGCAGTTGGACGAGCCTGCCACCAAGCAGTCCTTTGAAGAGCGCAGCATGGTGTTTTACACCGTGAAGTTCGGCAGCATCGGTGCCGAAGGCGAGAAATTCGCCAAGGACCCGAAGGACAACAAGAAGCTCACGCCGCCTGAGACCAATGCGTTGATCCGTGCGCTCAAGCTGGGTGCCGGGAGTGGTACCAAAGTGATTTTGGTGGGCAAGGATGGCGAGAAGAAAGTCGAGAAGACGGTGCCGCCGGATACGCTCGACCTTAAAGAGTTTTTCAGCGCGATTGACCAGATGCCGATGGCTGAGAAGGAGGCGGCTGCTGCGGCGGCTGAACCTGAACCGGTTGCACCTGCGCCGGCCAAGGGGGCCAAGCCTGCCAAGCCGGGCAGCAAACCGGCCCCGCAACAGTTGGACGATTGACCTGTGGGGTACGCCCCAACACGGTATCAATGTGGCAGGGGGCTTGCCCCCGATAGCGGTCTTACGGTGTACATATCCATTATTCAGGTAACGGCGGCTTAGGGTTCCGCTCTTACAGCGGGTCACTTTTGGAAGGACCCAAAAGTAACCAAAAGGTCCTCGCCCCACCACTCGGTGCCTCGCCTAGGCTCGGCATGCCCGTAATCCGACAGTGATGTGGGGGGCCGCCGCCACGCGCCATCCATGGCGCGGGGCGGCTAAACCGGCATCCCTGCCGGTTTACCCCCCACATCCCTGTCGAATTCCGGCCAGCGTGGTTGACGGGGCGATCGCAGATCAAAAGCCAAAGCGCGGCGGCCTTATAGCCGACGGTCAAAAATGTGGGAGGGGCGGTGCGACGATTCGACTTGTCCCCGATGAGGGTGTGTCAGCTGATAAATCTGCAGCTGACCCACTGCCATCGGGGGCAAGCCCCCTCCCACATTTGGATCTCCATACCTCAGATAGATCTCAATCTGGCTCTGCTCTGTTTTTGATCTGGCCCTTACATCCTTTTCGCTGACGAAGTCAGCGGTCTTTTGATCTGAGCTTGTGATCTTGATCTTGATCTTAGGCGCCCCGTTAAACACGCTGGCCGAACGCAGGCTTGAATCCGTGGGTAACCCGGCAGGACGCCGGGTTAGCCGCACTGGGCCAAGGATGGCCCATTGCGGC
>Ga0302347_1002878_pt1 | contig 16357 bp, 17 predicted proteins | sample PhyWR1_FD_202178 | JGI IMG/M metagenome (GOLD analysis project Ga0302347, IMG submission 202178) | Leaf surface microbial communities from wheat plants in UC Gill Tract Community Farm, Albany, California, United States - DLSL W.R1 (v2)... | ecosystem: Host-associated > Plants > Phyllosphere >...
AATTGTTCTTGCCCTTTACTTTGTTGGAGAGTTTTTCTGGAAAAAAAGAAAACAGAATAAAGCATAATTAAAAATAGTTATTTTTGTTTCAGGTTTCAAGTTTCAGGTTTACACAAATCTTGAAACTTGAAACCTGAAACTTTTAAACAAAGAATAAACCATGAATTCCTTATTACTTCCTACTTATTTCCCTTCCATTAGCCACTTTGCTGTAATTGCTCAGTCGGATCATATTACTTTTGAAATGGAAGATAATTTTCAGAAGCAGACTAATAGAAATCGCACTTATATCTATAGTCCAAACGGAATTCAATTATTAAACATCCCTGTTAAGCATTCAAAATCGACTCATCAAAAAACAAAAGATGTTTTGATCGAAAATGAATTTGACTGGCAAAAACAGCATTTTAAATCATTAGAAGCCGCATACAGAAGCTCTCCTTTCTTTGAGTTCTTTGAAGATGATATCGCTCCTATTTTCGAAAAAAAACATACTTTTTTAATGGATTTAAATCTGGAAGTTTTAGATCTTGTAACAAAATGTATGCGAATGAAATTAGAGTTCGACAAAACTACCGAGTATTTTCATGAAGTTGAAAATATTACTGATTTCAGACATTTAGCAAATGGGAAAAAAGACCAAAATTCATTTGAAAAATATACTCAGGTATTCGACGACAAACATGGTTTTATCAATAATTTAAGTGTTTTGGATTTACTTTTTAATGAAGGTAAATTTGCTTTGGATTATTTAAAAACACAAACTATAATCTAAGAATATCTCAAATTCCAAAATATCTTTTTTAATTATTATTCTATCGAAAGTCTTGTCATTATTGGGTAATGATCTGAATTTTCGAAATCTGAAAAACTTTCAAACTCCTTAACCTTCATTTTTGTATCTGTAAAGATATAATCTATTCGCGCAGGATAATATTTAAATTTATAAGTAGCTCCAAAACCTTCTCCCGCTTCTTCAAAAGCATCTTTTAGTTTTCCTTTAATGCTTCGGTAAACATAAGAAAAGGGGCTATTATTCATGTCACCACAAATAATAATCGGGTTTTTACATTTTTTAATATGCTCTTTAAAGATTTCAGCCTGTTCTTGTTGTTGGGTAAATCCTTTGCTTATTCTGGCATAAATACGCTGCGATTTCTTTTGGTTTACATTATCAATATCATCTGATATTTCACTCACATCAGGAGATATTTTAATCGATTGCAAGTGCATATTATAAACACGAATAACATCTTTTCCGCGTTTAATATCAGCATAAACCACATTATTATCAGATTTAGGGAAGATGATATTACCTTGTTCTATAATTGGAAATTTAGAAAAAATAGCTTGTCCGGTTTTAACCTTATTTCCGTCAATAAAAATATAACGATGCGGATATACTTTTAAATCTAAATGTGCAGAATTAGAATATTCCTGAATACACAAAATATCCGGATCTTTTTCGTCAATAAAGGCTTTTATATTTTCCGGAATATCATCACGGTCCAACCATTTAAAAACATTAAAAAGACGAACGTTATAGCTCATTACAGAAAAATCTTTTTCGTCTTTAATATATTCCTTTGCAGAAAATTTATAAAACTTACTGATAAATGTAATTCCGGTTAACAAAACCAAACCCGATAAAATAAGGCGTTTTTTAAACTGAATTGCCCAGTAAATAAAGAATAATCCGTTTAAGACAAAAAAGGCCGGCATAAACAGCGTAAGCACCGATAAAAGCGGAAAGCTCTTAGGTGCTAAAAAAGGGAGAACATAGATACTAAATGTAAGCACAGTTAATACTATGTTCAAAAAGAACATTATCTTATTAAACCACGAAAGGTTTTTCATATTATTTGCTAAAAGGATTATTTTCCAGCTTTAAATAAAAACTCTTTTTCTTCTTTTGTGAGACAATCATAACCAGACTGGCTAATCTTATCTAAAATTTCATCAATTTGTTGTTGCGTTTTGTCTTTTGTAACAATTCTTGACGTCACTTTTTCTGTAGGTTTTTTGTAATTCTTATGAACTTTTGTAAATGGGGTCGATGGGGATTTTCTAAATAAATTAGCAAAAAAATCTAATACTTTAGAAACGATGATACTTAAATCTGTACCATTTTGAAGCAGCTTAATGAATACAAATCCAAAAAAGGCTCCGGCTAAATGCGAAATATGGCCGCCCATATTTTCTAAGCGAAACTGCATTAAATCTAAAATCAAAATTACTCCTGTAATATGCCAAAGTTTAACATTGCCAAACAAGAATAACCGAACATTCATTAAAGGCTGATAGGTAGTTGTAGCGACTAAAATTGCCATAATTGCCGCAGAAGCTCCAACTATTGAAGCAGAATTTCCCAGAACGTAAAAACTTAACGCAAATACAATTCCTGAAAAAATAGCACCTAAAATATACAATCCTAAATATTGTTTTTGAGTAAAAAACGTCAGGAATAAATTACTTGCAAAATTTAAAACCATCATATTAAACAACAAATGCCAAAATCCGAAATGAAAAAATGCATACGTTAAAAATGTCCACGGTTTAAACATAAAAACCTGAGGATCTGAAGAAAGGGCTAACCAGTCTGGATATGCAAATCCTCCACCGGAATATTGATAGAAAAAAACCAAAGAAATCAAGAAACAAGCAATGTTCCAGTAAATGACACGCATCGCAATTCCGCCTAATTTGTACTGTAGTTTTAAATCGTCCAAAATATTCATAAAGTCTTCGTTTGGTTTTTAAAGTTAATTATTTAAAGTTAGAAATTAATTCCAACGATTATTATTAAACTGATTTTTTTTCCAATACCACATCATAAAATATCCAACTACAGCTCCTCCAACATGTGCAAAATGAGCAATTCCTGTTCCTCCATTTCCAAATAATGAGTTACCCTTAATCCCTAAAAACAAATCAATAGCCAAAAGTCCTGGTACAAAATATTTTGCTTTTATTGGCACAGGTATAAACATTAAAGCTAGCTGAGCATTAGGAAACATAAACGCAAAAGCCACTAAAAGACCGTATACAGCACCTGAAGCACCCACCATTGGAACCTGAGTTATTATTGCAGCATCAAACAAACCTTTAAAACCTTCTTCGTTAAGATTTGTTTTTCCAGCTTTTTCTAAAATTGGTTTTATTTGATCAAAAAACAAATCAGATCTAAAACTTGTTCCGTCACTAAAATTAACATTTAACAATTGATGCAAAGTCGAGTCTGACAATCCTAAATATTTAACAGGCTCTAAAGCTTCATGAAATTGAAAATAATTCACTCCAATTTGCAACAAAGCCGCACCTAATCCACAAGAAATATAGAAGAAAATAAATTTCTTTCCTCCCCAGAAATGCTCCAAAGCCGAACCAAAAGATACCATTGCAAACATATTAAAAGCAATATGCAATATACTTCCATGCATAAACATATGTGTTAAAGGCTGCCATAATTTAAAGAAATCGCTTTCTGGAAAAAATAAAGCAAAAAACTGCTCTGCAGCTGGTACTATTTGAGAACCAATAAAAAAGATAATATTAATAATAAGTAGTTGTTTTACAACCGGAGTCATATTCATCATAAGGCAAACTTTTTATCTATATCTTCAACACGCATCGTGATAAAGGTAGGTTTCTGAAAAGGTGAAATATTGGGATCTTTGCAAGCAAACAAACCGTTTACTAAATTATCTTGTTCTTTTTCGGTTAAATAAGATCCAGTTTTAACCGCTAAACTTTTTGCCATCGATTTGGCAATTGTATCATTTTGACTGTAGCTACTCGCCGGAATTCCGTCTTGTAAATCACTCAACAACTGATCAATTACGATAGAAACTTCACTTTCGGTAATGTTAACCGGAATTCCTGAAATTACGACGTGATCGACTTTTGCTTCTTCAAAAACAAAACCGGTGGTTTCAAGTGAAGGTTTTAATTCTTCGATCAATTCCATTTCGGCAGAAGAATAAAACAAATCTAACGGAAAAAGCAATTGCTGGCTTGAAGCCTGATTTACAGTCATATTCAGCAAAAATTGTTCGTACAAAATTCGTTGGTGCGCACGTTGCTGATCAACGATTACCATTCCAGATTTTATTGGCGAAACAATATATTTTTTATGAATTTGATAGGTCTTTTGACTTGCTTGTTCTACCTCATCATCATTAAATAAAGAAGAAGTTACTTCTTCGTTTTCGAATGTAAAAGGAGAGCTTTCTATACTTTCCGGGTTTTCTGTATCTAAACCAACATATAAACTTTCCCAACTTACAGTAGGTTCTACTCTTTTGGAATATCCGGAATAAGATGAACCAGAACCCGAAGAAGATGACGAAGATCCGCCTGAACTATATCCAGATCCAGAAGAAGCTTTAGTATAGTGTTGATTGGTTTTATCATCTGTAAACGGATTAAAATCTCCATTCACCTGAATTGTTGGTGTTTCTGCTTCCAGATCTTTATAATGATATGGTGTATCTAAGTTAGAATCGCGATCAAAATCGAGAACCGGAGCAACATTAAATTGTCCTAAACTATGTTTTATCGAAGCTCTTAAAATAGCGTATAAAGCTTGTTCATCATCAAACTTAATTTCCGTTTTTGTTGGATGAATATTGATATCGATTGTATTTGGCGGAACTTGCAAATACAAGAAATAACTTGGTTGCGAACCGTCTTTTAAAAGTCCGTCATAAGCAGCCATCACGGCATGATGCAAATAACCACTTTTAATGAAGCGATCGTTTACAAAAAAGAACTGTTCTCCACGGCTTTTTTTAGCAAATTCAGGTTTACAAACAAATCCCTGAACGTTTATGATTTCTGTATCTTCGTTTACAGGAACTAATTTTTCGTTGGTTTTACCTGACATTATCCCAACAATTCGCTGGCGATAACCTGCCGATGGGAGATTATACATTTCGCTTCCGTTATGATAAAAGCTAAAATGAATATTGGGGTGCGCCAAAGCTACACGCTGAAACTCATCCATAACATGACGAAATTCTACTGTATCTGATTTTAAGAAATTACGACGCGCCGGAATATTAAAAAACAAGTTTTTAACTGCAAATGAAGTTCCTTTTGGTAAAACGGCTACTTCCTGCGAAACAAATTTACTTCCTTCAATAACAATATGTGTTCCTAGTTCATCCTGCTCTTGTTTGGTTTTCATTTCCATGTGCGCAATCGCTGCAATTGAAGCCAGTGCTTCTCCACGAAAACCTTTTGTCCCAAGTGAAAACAAATCTTCTGCCTGACGAATTTTTGAGGTAGCATGACGTTCAAAACACAAACGTGCATCTGTAACCGTCATCCCGATACCGTTATCAATAACCTGAACCAATGATTTGCCGGCATCTTTAATAATCAATTTAATATCAGTCGCTTTTGCATCAACAGCGTTTTCCAACAATTCTTTTACGACTGAAGCGGGTCTTTGAACCACCTCTCCAGCAGCAATTTGGTTAGCAACGTGATCAGGAAGTAATTGAATAATACTCGACATTAAGCAAAAATAGTTTAAAAGTTTAAGGTTTAGGTAGAAACCAACAAGCACAAATTTAGTGAATTTCTGTTGGGTTTTTGAATATCTGCAATCATAAAAAAAACAAAAAACCTATACTATTCTTACACAGTATAGGTTTTAATATTTTTAAAACAAATGTGTTTTATTCTTTCTCAATTTTTATTGGCGTTTCTTCGATTTGAAGCGCACCTGAAGATAATAATGGTTGGCTAAATTGGTGAGAAATTGATGCTTGCTGACGGATATAAGCCATTTTTATAGCAGCAATTGCAGCTTCGGTTCCTTTGTTTCCGTGAACACCGCCACTTCTATCAATTGATTGCTGCATGTTATTATCTGTTAAAACGCAAAAGATTACCGGAATATCGGTTTGAACATTCAAATCTTTAATTCCTTGTGTTACTCCTTCGCAAACAAAATCAAAGTGTTTTGTTTCTCCCTGAATTACACATCCAATTACGATAACTGCATCAACATTTTGTGTCTGAAGCATTTTTTTTGCGCCGTAGATAAGTTCAAAACTTCCCGGAACATTCCAGCGAATGATTTGTTGAGCCGGAACATCACAATCAATTAGCGCTTCAAAAGCACCATTATAAAGTCCTTCTGTAATAGTATCGTTCCATTCAGAAACAACAATCCCAAATCGAAAGTCTTTCGCATTTGGGATTGTGTTTTTATCGTATTCTGATAAATTTTTATTTTCAGTAGCCATCTGTAATATTTTAGATTTTTGATTTTAGAATTTAGATTCTTAAATACAAATCTACAATCTTAAATCTAAAGACTAAAATTTTTATTGTGCTAATCCAATCAATACATCAACAGAAGCAGCTTCCGGAGTTGCATCAAAGTTTTCTTTGATATCTGTAAAGTATTTCAAAGCATCTTCTTTTTGACCTAAAGCAAGAGCTGTTTTTCCGGCTTTCAATAAGAAACGTGGAGTTGTAAAATCATTTTTGTTAGATTCTGCAGCTTTTACATAATAAGAAAGAGCTTCTTTTTGGTTGTTTTTTTGAGAATAAGCATCTCCAATTGCTCCTTTAGATAAAGCGCTTAAGATTACATCATCAGATTTGAATTCACCTAAATATTTAATAGCGTCATCAAATTTACCTGTATTCAAATATGCCATACCAGCATAGTAGTTCGCTAAGTTTCCTGCATCTGTTCCAGAATATTCGTCAGCAATTTTTACAAATCCAAATTTACCTTCAGAACCGTTTAATGCTAATTTATACAATGAATCACTTGCAACACCGTCAACAGCTTTTTGGAAGTTTTGTTGCGCAACAAACATTTCGTTTGCAGCTTCATCTTGTTTTGGGTTTTCAATAAATTTTTGGTAAGCCAAATAACCAATAGTAGCAACTGCAATACCAGCAACTAAACCAATAATGATTTTTTGATTTTTAGCCACCCAATCCTCAGTTCTTGAAGCAGTCTCGTCTAATTTTGAGAAAACACCAGCTGTAGTGCTGTCTTTTTCGTCAATAATTACTTGTTGTTCTTCATTAACCTCTTTAACTTCCTTCTCTTTTGGTGTCTTATATCCTCTTTTATTGTAAGTTGCCATTTAAAAATTATTTAGTGAACGGCAAAAATAAAATTTTTCTTGAAACTGAGGCAAAAAATTTCAATTTTATCACTATTTTAAACCAAATATTTTTAATGAAGGGAAGTCCTTTCGCATCAGCATTAAAATAATTCAACTTGAAACGCCTCAAAAGCTCATTAAATCGATAAAATTAGATATTTTTGCATCCTTAATTTTACTGTTTTCAAAACCGTAATTTTTCCTTTTACAGCCTCTCAAAAATGCATTTAAACAAAATTTCTTTATTCAATTATAAAAACTTTTCTGAAGCCAATTTTGATTTTGACATCAAGATCAATTGTTTTGTTGGAAAAAACGGAATTGGAAAGACCAATGTGCTTGATGCTATTTATCATTTAGCTTACGGAAAAAGTTATTTTAATCCGCTTGCGCTTCAAAATATAAAACACGGAGAAGAGTTTTTTGTTATCGATGCCGAACTTGAAAAGAACGACAGAACAGAGCAAATCGTTTGTAGTTTAAAAAAAGGACAAAAGAAAGTTTTAAAAAGAAACGGAAAGGCATATGATAAATTTTCAGATCATATTGGTTTTATTCCGTTGGTAATTATTTCTCCGGCAGATCGCGATTTGATTGTTGAAGGAAGCGAAACCCGCCGTAAATTTATGGACAGCGTTATTTCGCAGTTAGACGCCACTTATTTGCATCAGCTTATTTTGTATCAAAAAGTCATTGTACAGCGAAATGCACTTTTGAAATATTTTGCGCTCAATCATACTTTCGACAACGATACTTTGTCTATATATAATGAGCAATTAAATGAATACGGAAAATCGATTTTCGAAAAGAGAAAAGATTTTCTGGAAGAGTTTATACCTATATTTAATAGACATCATCAGGCTATAACAGGTTCTGAAGAATCTGTTCAGTTAATTTATGAAAGCCATTTGTTCCAAAAAGATTTACTAACACTTCTTCAGGAAAACATTAATAAAGACAGGGTTTTACATTATACAACTTCGGGAATTCACAAAGACGATTTGTCATTTGAGATTGATTCGCATCCGATAAAGAAATTTGGCTCACAAGGACAACAAAAATCTTTTTTGATTGCTTTAAAATTGGCTCAGTTTGAATTCCTAAAAAAACAAAGTGGCGTAAAACCTATATTATTGTTTGATGATATTTTTGACAAACTAGATGAAACCCGCGTTGCCAAAATTGTAGAAATGGTTAATAGCGAAACTTTTGGACAGCTTTTTATTTCAGATACGCATCCGGAACGAACTGAATCTATTGTAAAATCGACACATCAAACGTATAAGATATTTAATTTGTGATTATCTGAAATAAAAATTGATATAATTTGTATCAATTTTTATTATCCATCTCAAAAGAGAAATCAGTAAATTAGCCTGAATAAAACTTAAAAACAACTGCAATAAAAAAACGAATATGCTAACGAAAGAATCATTGCAATTTTTAGACGATTTAAAAAAGAACAATAATAGAGACTGGTTTCAGGACAATAAAAAACGTTATGAAATCTTCAAAAAAGATTACCACAAACTGGTAAGCGACTTTCTCGATGCAATGAAACCGCTTGATCCTTCATTAGAATTATTAGAAGTCAAAAATTGCACTTTTAGAATTAACCGAGACATTCGGTTTTCTAAAGATAAATCTCCTTACAAAGCACATTTAGGCGTTTGGATGTCGGCTGGAGCAAAAGGCGCAAATCGTTCAGGATACTATGTTCATATAGAAAAAGACGCCAGTTTTATTGCCGGCGGATTTTATTCTCCCGAAGCAGAAGATCTTAAAAAGGTTAAAAAAGAAATTGCATTTTTCTATGAAGATTTAGAAGAAATCCTAAACAATAAAGATTTCAAAAAAGAATTTGGTAATCTGGATATCAACGAAAACAATTCACTCAAAAGCATGCCGAGAGGTTACGAAAAAGACCATCCGGCAATTGAGTTTTTAAAACTGAAGAGTTTTACCGCAACTCAGGTTTATGATATTTCTGAAGTTACCCAGAAAGATTTTGTTTCGAAAATGAGTAAAAAACTAATTGCTCTAAAACCTTTGAACAATTTTATTAATCGCGCTTTAGAAACCGAAGAATAAAAAAGATAAATCGCCACGAATTACACTAATTTCCACTAATTAATTCGTGTAATTCGTGGCGAAAAAAGAAAATCATTAATCCTTTTAATCTGTGGCAAAAAACAAAACCTGAATGAAAAGAAAAATACTTTTTCTTGGAGAATCATATCGTGCCGACGCCATAACGTGGATGAAAGGCCTAAAAGAATTTGGTGATTTTGAAATTATTACCTGGGAACTTCAAACGCCAAGCAATTCAAAACTCAACCGTTTCAAACGTATTTTAGAATATTTCTTTGCTCCTGTTTCTATTCGAAAAACCGTCAGAAGAGAAAAACCGGATATGGTTATTGCCGAAAGAACCACAAGCTACGGTTTCCTCGCCGCATTATCAGGCTCAAAAACTATCGCCATCGCACAACAAGGCCGAACTGATTTATGGCCGGAAACTTCTGTTTTATACCCATTTAAAAAATTCATTCAGAAATATGCCTTCAAAAAAGCGCATTTGATTCATGCTTGGGGCCCGGTTATGACGATTTCGATGAAAGAAATTGGAGTTGACATGAATAAAGTTTTGGTTTTACCAAAGGGAATTGACTTATCGAATTTTACACCTTCAATAAATAATTCAACTAAAATTGAAGCTATTGTAACCCGTTCTTTGCAACCCGAATATAGACATGATTCGATTTTAAAAGCTTTCGGAATTTTGAATCAAAAAGGAATTGATTTTTCTCTAACCATTGTTGGAGACGGAACAAGATTGCAATTTTTAAAAGATCTGGCATCAGAATTACAAATTGAAAATAAAGTAATTTTTACCGGAAGAATTCCAAATACAGAACTTCCTAAATTATTACAACAGTCGAATATTTATATCAGTATGCCAATTACCGAAGGCGTTTCGGCATCTTTATTTGAAGCAATGGCTTGCAATTGTTATCCCGTAGTTTCTGATCTTCCCGGAAATCAAAGCTGGATCACACATCGACAAAACGGACAATTAATTGAAATTGATAATATTGAAACGCTGGCCGAAGAATTGATTTGGTCTTTTGAGAATTCTGAATCAAGAAATCAAGCGATTATTCGAAACAGAAAATTTGTTGAGGAAAATGCTAATTATGATATTAACATGAAGGTTATTGCAGAGAAATATCATGAACTCATTAATAAAAAAAATCAATAAACTTCTGAATTTAGAATCACAACTAAAACTTTAATTTATTTTAACAAGATATTACTTAATTTATTTAAATTTGCTATCATTAAAAATAATTAATGGAGGATTTAATAAATGAATCTTATGAGTTCGAACAAGTAGATAATAATCCTTTACATACAAAATATGATTTCGTAAGTAAAGGCAAAAAGCAAATTCCTAAAAGAATATCAATACGAAAATATCCACATGCAGGTTTAGAGCGATATTATAATTTAGGATTCGGCAACATATTTATTGACGAAGATGGAAAAGAGTCAATTTCTGATATGTCGCGAGACAACAATAATGATAAAGATAAAGTTTTAAAAACGGTCTTTACTTGTGCTTTAGATTTTTTATCAGGCTCTCCAAATTCAATTTTAACCTTTTTTGGCAATACTTTTGCAAAACATAGATTATACAAAATGGGTTTGAATAATAATTTAGCTTCCATTCAAAGTTATTTTATTATAAAAGGAGGTATTATCAACAATCTAGAAATTATTGAAACTTTAGATAATAGAAAACAACCAAACTCAATTATCAAAATAGAAAAAATTGAATACGAAACATATAATCCAAATAAAAGCAGTTTATATAATTTTATAACTTTTGAACTTAAAGATAATTTCAAATAAAATCACATATCTTTGTACTATTAATTGATGTTTTTATGAAAAATATAATTAAAAATATTTTAGACAAATCTGGCAAAAAAAGCACTGTAACTTATAAAAACAAGGAAAACAGAAAATCTTTTGATGAAACTTTTGGAAAAGAAAAAATGGAAATTGCATCTAAATTTATTGGTGATAATTCTGTTAATCTTTCTAAAAAGTTAGACACAAAATGAAATCAAACAAATATTCAACCTAAGCCTTCAATAAGAAGGCTTTTTTATTTCTTGTAGTCATCAACAAATTATCTTTACAGCTAATTTGATTTTATAACAAAACTCAACCCAAATAAATTATAATCCTTACTTTTGAACTCAGATTAAAAAGCCTTTTTATATATGGAAATCCAATCCAATTTTTCTTTAAAAAACTATAATACTTTTGGCATTGAAGCCAGCGCCAAACAATTCGTTGCAGTACATTCGATTACTGAATTGAAAACTATTTTGGAAGAAAACAAAAACGAGAAAAAGTTTATTCTTGGCGGCGGAAGCAATATGCTTTTAACCAAAGATATTGATGCATTGGTTATTCATATCGATTTAAAAGGCAAAGAAATAATTAAGCAAGATGACGATTTTGTCTGGGTTGAAAGTCAGGCTGGCGAAACGTGGCACGATTTCGTTCTTTGGACGATTGACAATAATTTTGGCGGATTAGAAAACATGTCCTTAATTCCGGGAAATGTTGGAACAACGCCTGTTCAGAATATTGGCGCTTACGGAACTGAAATTAAAGATACTTTTGTTTCGTGTGAAGCAATAAATATCGAAAATCAGGAAATAAGAACTTTCACAAATGCCGAATGTAATTTTGGATACAGAGAAAGTATTTTTAAACACGAAGTAAAAGACCGGTATATTATTACTTCGGTTGTTTATAAATTGACAAAACACAATCATAAAATCAATACGTCGTACGGAGATATTTTGGCAGAATTGGCTAAAAACAATATCTCTGAACCAACTTTAAAAGATGTAAGCAATGCTGTAATTACTATCAGACAAAGTAAATTACCGGATCCGAAAGAATTAGGAAACAGCGGAAGTTTCTTTAAAAACCCGATTCTATTGAAATCTGATTTTGAGAAAATTCGCCAAAAGTTCCCTGAAATGAAATTTTATGAAGTTTCTGCAACCGAAGTAAAAGTTCCTGCAGGATGGCTGATTGAGCAAGCTGGTTTTAAAGGAAAACGTTTTGGCGATGCGGGAGTTCATAAAAATCAAGCTTTGGTTTTGGTCAATTATGGAAATGCAACCGGACAGGAAATTTTAGCAGTTTCGAAAGAAGTTCAGAAAACAGTTTTTGAAACTTTTGGAATTCATATTGAGGCTGAAGTGAATGTGATTTAAAACACAAATTTCGAGAATTCGCACAAATTTATTTCGTGAAAATTCGTGAAATTCGTGGTAAAAACAACAAGAATGTACACACCCAATTTATATAAAAACGAAAACGCTGAAGAAATTAGAACTTTTCTAAAAGAAAACAGTTTTGGAATTCTGATTAATCAAACTAACGGAAAATTATGCGCAACGCATATCCCTATAGAACTGGAAATGAATGCTGAAGGAAAAGAAATTTTGCAAGGGCATATTTCAAAATTAAATCCGCAAGCAGAAGGTTTTAGAGAAAACGATCAGGTTTTAGCCGTTTTTACAGGTCCACATAGTTATATTTCTTCGTCCTGGTACGATCACGAAAATGTTCCAACATGGAATTACATAGCCGTACATGTTTATGGCAGAATTAAAATTGTGGATTATGACACTTCTGTAGAACAATTAAAAAAATTGGTTGATAAATATGAAGCGAATTCTGAAAATCCGGTTCGTGTTGAAGATTTATCAGCAAAAACAATGCGCGAAGCAAGAGGGATTTTTGGTTTTGAAATAGAAATTGACGAAATTCAGGCTACAAAAAAACTTTCGCAAAACCGTGATGACCACAATTATAAAAACATAATTTCGGAATTAGAGAAAACTGAAAACCCTCAGTCTATTGCTGTTGCGAAAGAAATGTCAAAATGCCGAAAGTAAATTGGTATTAACCATTGAAAATTAGGAATTCATAACTACATTTGTTCTCGCAAAATTTCAAGTATTAACAGACATTAAAACCATATGCTTATAACTTTATTTTACTTCTTTATTGCTGTTGTTTTTATTCAACTTTTCTATTTCTTAGGAATTTTTGGAAAGTTTGCTTTTTCTAAACCACAAGAGGTAACTTCAAAAAATCTTCCGGTTTCGGTAATTGTCTGCGCAAAAAACGAAGAAGAAAATGTTAAGAAATTTGTACCTCTTTTAGCCGAACAAAATTATCCTGATTTTGAAATCGTTTTGATTGACGACGCTTCCAGCGATGAAACTTTGGAGGTTTTTGAAGAATTTGAAAAACAGTATTCAAACATTCGTCTGGTTAAAGTAGAAAACAATGAAGCTTTCTGGGGAAACAAAAAATATGCTTTAACGCTTGGAATTAAAGCTTCTAAAAAAGAATACCTTTTATTTACTGATGCTGATTGTTATCCAACTTCAAAAGATTGGATTACATCAATGGCTTCGCAGTTTACATCACACAAAACAATTGTTCTGGGTTATGGAGGTTATGAAAAGATAGAGCGATCTTTATTAAACAAAATCATTCGTTTTGAAACAGTTTTAACAGCGGTACAATATTTTTCATGGGCAAAAATCGGACTTCCATATATGGGAGTTGGTCGAAATTTAGCTTATAAAAAAGAAGAGTTTTTTAATGTAAATGGTTTTATTGATCATATTCAGGTTCGTTCCGGCGATGATGATTTGTTTATCAATCAGGCTGCAACCAAAGAAAACACTACTATATCTTATACTTCGGAAAGTTTCACTTATTCTAAACCTAAAGAAACTTACAGAGAATGGTTTACTCAAAAACGAAGACATGTTTCTACCGCAGAGCATTACAAGTTTTTTGATAAAGTGCAGTTAAGTCTTTTCTTTACTTCACAATTATTCTTCTTTATATTAGTTATTCTTTTATTGTCTTTTCAGTATCAATGGATAGCTGTACTGGCAATTTTAGCAACTCGTTATACCATTGCATGGACAGTTATTGGGTTTTCTGCTGGAAAATTAAAAGAAAATGACCTAAAAATTTGGTTTCCGGTTGTTGAGATAGTGCTTATTTTCACGCAAATTAATATCTTTATAACCAATCTCTTTTCAAAACCTGTACATTGGAAATAAATTCTAAAATAGAAAAAGCAAAAAAAGGCGATCAGATCGCCTTTACTTTTTTATTAGATTTTTATTGGAATGAAGTTTACGGTTTTATGCTGAAACGTACCGAAAACGAAACAACAGCCGAAGATATTACGATCGAAACTTTCTCAAAAGCTTTTGACAAAATCGCCACTTACAACTCTGAATTTAAGTTCAATACCTGGTTAATTAGCATCGCAAAAAACGTATATATCGATTTATTGCGAAAAAAGAAAACCAATCTTTTTATTGAAATTACAGATACCGAAGACCAACAGGCCTACAACATCGCCGACCCTACTCCATCTGCTGAAGACGCATTAATTAAGGAACAAAACTTATCGCGCTTACTTCTATGTATTAAAGAACTGAAACCACATTATCAGGAAGTGATTCATTTGCGTTACTTTCAGGAAATGACTTATCAGGAAATTGCATTGAAAATTGACGAGCCTTTAAGCAATGTAAAAGTAAAATTACTTCGTGCTAAAAAATTATTGGCAGAAATAATTGAGCGTAATAGATAATTTATTATCTTTAATAAAATATTAAAATATAATCACATTTTATCTTAAAAAAACTATTTATTCACACACTAAAACAACAACTTCTACGTTGTTTGCTAAAACCCTTATCTCTATCGCGTATGATTTAAAGTTACTTAACCTTAAAATCCAAAAATCATGTCTAAATCAAGCATCTATGAAAGCAAGTGGACCAATCTTGTTTTCGAAAACAAAAATCAAGAGTACGGCGCATATCAATTACGCCAGGAAAATTCTAAAACATCAATTACAGCACTATTTATGGGACTGTTGTTATTGGCAGCCTTAGGAAGTATATCGATGCTGATTAGTAAATTAAGCCCCAAAGAAATTGTAGAGCAAGGGCCGGTTTTACCGCCTTCAACACCTGTTCATCTTAATCCAGATTTGGTTGTACCTCAACCGCCTGCACCGCCTGCGCCTCCTGTTCAACAACAAAGTGCACCGGCTTCGGCAACAGATTTGAGTCAACTTACAAATCCGGTTATAGTTCCTACTGCGCAAGCCGTAGATAACATTGCAACAAATGTTGAAAATGTAGCAGTAGTTGACAATGCTGTACCAGGAAATGGTACTGTGACAAACGCATTACCTTCAACTGGCGGAAATGGTACAGAACTTGCTCCTTCAACAGGAAATACTAATGATCCTGTTAACTCAGCAATCTTAGACAAAATGCCTGTATTTCCGGGTGGTATGAGTAATTTTTACAATTATGTTGGAAATAATTTCAGAAGACCTGAACTTGACATGGAAAAAACATTAAGAGTTTATGTTTCTTTTGTAATAGAACGCGACGGATCTATAACAGATATTGTTGTTAAAAACGATCCTGGTTACGGAATGGGCAAAGAAGCTATTAGAGTTTTAAAAGCTCTAAAAACGAAATGGGAGCCAGGAATATTAAACGGTAAAACGGTTAGAACGGCATACAATCTTCCAATTACAGTAAAAACAGTAGCAGAATAAAAATAACTTAAAAAGCAGAATCTTAGGATTCTGCTTTTTTTTGTGCTTTATTAAAAAATATTCTCTTTTATAATAATTACAATTAGGTACAAACTATTAAAAATAACTACTTTTACATTGCTTAAAAAACAAAAAATTGTATCAATTTTAAAAATAAAAACATGGGAATATTTTCTGCTCTTATGGGCAATGCAGGTACTGTTAGTCAGGAAGATTTGCTTAAAAAATACGGTCAGCTATTGATTGATAGTGAAGAAATCGAAATGGGTTTCAAATTGATTCGCGACACTTTTATCTTTACCAACAAAAGATTAATTCTGGTTGATGTACAAGGTTTAACGGGAAGCAAAACAGAATACAAATCAATTGCATACAAAAGCATTACGCGTTTTAGCGTTGAAACTGCCGGAACTTTTGATTTGGATGCAGAACTTAAAATCTGGGTTTCAAGCGAATTAAACCCAAGTATTGTAAAGCAATTTAACAAGTCTGTAAATGTTTACGA
>Ga0302347_1002880_pt1 | contig 16348 bp, 17 predicted proteins | sample PhyWR1_FD_202178 | JGI IMG/M metagenome (GOLD analysis project Ga0302347, IMG submission 202178) | Leaf surface microbial communities from wheat plants in UC Gill Tract Community Farm, Albany, California, United States - DLSL W.R1 (v2)... | ecosystem: Host-associated > Plants > Phyllosphere >...
TGTGCAGTCGGCCGTCAGGGCCTACGACCAGCCATGGCGGCCAGCCCCGGGCGACCTGGTCGAGCTTGGGCGCACGCTTCGCTTGCCACTCGGCCAGCTGCGCCTGCAGCGCACGCCGGTCAGTGGGCTCAAGCGCCGCCACAAGCTGCTGTTGGGCTTGCTGGTGCTGGCCCTGCATGGCGCGGCCGCGTACTGGCTGAGTCAGGCGCCAACCCCCGAGCTGCCGGTAGTACCGCCACAGGTGCCACCCATGACCATCGAGTTTGCCGCGCCGACCCCTCCGGTGCTCAAGCCTCCACCGCCTGCGCCTGCTCCTACTATGGTCGAGCCGCCACCGCCGCCAGTGGTCGACGAACTGGCCGCCAAACCCAAACCCAAGCCGAGGCCTGTGCCCAAGCCGGTGGTCAAGCAGCAGTCGAAACCGCAGCCCAAGCCGGTTGAAGCGCCGCCGCCAGCCCCGGTAGCGGCCCCGGCACCGACTGCGCCAGCACCACCCGCGCCGGCCCCGGTAACGCCAGCATCGGCCAACGCCGCCTACCTGAAGAACCCTGCGCCGGAATACCCGCAAATGGCTCAGCGCCGTGGCTGGGAAGGCACCGTGCTGCTGCGCGTCGAGGTGCTGCCCAGTGGCAAGCCCGGGCAGATCCAGGTCCAGAAAAGCAGCGGCCGCGATGCCCTCGATGCCGCCGCGCTGGCTGCGGTGAAGCGCTGGAGTTTCGTGCCCGCCAAGCAGGGCGACGTGGCCCAGACCGGCTGGGTCAGTGTGCCGATCGATTTCAAGCTTCGCTAACTTTTCAGAACACAGGAAAACATCATCATGAGCCTGCTGGCATCCCCCCTCGAATCTGTTGAAAGCGCAGTCATCTGGCTGCTGGTCGGTTTTTCTGTCGTCACCTGGGGCCTGGCCTTGGTCAAGGTTGCGCAGTTCGTACGGTTGAGGCGCCAGGACAAGCGCTTCCACCAGCAGTTCTGGGCAGCTTCGAGCCTGGACTCGGCGGCGCAGATCAGCCACGAACAGCCTGGGCCTGCTGCTCGCGTTGCCCAGGCCGGCTACGCCGCGATCGCCGTCGGTGACACCCAGGCCAACGACCTGAGCCACGCCATCAATCATCAAGACCGCCTGGAGCGCGCCCTGCGGCAGCAGATCGTGCGTGAGCGCCGTTCGCTGGAAACCGGCCTGGCAGTGGTTGCCAGTATCGGCAGCACTTCACCTTTCATCGGCCTGTTCGGCACCGTTTGGGGCATCATGGAGGCGCTAAAGGGTATCAGCGCGGCAGGCTCCGCCAGCCTGGAAACCGTGGCCGGGCCAATCGGCGCGGCGCTGGTGGCCACTGGTGTGGGTATCGCTGTCGCCGTGCCCGCGGTGCTGGTCTACAACTACTTCCTGCGCCGCCTCAAGCTGACCGCCGCCGACCTGGATGACTTTGCCCACGACTTCTACAGCCTGGCGCAGAAGAGTGCCTTCCGCGTGCTGGTGCACCCCGCTGTGCACAAGCCCCAGGCCGGGTTCACCCAGCCGGTGAAGGAGGCGTCCTGACATGGCGTTTTCGACCCAGGACAGCGACGAAGTCCTCAGTGAAATCAACGTAACGCCATTGGTGGACGTAATGCTGGTGCTGCTGGTGGTGTTCATTGTCACCGCGCCGCTGCTGACCAACGCCATTCCCATCAACCTGCCCAAGACCGAGGCCGTGGCCCCGGTGGAGCAGAAGGACCCATTGGTGGTCAGCATCGATGGCGAAGGCAAGCTGTTCATCAACAAAGACCAGATTCAGCCCGACCTGCTGGAAACCCGCCTCAAGGTAGCCAAGGCCAAGGACGCGGATGTGCGCGTGCAGCTGCAGGCCGATGACGGCGTGAACTACGGCGAAGTGGCGCGGGCCATGGCGGCCATCGAACGGGCGGGGATCAGCAAACTGGCGGTGATTACCGCGCGCTGAACCCGATCAATCTTCTTCAGGCAAGTGCTTATGGGCCATATCTCCTGGCAGGGGGTTGGCCCTTTTTTTTGCCGTCACAGGCGACAAATTTCTCAAGGTTAATATTTAGGTTATTAACAAATAGCTTCTTATTCCTTTACTGGTATAGATCGATCCCTATACTTGTCTCCAAGCACGCAAAGTTACCGGAGGCGTCCCCATGCGCAATGAGTCGATTCGTTACCTGATTGTGCCGGGCTGGCAAGGATCGCCAGACAACCATTGGCAAAGTCACTGGCAGCGCAACCTGCCCAACAGCGCGCGGGTCGAGCAGCTCGACTGGCTGACCCCGCAGCGGCAGGACTGGGTGCAGGCGCTGGAGCAGGCGATTGCTGCCGAGCACTCGCCGGTGATCCTGATTGCCCACAGCCTGGGCTGCATCACCGTCGCCCATTGGGCCGCCCAGGCCAGCCCGGCCCTGCTGCGTCGGGTGCGTGGCGCGCTGCTGGTGGCCCCGGCGGACGTCGAGCGGTCGACCTGCGCGCCAGCCCTGCGCAACTTCGCGCCAATCCCGAGCGAGGCGCTGCCGTTCCCCAGCCAGGTGGTCAGCTCGGATAACGACCCGGCCGTGAGCGTGCCGCGGGCACTGTACCTGGCGCAGGTGTGGGGTGCTGAAGCGGGGCTGCTGAGCAACGCTGGCCATATCAACGTCAAGTCCGGCCATGAGCGCTGGGAACAAGGCTTCGCCTACCTGTATCGCTTGCAGAGCCGGGTTGAGCAGCGGGCCCTGCGCCGCGCCTGATCGCCCTTGCTGTTTTCCGTTTGCCTGACGCCCGGCCAATGCAGGCCTGGGGCGGGAGTTTGTCATGACTTTGCAAAACACCTTTGGCCAGCCGTTGCTGACCTTCCCCGAGCTGGACAAGAGCCCACTGAGCATTCGCGCCAAGGCCCTGGTGTTCATCGACCCTCGATCGCAACAGCTGCGCCAGGACCTCGAGCGCCTGGCGCCGCAGCCCTTGCCGGTGCTGATCGGTGGCGAAACCGGCACCGGCAAGGAGCTGCTGGCCCGGCACATCCACCGGGCCAGTGACCGCGGCGGATTGTTCGTCTCGGTCAACTGCGCGGCCATCAGCCCCACTTACGCCGATGCCGAGTTGTTCGGCTACAGCGCCGGCAGCCACGGCGGCACGGCCAGTAGCCGCGCCGGCTGGTTTGGCTCGGCCAACGGCGGAACACTGTACCTGGACGAGATCGCCGACTTGCCGCTGGCCATCCAGGCCAAGCTGCTGGCCGCCCTGGAAAACCGCGAAGTCACCCGCGTCGGTGCGCAGCAGCCACAGCCAGTGGATGTGCGCCTGGTGGCCGCCACCAGCATCGACCTGGCGCGGGTGGTGCGCGCGGGTCGCTTCAACGAGCGCCTTTACCAATACCTGCGCGAGGGCGCGCTGGCACTGCCGCCGCTGCGTGAGCGGCCGGGCGATATTCTGCCGTTGGCCGAGTACTTCGTGGGCATCTACAGCGTGCGCCTGCAGCGGCCTGTGCCGTTGGTGAGCGAGGCCGCGCAGCAGGTACTGGAAGCGCACGCGTGGCCTGGCAACACCCGCGAACTGGAGAACGTCATCCACTTTGCCTTGCTGGTGAATGACAGCGAAGAGATCGTGCCGGAAGACCTCGACCTGCCCAATATCGCGCGCTAGACATGGCTCATAAGCAAACAGGCTGGTGGCAATTTGTTTTTGGAATAAGCAGCTAAATAAAAGATATTGTTGCGGAATAAAAAATCTCGGTATTGTCCGACTCAAGCCCACTGCTGATGCGGCTGGGCACCCGATTCGCCATCCTCGATGGCCCAGATCCAGAACAAGGACCACCATGAAGAAGACCCTGCTGACCACCGCCCTGGCCGCTGCCCTGTCGTTCTCCGGCCTGGCTGCTGCTGCCGAGAAGCTGGTGGTTGCCGCTACCCCGGTACCGCACGCCGAGATCCTCGAGCTGATCAAGCCGACCCTGGCCAAAGAAGGTATCGACCTGCAGATCAAGGTCTTCACCGATTATGTGCAGCCCAACGTACAGGTTGACCAGAAGCGCCTGGACGCCAACTACTTCCAGACCCTGCCGTACCTGCAAAGCTTCAACGAAGGTAAGGGCACCCACCTGGAAACCGTGGTCGGCGTGCACGTCGAGCCGTTCGGTGGTTACTCGAAAAAGGTCAAAAGCCTGAGCGAGCTGAAAGAGGGCGCGACCGTCGCCATCCCTAACGAGGGCAGCAACAGCGGCCGTGCGTTGATCCTGCTGCAGAAGGCTGGCCTGATCACCCTGAAAGACCCGAAGAATGCCCTGGCCACCCCCAAGGACATCGCCGAGAACCCGAAGAAGCTGAAGTTCCGCGAGCTTGAGTCCGCCATGCTGCCGCGTGTGCTGGACCAGGTCGACCTGGACATGATCAACACCAATTACGCACTGGAAGCTGGCCTGAACCCGGCCAAGGATGCGCTGGTAATCGAAGGCAGCGACTCGCCGTACGTGAACTTCCTCGTCGCCCGCCCGGACAACAAGGACAGCGAAGCCATCCAGAAACTGGCCAAGGCCCTGACCAGCCCGGAAGTGAAGGCATTCATTGCCAAGAAGTACCAAGGTGCCGTGCTGCCAGCGTTCTGATCCGCTTGCAATACCGGCATGACCCAACGCCGATACCTTTGTGTCGGCGTTTTCATTTCTGGGCGCAGTCACCTGTGGGAGCGGGCGTGCCCGCGAACACCGGCGTAGCCAGTGCCATCCACCGCGTCGACAGCTTCGCGGGCACGCCCGCTCCCACAGGGTTTGGCATGCGCCGATAAATGTGGGAGCTGGCTTGCCGGCGATGGAGGTACTTCAGGGTAGCGAGAGTGAGCCGAGTGCGGCTAAAGGCAGTGTTTGTTCATATGTCAGGCACAAGCCTGAGGGTGCTCTGCGCGGGGATCACCCCCAGCTGCGCTTTCTGGTACTGCCCTTCGATGTACCCCTTGGCCTGGTCCGCATAGTGCCGGTCGAACGGTACGCCGCTTTGCCCGATCGGGTTGCTGGTCATGGCCTGCCCGGCATCGGCAAAATCGATCAGCCGCCGCGTCGACGGCCCATATGTCACTGGCCATGGCGCCGGGCCGATCTTCGCCGAGAGGTTGTTCGGCACTTCATGGGTGCCTGGCGCAGCGAAGGGCCCGACGTTGAACAGCAGGTTCAGCGGCTTTTTCACCCCCAGCGGATGGTTGTGGGTGAGTGTATGGGCCTTGCCCCATTGCCAGCTGGCCGGGTCGCTGCCCAAGTTGTCGCGCAGATGTTTGAGGCTTTTCTGCCAGGCGATGCGCACGATGGTGGTACGGTCGGTGCGCAGGTTGCCGCCACGGGTGTTCCACCAGGGCGAATTGGCGTCCGCCGCCAGGCGCGGCAGTGCAGCGTCGATGGCGCGGGTGCTGATGAGCACCGGGAACCAGGTGTCACCGAGTTCGTCATGCAGGGCCGCGTAGCTCAGCTCAAAGAGAAACTGGTTGAACAGCGTGGCACTGGTCGAGTCCAGTGGATAGTCACCGCGCCAGGCGGCCAGCTGCTCGACCAGCTCCTTTTCCTCGTCGCCTTCGGCCACCGTGCGCAGTGTCGCCAGCAGCGGTGCAAGGGTGCGCGGGCCGTGATCGCTGGCGGTGTCCAGCTGCAATGCCTGACTGTTCTGCAGGTCCCATTTCACCTCGGGGTTGGCCAGGTGGCGGTCGAGCTGGCGACCACGGTCGGGCAGGTTGTAGTAGCCCGGTATCGGTACCGCCGACGGCGGCTGGTAGTTGGCCGAGACGATATAGCCGCTTGCGGGGTTTTCCTGCTGCGGGTTGGCGCTGAAGGGGTAGAAGCCCAGCTTGCTGGCCTGCGTACTGGCACCGTCGAGGATGAACGCCGGGTCCACGCCTTCAGGGCGGATCGGCAGCTGCGCGGCAGCCCACCAGCCGATATCACCCCGGGCATTGGCCCACACGAAATTCAGCCCAGGCGCATGCACCTTGGCCGCAGCTGCGCGCATCCTGGCCAGCGTGTCGGCCCGGTTGAGCTGGTAGAAACCCTCGAGGATCGGGTTTTCGGTTTCCAGGAAGGCCCACCACATGGCGATGGGCGTGGGCCCGGCGGTAGCACCGAGCACGTCGTTGACGATCGGGCCATGGGGCGAACGGCGCAGGTTGAGGGTGACCGGCTGTTCGCCTTTGACGACAATCGTCTGCTCGGTCTTTTCCAGGGTTTGCCACTGGCCATCGATCATCACCTGATCGGGGTTGGCGGGGTTGGTCTTTTCCGCGATCAGGTCGACATCGTCATTCTGGAACATGGTCAGGCTCCAGCCGAAATCGCGGTTGTGTCCGAGCAGGGCGAACGGGTTGAGCGCCTGGAAGTAGCCGTAAAGGTTGAAATCGGGCGCCGACAGCTCGGCTTCGTACCACACCGCCGGTACGGCGAAGCCGATGTGCGGGTCGCCGGCCAGTAGCGGCTTGCCACTGCGGGTGCGGCTGCCAGCGATGGCCCAGGCATTGCTGCCTTCGAACTGCGCGATGCCGGCGTCGGCCAGCGCATCGTTGCCAAGGCGGGCAAGTGCCTCCAGGCTCTGCCAGTCGGCGGCGGCCAACGGCCTGGCCAGCGCACCGTCGGCTTGCCAGCCGAGGTCGAAGATCTTCAGGTAGTCGGGGCCCAGCTGGTCGCGGATGTAGGTCAGTGCGGGCTCGGTGCGGAAGGCGGCGGCAAAACTGTAGGCGAGGTAGCCGGCGATGCTCAGGGTGTCTTCGGCGGTGAAGGGTCGCGGTGTGATGCCGAGCAGGTCGAATTCCATCGGCTTGGGGTGACTGGCCTGCCAGCTGTTGACCCCATCGAGATAGGCTTGCAGGGCCTGCCAGGCGGGTGACTGCTGGTCATGACGCTGGGCCATCAGTGCTGCCTGGTCGCGAATGCGCAGGCTGCGAAACAGGGTGTCGGTGGGCAGCAGTTTGTCGCCCAGCACCTCGGCCAGCTCGCCGCGGGCCAGGCGGCGCAGGATCTCCATCTGGAATAATCGGTCCTGGGCATGCACGTAGCCGAGGGCGCGGTACAGGTCCGGCTCGCTCTGCGCCTGCAGGTGCGGCACGCCGCGGGCGTCGTAGCGCACGCTGACCGGTGCTTGCAGGCCGGCGATGGCCACCTCGCCCGCGCGTTGCGGCAGTTTGCCCTGCACGTACCAGTATCCGGCGCCGACGGCCACGGCAACCACCACGGCCAACAGGGTCAGGCTGCGTTTCATGCAGACTCCTTGTGCATCAAAGCAGAAAATGTGGTCCGATCATCGGCGGATTCGCGAACAGAGCATAGCCCCGGGAAGGAGATTCCATGTCACTCAGCGAAAAACAGAAGATGCTTACAGGCCAGCTCTACCATGCTGGTTGCCCTGAGCTGCAGGCCGAGCAGATCGCCAACAAACATTGGATGCACCGCTACAACAGCAGCGTGGAACTGCTCAACGACGCACGCCATGGGCTATTGCTGGAGCACTTTGGCCAGGTTGGCGAAGGCACGGTGATCCGCCCGCCGTTCTATTGTGACTACGGCTACAACATCAGCGTTGGCCGCAATACCTTCATGAACTTCAACTGCGTAATTCTCGACGTGATGCCGGTGCGTATCGGTGACGACTGCCAGATCGGCCCGAATGTGCAGATCTACACCGCCGACCACCCGCTGGACGCTGACCTGCGGCGCAGCGGGCTGGAAAGCGGGCGGGCGGTGACCATTGGCAACAACGTGTGGATCGGCGGCGCGGCGATCATCCTGCCGGGGGTGACCATTGGCGACAACGCAGTGGTGGGTGCTGGCAGTGTGGTGACCCGGGATGTGCCGGCGGGGGTGACGGTTGTGGGTAACCCGGCGCGGGTGCGTGGTTGACGCTACGGTAAAATTCCTCCCTCGGCCTGACGCTGTAGATATCTATCGGGTACTCGCTATCTACCAGGGGCAGTAACACCCTATGGCCAAGGTATTGCTGGCCTGCACGGGCCGGCCCTCTAGCAAGGCCTTGATGATGGGCTCCACGAAGCTGTTGCTGGCGTTGCACACGGCGCCCTCGCTGTAGGGGCCGAAGTAGGCGAGGTTGCCTTGCCGGTCCCAGATGGCCACTGCCGGGGAGGCGGGCAGGTGTTCGCTGCCCGGCAGGCTGGCAAGCGGCTTCAGCGCAGTGAGGTTGGCGGGTAGCTGGCCGTGGCTACCGGGCTTTTGCAGCACATGGAAGCTCACACCCAGGTCGCCGAACTGGCTGACCAGGTCGCCCAGGTGTTGCTGGTTGCCGACGTTGCAGGGGCAGGCCGGGTCCCAGAAGTGCACCACACGGACCGGCCCTGGGCCGGCCAGCTCTGCGGGCAGCTGCAACTGACTGCCCTCGAACAGCGTGGCCTGGTTGTCGAACGGGCGCAGGTAGCGGGCCTGGAAGCTGGTGTAGGCTTGCCACAGCAGGGCGGCGCAGAGCAGCAGGGTAACGGTGATCAGGGCGGGTTTTACAAGGCGGGTCTGCATGGATATCCGCGGGTAATTTTGTGGTGGGCTCACTGGTCCTGTCGCCGGCAAGCCAGCTCCCACAGGTTACCAACAGGCCTGAAACCCGGTGATATCCCTGTGGGAGCTGGCTTGCCGGCGACAGGATCCGTACAGGTGACACATAGCCCAAGCTTGCCATGACGCGGGCCAGAGCTGAATATCCCAGATCAATACTTGCTTCACTGTGGATGTACCCTATGCCCACCGCCTTTGACCCTGACCACCTGCGCACCAGCCTGGCGCCGTTGACTGCCCGTCAGCCGCTGTCGGCGCAAGCCCGGGACTACCAGCGTTTCTATGGCCTGGACATGCCGGCGCAAAGTTGGCTGGGCGGCTTTCAGGCGGCGGGCTTCGATGTGGTCGGGCAGGCCTGGCTACCCGACCAGCCGAGCGCGACGCTGTTCCTGTTGCACGGCTACTACGACCACATGGGCCTCTATAGGCACGTGATCGAGTGGGCGTTGCAGCAGGGTTACGCAGTCATCAGCTGCGACTTGCCCGGTCATGGCCTGTCCAGCGGCGAGCGCGCCAGCATCAGTGATTTCGCGGTGTACCAGCAAGTGCTGGATGCCTTGTTCGAACAGGCGCGCACGCTACCACTGCCGCGCCCCTGGCACTTGTGTGGGCAGAGCACCGGTGGCGCCATCGCCGTTGACCACCTGCTGACCCAGGGCGCCCGCAGCCCCATCGATGGCCAGGTAATCCTGCTGGCCCCGCTGGTGCGGCCTTGTTCCTGGCGCTGGTCGAAGTTCAGTTACCGGGTGCTGCGGCACTTCGTCAATGGCATTGAACGGCGCTTCAGCACAAACACCAATGACCCGGCCTTCCTGGCGTTCCTCGAGGCCGACCCGCTGCAACCGCGCCGCCTGCCAACCGCCTGGGTGGGCGCACTGATTGCCTGGGTCAAACGCATCGAAGCCGCGCCGCGCAGTACGCGGCAACCATTGATCGTGCAGGGGGAGGCCGACGCTACGGTGGACTGGCCCTATAACCTCGAAGTGCTCAAGGCCAAGTTCGCCGAACCGCAGATCCTGATGCTGCCTGAGGCCCGTCATCACCTGGCCAACGAGCTGCCGGGCATTCGCCAGCGCTATTTCGACTTCATCGACCAGCGCCTGGGCTGATCACTTCAGGTCGTTGGCGTTCTGGCCAACCGCCAGGCCTGCACGCACAGCGGCCAGGGCGCCCTGGTAGTAAGCCTTGCCTTCTGGCGACTCGGCAAAGGTGGCGAACTCTTCAAGTTCGGCGTCAGACAAGTCGCGATAGACGTAGAGCAGGGTGTTGTTGAGGTCTTCGCCGATCTGGCCCATCAGGCGTTGTCGCTGGCCGTCGAGCAGGCCCTGGGCCTGGCCGCCGCCGAACAGGCCGGGGATCATCGAACTGAGGCTGTCGGCCGCTACCCCGGCGATAGCCAGGCTGACTTCGGCACCGGCTTCACGGGCCGGCAGGGCCTGGGCCAGATGACCGATGACCAGCAGGCGGTTGTCGCTGGCTTGAATCTTCGGCAAGCCTTTGGCGTTTTTCGCCAGTTCGTCCTTGCGCGTGGCCTTGAGCTCGGCCGCCACCACTTTGCGCCCCAGCGGCGACTGAAAAAAGGCCAGCGCCGGCGCCGGGTTGGGCAGGCTTGTGCGCAGCTTCGCCTGGGCGCGCCGATCCACCGCCTGGGCCTGGAAACGCTGATTGCTGTTGTTGACCAGCGCCTGGTACACGGCGGGGGGCAAACTGTTGCGGTAGCGTTCCTGGGCGGCGCTCAGGGCATCGTTGAAGTGGGCGCGCTGGTCGGGCCAGCCGGCGGCCTTGTACAGTTGATCCAGGTTGTCTGCCCAGACAGGCATGGTGCAGATCATCAGCAGAATCAGGGAAAACAGACGGCGCATTCAGGACTCCTGTCGGCAGATGGCTATTGTCCTTGGCCCGGCGTCGGTTTGTCGAGATATGCGCGTGTTTCTCGGCCAAGTGGCGCTGTGCGCCGGCAGGGCTAATGGATATGATGCGCGCCATGCACATCTCCCCTGAACACCCGATGCTTGCGGCCGTCGTCGACGATCTGGCCACCCATGGCTGGTCCCAGCAGGCACTCTTTCTGCCTGCCGACCTGGTGCGTGCGCTGGCAGCCGAGTGCCGGCGCCGCGATGCCGAAGGCGAACTCAACCCTGCGGGGGTTGGACGCGGGGCTACCCAGGAGGTGCGCGAAGCCATCCGTGGCGACCAGATCCAGTGGATCGACCCTGGGCAGGCCGAGGCTTGCGACGAGTACCTGGCGGCCATGGACCAGTTGCGGCTGGCCATCAACCAGGGCCTGTTCCTGGGCCTGGAAGATTTCGAGTGCCATTTCGCCCTGTATCCACGCGGTGCTTTCTATCGCCGGCATCTGGACCGCTTCCGCGACGATGATCGGCGCATGGTCTCGTCGGTGCTGTATCTCAACGAAGACTGGCAGCCGGATGATGGCGGGCAATTGCGCATGTTTTTGGGCGACGGTGTCGAGCACGATGTGCAGCCGGTGGCGGGTTGCCTGGTGGTGTTCCTGTCCGGCGAAGTGCCCCATGAGGTGCTGCCGGCGGGGCGCGAGCGTTTGTCGTTGACGGGCTGGTTCAGGCGGCGTGGCAATGACCCGTTCTGACGTGCCCAAAGTGCTGGTCAGCGCCTGCCTGCTGGGCCAGCCGGTGCGCTATGACGGCCGCGCCAGCGGCCACCCCGACCTGTTGCAGCAGTGGCAGGCCGCAGGGCGTGTGGTGCCATTGTGCCCGGAAGTAGCCGGAGGTTTACCGACCCCGCGCCCGCCGGCGGAGATCCCCGGCGGGCAGGGTGGCCAAGTGCTTGATGGCGACGCACAGGTGATTACGGTGACGGGCGAGGATGTCAGTGCCGAGTTCCTGGCCGGTGCGCAGCTGGCGCTGGCGCTGGTGCGACGGCATGGCATCCGCGTGGCGGTGCTGAAGGCGGGCAGCCCTTCGTGTGGCAACCGGCTGACCTATGACGGCACGTTCAGTGGCGTGAAGGTGCTGGGGGAAGGGGTTACCACGGCGTTGCTGCGGCGGGCAGGGGTGCAGGTGTTCAGTGAGCTGGAACTGGACGAGGCGCAGCGGGCTTTGGGGTAGTCCGGCGCCGGCCCTATCGCCGGCAAGCCAGCTCCCACAGGTACACCACAGTTCTTGAAAGCGGTGATCTTCCTGTGGGAGCTGGCTTGCCGGCGATGAGGGCGGCACAGACAGCTCGAAACTTATTGCCCGGCCGCAGTCTCCTGCACACCCCTGAACCACTTCTGCTCAAGTTCGGTAGTGCGCCCGCTGTCTTTCAGCCGTTGCAGCGCATTGTTCACCGCACTTTCAAACGCCGGATTGTCCTTCTGGAACGGGATCAACAGCCTCTTGGCGCCAAACGGCTGGCTCACATCCAGCGAGCCGCCACCCTTGGGCGCCTCAGCGGACGGCGTAAGTGCAATGTCGTACTTGCCACTTTCGACGCCGGGCAATACCTCTGCAGCCGACGCTTCGACAAACTCGGCACGCAAGTCCAGCTCCTTGGCCAGGTCTTGCCCGAACTCGATGTCGAAACCGGTCAGGCGATCATCTTGCTTGAACGCGTACGGCGAGTTGTCGGCCTGTACGGCTATGCGCAGTTCGCCCCGGTCGGCGATTTCGTCGATCAGCTCCGCCTGGGCCAATGGACTGATCAGTACTGCCAGCAGTACCCCTATGGTCGAACGCATGAATGCCCCTTTTCTTTTAGCAGTTGAATAACTTTCGCCACGGCTTTCTTCCTCGCCGTGATCGAGCGCAGCCTATGACCTTGAAGCCTTGGCGAGGTTTAACCCTAACTGAAATATTTCTCTTTGTGGGCTATGGTGAACTACCGCTGCCGTTCGACATGCTGGTGGCGGTCAATAAGTGAATCACAGGAGAAGTGAATGAACAGCCTATTTTCGCGTGCTGCCGTTGCCGGTCTGCTGATGGGAGCATCGGTGTTCGCCAGTGCCGCGGATGCCCTGAAGAGCCAGGAGCCGCCCAAGGATGCCAAGGTCTTCATCGTTTCCCCCGCCGATGGTGCCACGGTCGACAAGACCTTCACCGTCAAGTTCGGCATCGAAGGCATGGGACTCAAACCAGCCGGTGACCAGACCCCGCACACCGGGCACCACCACTTGCTGGTGGATGTGGACAAAGAACCCGTTGCCGACATGCCCCTGCCGACCAGCCTGATGCCTGAGGCAGGCACCGCGCTGCCGGCGGGGCCGCAGGTTTTGCATTTCGGCAAGGCACAGACCGAAACCAGCATTACCCTGACCCCGGGCAAGCACACGCTGCAGCTGGTACTGGGTGACCAGTATCACGTACCGTTCAAGCCAAGTGTCGAGTCGCAGAAAGTGACTGTCGAAGTGAAATGAAAAAAGGGAGGCCACAAGGGCCTCCCTTTTTCATACCGCCCGCAAACTTAGAACAGGACGCGGGAACGGATGGTGCCCTTGACCTGTTGCAGCTTCTCTTGCGCCAGGTCGGAGTACTCGGCGTCAACGTCGATCACCACGTAACCCACTTTCTCGTTGGTCTGCAGGAACTGACCGGAGATGTTGATACCGTTTTCGGCGAACACCTTGTTGATCTCGCTGAGCACGCCCGGGATGTTTTCGTGGATGTGCAGCAGGCGGTGTTTGCCTGGATGCGCCGGCAGGGCAACTTCCGGGAAGTTGACCGAAGATACCGAGGTACCGTTGTCGCTGTACTTGACCAGCTTCTCGGCAACTTCCAGGCCGATGTTGGCCTGGGCTTCGGCAGTGGAGCCACCGATGTGCGGGGTCAGGATCACGTTGTCCAGGCCACGCAGCGGGCTTTCGAACTCTTCGTCGTTGGAGCGCGGCTCGACCGGGAACACGTCGATGGCGGCGCCGATCAGGTGCTTGTCCTTGATCGCGGCGGCCAGGTGGTCCAGCTCGACCACGGTGCCACGGGCGGCGTTGATCAGGATCGAGCCCTTTTTCATCGCGCGGATTTCTTTCTCGCCAATCATCCACTGGGTGGATGGCAGCTCAGGCACGTGCAGCGAGACAATGTCGGCCATGCCCAGCAGCTCGTTCAGGCTGGTGACCTGTACGGCGTTGCCCAGCGGCAGTTTGGTCAGCGGGTCGTAGAAGTACACCTGCATGCCCAGGTTTTCGGCCAGTACCGACAGCTGGGTGCCGATCGAGCCGTAGCCGACGATGCCCAGCTTCTTGCCACGAATCTCGAACGAGTTGGCCGCGCTCTTGATCCAGCCGCCACGGTGGCAGGAGGCGTTTTTCTCAGGGATGCCGCGCAGCAGCAGAATGGCTTCGGCCAGTACCAGTTCGGCGACCGAACGGGTGTTGGAGTACGGCGCGTTGAACACGGCGATACCGCGCTGGCGGGCAGCTTCCAGGTCGACCTGGTTGGTGCCGATGCAGAAGCAGCCGACGGCGACCAGTTTCTTGGCGCAGTCGAAGATCTCTTCGGTCAGCTGGGTGCGCGAACGAATGCCGATGAAGTGGGCATCGGCGATCTTTTCCTTCAGCTCGGCTTCCGGCAACGAACCAGTGAGGTATTCGATGTTGGTGTAGCCGGCGGCCTTGAGGGTATCGACCGCGTTCTGGTGCACACCTTCAAGAAGAAGGAACCGGATCTTGCTCTTGTCGAGAGAAGTCTTGCTCATCTGCGTAAACCTGTATCCCGGAGATAAAAATGGCGAGGGTGATGCCAGGCGCCACGGCAGCCTTAGCATGAACAGCGGGAGGGCTATGCTAGCATACGCGACACAATCTGAGCCTATCCCGACAGGTGAAGAGTGCTCAGGGTGACTATGAATAAGTCGAGAGTTCCAGCGATGACCCACCCCGCTGTTATTGATGAACTGATGACCCTTGTCGACCCTGGCAAGGTCCTGACTGACGCGGCTTCGCTTGAAGCGTATGGCAAGGACTGGACCAAGCATTTCCCGCCGGCACCCAGTGCAATCGTGCTGCCGAAGACGATAGAACAGGTGCAGGCGATCGTGCGCTGGGCCAATGCGAACAAGGTGGCGCTGGTGCCCTCTGGCGGGCGCACCGGGCTTTCCGCCGGGGCGGTGGCGGCCAATGGCGAAGTGGTGGTGGCCTTCGACTACATGAACCAGATTCTCGGCTTCAACAACTTCGACCGCACCGTGATCTGCCAGCCAGGGGTGATCACCCGCCAGCTCCAAGCCTTTGCTGAAGAGCAGGGCCTTTATTACCCGGTAGACTTCGCTTCCAGCGGCTCCAGCCAGATTGGCGGCAACATTGGCACCAATGCCGGTGGTATCAAGGTGATTCGCTACGGCATGACCCGCAACTGGGTGGCCGGCCTGAAAGTGGTCACCGGCAAGGGTGAGCTGCTGGAACTCAACAAAGACCTGATCAAGAACGCCACCGGCTATGACCTGCGTCAGCTGTTCATTGGGGCCGAAGGCACCCTGGGCTTTGTGGTGGAGGCCACCATGCGCCTGGACCGTACACCGCGCAATCTCACCGCTATGGTGCTGGGTACGCCGGACTTCGACTCGATCATGCCGGTGCTGCACGCCTTCCAGGGCAAGTTGGACCTTACGGCTTTCGAGTTCTTTTCCGACAAAGGCCTGGCCAAGATCATGGGGCGGGGCGATGTGCCGGCGCCGTTCGAGACCGCTTGCCCGTTCTATGCGCTGCTGGAGTTCGAGGCCAGTACCGAAGAGGTTGCCAACCAGGCCTTGGCCACCTTCGAGCACTGCGTGGAGCAGGGCTGGGTGCTGGACGGGGTGATGAGCCAGAGCGAAACCCAGCTGAAAAACCTGTGGAAGTTGCGCGAATACCTGTCTGAAACCATCTCGCACTGGACCCCGTACAAGAACGACATTTCTGTCACGGTCTCGAAAGTGCCGGCGTTCCTGCGTGATATCGACGCCATTGTCGCCGAGCACTACCCGGATTACGAAGTGGTGTGGTACGGCCACATCGGCGATGGCAACCTGCACCTGAACATTCTCAAGCCCGAGCACATGGGCAAGGACGAGTTCTTCGCCTCGTGCGCCAAGGTCAACAAATGGGTGTTCGAGATCGTCCAGCGCTACAACGGTTCGATTTCCGCCGAGCATGGCGTGGGCATGACCAAGCGCGACTACCTGGGCTACAGCCGCTCGGCCGAAGAAATCGCCTGCATGAAGGCAATAAAGGCCGTGTTCGACCCTAACGGCATCATGAATCCGGGTAAGATCTTCGCACCTGAATAAAAAGCAGTATCCACAGGAGTCGGCCAATGAGTTACCAGCACCAGTACGTAGACGGCACACGCATTCACTTCCCGCTGGGCAAGGTGGTGTGCATCGGCCGTAACTATGCCGAGCATGCCAAGGAACTGGACAACCCGATCCCCAGCGAGCCACTGCTGTTCATCAAGCCGGGCAGCTGCGTGGTGCCGGCCGAAGGTGGTTTCAAGATCCCGGCCGAGCGCGGTTCCGTGCACTATGAGGCCGAAATTGCCGTGCTGCTGGGCAAACCGCTTTCCACCCACCCGACCGAAGAGGAGGTGCTGGACGCGATTTCCGGTTATGCCCCGGCACTGGACCTGACCTTGCGTGACGTGCAGGCCAAGCTGAAAGAGAAAGGCCTGCCCTGGGAGCTGGCCAAATGCTTCGATGGCGCCTGCGTGCTGCCGCCGTTCGTGTCTGCCGCCAGTTTCGAGGATGTGACCGACATCCCGGTACGCCTGACCGTCAATGGCGAAGTGCGCCAGGGCGGCAACAGCGCAATGATGCTCAACCCGATCGTGCCGATGATCCAGTACATGGCGGCGCATTTCTCGCTGCAGGCGGGGGATGTGATCCTTACCGGTACGCCGGCGGGCGTGGGGCCGTTCAATGTC
>Ga0302347_1002881_pt1 | contig 16347 bp, 14 predicted proteins | sample PhyWR1_FD_202178 | JGI IMG/M metagenome (GOLD analysis project Ga0302347, IMG submission 202178) | Leaf surface microbial communities from wheat plants in UC Gill Tract Community Farm, Albany, California, United States - DLSL W.R1 (v2)... | ecosystem: Host-associated > Plants > Phyllosphere >...
ACGAGCCGATCAGCATCGCGCCCGCGGGCACCATCAGCCAGAAGCTGAAGTTGTTCATGCGCGCAAACGCCATGTCGGAGGCGCCGATCTGCAGCGGAATCATCCAGTTCGCAAAGCCCACGAAGGCCGGCATGATCGCGCCGAACACCATGATCAGGCCGTGCATGGTGGTCAGCTGGTTGAACAGCTCGGGGTTCACGAGCTGCAGGCCGGGCTGGAACAGCTCGGCGCGTATCAGCAGCGCGAGCACGCCGCCCACCATCAGCATGGTGAAGGCAAACAGCAGGTACAGCGTGCCTATGTCCTTGTGGTTGGTCGCGTACATCCAGCGGCGCCAGCCGGTAGGCGGCGCGTGGTGGTGATCGTGGTGCTCGTCGTGGCCCGCGTGGCCTGCTGCCGGACCGTGGTTGTCAATTACTGCGCTCATCTTCGATTCCTCGGTACGTTAGTGCCCGCTTACTTGCTGCGCTCAGCGACGATTTCGGACGGCTGCACCAGTTGGCCGGTCTTGTTGGACCAGGCGTTCTTGGTGTAGGTCGCGACGGCGGCGAGGTCGGTATCGCTGAGCTGCTTCCACGACGGCATCGCACCGTTGGCAGCGCCCTGGAGCAGGATGCGGATCTGCTGCGCATGGTCGGTGTTGAGCACCACGGCCGAGCCGTCAAGCGGCTTGATCGGGCCTGCGCCCTTGCCGTTGGCCTGGTGGCAGGCAGCGCAGTTGGCCGCATAGACCTTCTCGCCGCGTGCCAGCAAGGGAGCGAGTTCCCAGACCCGCGTCGGGTCGTCGAGCTTGGCGGCCGCGAGCTTGCGCTGGCCTTCGACCCATTGCGTGTATTCCGCCGAATTGACCACCTTCACGTGGATGGGCATGTAGGCATGCTCCTTGCCACACAGCTCGGCGCACTGGCCGTAGTAGTCGCCGACCTTCTCGGCACGGAACCAGGTGTCGCGCACGAAGCCCGGAATCGCGTCCTGCTTGATGCCGAAGGCCGGCACCATGAACGAGTGGATCACGTCGTTGGCGGTGGTGATCACGCGCACTTTCTTGCCGACGGGAACGACCATGGGGTTGTCGACCTTGAACAGATAGTCGACCGGCGCGTTGCGCACATCGCCGCTGTCGGACATGGCGCGGTGGCTGCTGTCGAGCGTGGACACGAAGCCCAGGCCCTCGCCTTCGCCGTTGATGTAGTCGTAGCCCCACTTCCACTGGTAGCCCGTGACCTTGATGGTCAGGTCGGCATTGGTCGTGTCCTTCTGCGCCACCAGCACCTTGGTGGCCGGCAGGGCGATCACGATCACGATGAGGAACGGCACGATGGTCCAGATGACTTCGACGGTCACCGATTCGTGGAAATTCGCGGCCTTGGCGCCGCGCGATTTGCGGTGCTTCCAGATCGAATAGAACATCACGCCGAACACGCCGACGAAGATCGCCGTGCATATGCCCAGCATCATCCAGTGCAGGTATTGCTGCTCCTGGGCGATGCGCGTCACCGCGGGGTGCAGGTTGAGCTGATTGACGGCCGGGCCGCCCGGCAGGTCCTGCACGGCGTGGGCCGCCGCTCCCATCCCTGTGCCTGCCATGGCGACGAATGCTTTCAGCTTGGAGGAAATGCTTTTCATGGTTCTCACTTGCTTCTAAGGCTCAAGTTATGCAGGGCACCGCGTGGTTCGGCCCCCTGGACCGCAGCGTGCGCTGGCACACGGCAACGGCTGCGCCGCGCCTGGAAGACGCCCGCTGGAAAAAAGGAAGTCTGGTGCGTGTCAGTGCGCACCGGGAATTGCAGGCAATGCAGCGGCCGCGTTGTCGATGCGACAACCGCGGTGCAGCGTTTCAAACGATCTCCATCCCATGCGCGAGCCAGTCGCCCGTCTACCCGCTGGCCCGACCCCGTGGCAAAGCGAAACACCAATTTTTTCTCCCATCGTGGCAGCAACGCCGAGGGTTCCTTCCCTGCCTTGAAGTGAGGTGCGCAGGGAAAGCTCTTTCACGTGGTCAACGCGGGCGATCTGCCCGTCCATGTGACCCGCTCTTATGTGTCATTGCAAAAATTGTATGTCGGGAAGCTGCCAAAGCAATGACCAGAAAGTGCCATTCGGACTAGCGCAAACCCGGGTTGCGCCCGCCACGCAACATGGAACGCATGTCCTCGAGAGACACGGCGCTGCTTTCGCTGACCTTGAGCCGGGGTGTGGGCTTGTAGGCATGACCGTAGACAATTTCAAAGGTCAGCGCCAGCTGACCATCGTGCGCGGGCGAGGCCAGCCGCTGCAGCAGCGCGGCTTCAAGCTCGCTGCGCCAGCGGCGTCCACGCAGGCCCGCAAAACGCGCCGGGTGCAGGTTGCAACCGAGCTCGCGCAGCTCCTGCAGCAGGCGCTGCGGCGTGGCGAAGGTCAGCGTGATGTGCTCCATGTCCATCACCGGTTCGGCAAAGCCGGCCTGCACCAGCATGTCGCCCCAGTCGTGCATGTCGGTGAACGCATGGCCGGGCACGGGCCAGCCCAGGTCGGCATAGACCGCGTGCAGTTCACGCAGCGTGTCGGGCCCCAGACAAGAGAACATCACATAGCCGTCGACCGCGAGCGCCTGGTGCCACTGGGCAATCAGCCCCTGCGGGTCGGCCGCGGTATGCAGCGCCATGTTGGCCCACAGCATGTCGACACTGCCGGGCGCGGGCGGGCCGAACTGCACGGCGCCGCCGAGCCAGCGCGCGGGCTGCCACCAGCGCTTGCCCAGTTGCTCCTGGGCCTGGGCCATGCGCCGCGGTGCACCTTCGTGCACCTGCACGCCAGCCTGGGGATAGCGCGCGGCCAGCAGGCCATGGGCCTGCAGGCCGCCGCGCACCGGCTCCCAATGACACCAGTTCTTGGGCGCCTGGACTATCCATTCGAGCCGCTCGTCCATGCGCCGCGCGATCTCCTCGTGCAGCCAGGGGGACAAAGGCGGCGCGGCCTGATGCCAGCGCGCGGCGGCCACGGGATCGATGGTGGGAGGAAGCAGATCGGAGGACATACAGAAAAGGAGAGCAGGCGACAGGAAAGTTTTTCAGGCAGCGCGCGCGCATGCCCCTGCCGCCATTGGGCCACAGCCCGAAAAAACACATAGCACGCACGGCGGCGGCGTATAGTTTTTGCCATGTTTTCACGCCCCGGTGCATGGCTGCTTCAGGGCCTGGCGCAGCTGCAGCAGGCCCTGCCCAGCCAATGCGCGATCTGCGCGCGCTGGCCCGGCAAGCGCATCTGCGGCGACTGCGCCGCGCGCTGGGCAGGCGTGCAGCCGCGCTGTCGGCATTGCGCCCTGCCCCTGGCGGGCGCGACCGAATGCGGTGCCTGCCTGCGCGCGCCGCCGGCGTTCGACGCCGCCTGGGCGGCCGTGGACTATGGCTACCCCTGGTCGTCGTTGCTTGCACAGCTCAAGTTCCAGCAGGACCCGGGCGCGGCCCATGCGCTCGCGCAGCTGCTGGCACAGGTTCCCGGCGTGGCGGCCGCGCTGGCCGCGGCGCGCTGGATCGTTCCCGTGCCGCTGTCTGCCCAACGCCTGCGCGAACGCGGCTTCAACCAGTCCGCGCTGCTGGCCCGGGTGCTCGCGCGCCAACCCCGGGCCGGAGATTGCGCCAACCTGCTGGTGCGCACCCGCCACACGGCGGCGCAAAGCGGATTGCAGCGTGAGCCGAGGCTGCGCAATCTGCGTGGCGCATTCGAAGTGCCGGCGCGCTGCGCCGCGTTGCTTGCAGGTCAGCGCGTGGTGCTGGTCGACGACATCATGACCACGGGAGCAACGCTGGAAGCCGCCGCTCAGGCACTGCGGCGCGCGGGCGCAATCCACATTTGTGCCATGGTTGTCGCGCGTACCCAGCACCTGCCACGACAATAGGGGCATGTTTCATATTGTTCTGGTCGAGCCCGAAATCCCCCCCAACACGGGCAATGTCATCCGGCTCGCGGCCAACACCGGCTGCACGCTGCACCTGATAGAGCCTCTGGGCTTTTCGATGGAGGATCGCCTCATGCGCCGCGCGGGACTTGACTACCACGAGTACACCCAGGTCAAGAGGCATGCGGGCTGGACCGTTTTTCTGCGCGACGAACTGCCCGACCCGGACCGCATGTTCGCCATGACATCGCACGGCAGCAGCCCGCTGCACAGCGCGCAGTTCGAAGCCGGCGACTGGCTGATCTTCGGCTCGGAAACGCGCGGCCTGCCCGTGGCCCTGCGCGAGAGCTTTCCGCCCGGCCAGCGCCTGCGCCTGCCCATGCTGCCGGGCCAGCGCAGCCTCAACCTGTCGAACGCCGTGGCCGTCAGCGTCTTTGAAGCCTGGCGCCAGCTCGATTTTCCCGGCGCAAAGCTCGACTAGACGCAAGGCGTCAGGCGGGCGCGCCGTAGCTCTGAATCAGTGATTCCGCGACGCACACGGGGCGCTCGCCGCCTTCGCGCTCTATGGTCACCGCCCAGGTCATCTGCAGGCCGTCGGGCGCTATGCGCTCGGCCTGCTGCAGCGTCATGCGCGCGCGCAGCCGGCTGCCCACGGGCACGGGCGCGGGAAAGCGCACGCGGTTGAGGCCATAGTTCACGCCCATGCGTGCGCCGTCGAAAGCAAACGCGCTTTCAAAGAAGCGCGGCAGCAGCGACAGCGTCAGAAAGCCGTGCGCGATAGGCGCGCCGAACGGCCCGGCCGCCGCGCGCTCTGGATCGACATGTATCCATTGCTGGTCGCCCGTGGCGTCGGCAAACAGCTGGATCTGCTGCTGGGTGACCGTGATCCAGTCGGTCACGGCGACTTCCTGGCCAAGGCAGGACAGCACTTCGGAATAGGAGGTAAAGGTGCGCATGCGAGCCACTGTAGTGGGCGCGCGGCCCGGCCGTTGTCTGCCAGGCGACAAGCCCGGCTCAGCCCGCGGCCGGCACGCTGCGCTGGACGAAGAACAGCGCCATGCCCACGCCCATCAGCAGCCCGCCGAACACCCGGTTCTGGATGCGCAGCGCGCGCGGGCTGCGCATCAGCCGGCGCAAGGCGCTCGCTCCCGCCGCATAGCCGTGCATCACCGTCGCGTCGATCGCCAGCATGGTCACGGCCAGAATCAGCAGCTGCGACCACAGCGGGCGGCTGGGCGTCATGAACTGCGGCAGCACGGCAACCATGAAGATGATGCCCTTGGGGTTGGTGGCATTGGTCAGGAAGCCGGTCAGCAGGCGACTGCGCAGGCTCAGCGCGACCGCGGGCGCGCTGTCTTCGGTCAGCGGCCCGGTGCTCGAGCGCCATTGCGAGAAGCCAAGATAGATCAGGTAGAGCGCACCGACCACCTTGACGATGTTGAACGCCCAGGCCGAGGCCGCGAGCAGCGAGCCCACGCCCACTCCGGCAATCACCAGCACCAGCATCAGGCCCAGCTGCAGCCCCCAGATGGTGGCGCTGGCCTGGCGCAGGCCGTAGCGCAGGCCATGGCTCATGGACAGCACCGCGCCCGAGCCCGGAGACACCGCGATGATCCACGCGGCAAGGAAAAAGGCCAACCAGGTCTGCAGGTCCATGAGTCGGGAGCTCGGTGCGAAAAACCGTCGATTCTAGGCCTGGGGCTCAAACCCGCGCCCGCAGGGGGCTAGCACCCCGTGATACGCTGCGCGCCATCATGTTCAACCCTTCCCAAGCCGATGTCCGGCGCTTTTTCTGCGGGGTGCGCGCCAAGATGCTTGCCGAGGCGCCGATGGAAGCCATCGAAACCCTCGCCAGCCTCTGGATTGCCGAGCACCCCGAGTATTTTGCCGACCTCGCCGACGCCGATGCCGCCGTGGCGCGCAACTACGAAGACCCGCCGGGCCAGACCAATCCCTTCCTGCACCTGTCCATGCATTTGTCGATCAGCGAGCAGTGCAGCATCGACCAGCCGCGCGGCATACGCCAGGCCGTCGAGCTGCTCACGCGCCGGCTCGATTCATTGCATGACGCGCATCACGCGGCGATGGAGTGTCTGGGCCAGATGCTCTGGGAAAGCCAGCGCGCCGGGCGCCCGCCGGACGGGGACGGGTATATCGCCTGCGTGCAGCGCAGGGCGACAAAGGACTGAAGTCGGAATTCGCAGGCAGGGGTCGCCCTTGGGCTCAGGGCGAACGCGGCGCGCTCGCGACAAGCCCTGCAAGCCTTCAGCGGAACTTGGACTGCGGCACGGTCTTCAGGTCGCCATCCAGGCCCCCGATATAGCCCGCGAGCTGCTTGAGCTCCTGGTTGGTGAACTGCTGGGCAATGCCGGCCATGACGCCGTTGGTGCGGCCAACCTGGGGGTTCTTGTCGATCTTGTACGACTTGAGCGCGACATACAGGTAGTCGGCATGCTGGCCCGCGATCTTGGGGTAGCTGGGATCGATGGGCTTGGCGAAGTTGTCGCCATGACACGAGATGCAGGCGCCGCGCTTGAGCAGCTCGGCCACCTGCACGCTGGGTTCATGCACCGGCTTGGCCGCGCCCGCGGGAGCCTGCTTTTCGTAGAACGCCGAGACATCGGCGATGTCCTGGTCGGTCAGCGAATTGGCGATGCTGCGCATGGTCGGGTGCTTGCGCTCGCCCTTCTGGTAGGCGACCAGCGCGGCGGCAATATAGCCCGCGCCCTGGCCCGAGATCATGGGCACCTTGTGCACTTCGGGAAAGCTGGCCTGGTACCCTTGAATGCCGTGGCAGCCTATGCACATGGCCACCTTGGAAGCTCCGGCTTTGGCATCTCCCCGTACCTCCTGGGCCTGGGCCATGCCGGTCACGCAGGCGACAGTCAAGGCAAATATCGTGGTCAAAGTCTGATTCATTTTGCGAGCACAATCCTTTGGAAGTTCTGCTTTGCCTCGTGGAGCGAAATGATTATAGGCAGCAACCGTCAAACTACCCCATCAATACTTACGCTGATATACCGCCATGAAATTTCAAGGTTCACAAAATTACGTAGCGACCCAGGATCTGATGCTGGCGGTGAACGCAGCCGCTACCTTGCAACGGCCGTTGCTGGTCAAGGGCGAGCCCGGCACGGGCAAGACCATGCTGGCCGAGGAAGTGGCGCAGGCGCTTGACCTGCCGCTGTTGCAGTGGCACATCAAGTCGACGACCAAGGCCCAGCAGGGCCTGTATGAATACGATGCCGTGAGCCGTCTGCGCGACAGCCAGCTGGGCGATGAACGCGTCAAGGACATTCACAACTACATCATTAAGGGCGTGCTGTGGCAGGCATTTACCGCCGATCGCCCCGTGGCATTACTGATTGACGAAATCGATAAAGCGGATATTGAATTTCCCAACGATTTGCTGCGCGAAATCGACCGCATGGAGTTCTACTGCTACGAGACCCGCGAAATGATCCGCGCCAAGCACCGCCCGCTGGTTTTCATCACCTCGAACAACGAGAAGGAACTGCCCGACGCCTTCCTGCGCCGCTGCTTCTTCCACTACATCAAGTTCCCCGACGCCGACACCATGCGCCAGATCGTCGCCGTGCACTTCCCCAAGCTGCAGGCCGAGCTGCTGTCGGTGGCGATGAAGACCTTCTACGACGTGCGCAACCTGCCCGGGCTGAAGAAAAAGCCTTCGACCAGCGAGCTCATCGACTGGCTCAAGCTGCTGGTGGCCGAAGATATCCCCCTGGAGGCGCTGCAAAGCAGCGACAACAAGGTGAGCGTGCCGCCGCTGGTGGGCGCGCTGCTCAAGAACGAACAGGACGTGAGCCTGTTTGAAAAGCTGGTCGCGATGAACCAGCGCAACCGCTGAGGAAAGACCTGCATGACAAATGTTCGACAACTGCTGGTCGAGGGCCTGTCCGATGCGCTGGGCTTCGTGGTCGGCGCGCTGCTGGGCTACGGCCTGGGCCGGCTGCTGGGCCTGGACCTGTTTGCCTCCGGCTACGGCCCCTCGACGCTGGCCGCCATCGTGCTGATCGGCCTGTTCGGCGGCGGCGGCCTGCAGGCCGCGCGCATCTGGCGCACCGAACGCAACAAGCCTGAATCCAAATGAACCCGCCCTTCGCCTCTCCCGTCATGCTGCAAGGCCATGGCCTGCGGCTGGAACCTCTGGGCATGCAGCATGAGCCCGGACTGCGCGCGGCCGCCGCGGACGGCGAACTGTGGAACCTGCGCGTGACCTCGGTGCCGCAGCCCGCAGACACCGCGGCCTACATCCAGCTGGCGCTCGACATGCAGACGCGCGGCGAGCGCCTGCCCTGGGCGGTGCTCGACGCCAACACCGGCCGGGTGCTTGGCTGCACCAGCTACCACGATCTGATCCCGGCCGTGCGCCGCGTCGAGATCGGCTGGACCTGGTATGCGCGCAGCGTGCAGCGCAGCCATGTGAACACCGCCGCCAAGCTGCTGCTGATGACCCATGCGTTCGAGACGCTGAATTGCACGGTGGTCGGCTGGCGCACCGACATCCTGAACCTCGCGAGCCAGCGCGCGATCGAGCGCCTGGGTGCGCGCAAGGACGGCGTGCTGCGCTCGCATGCGCTGCGCCGCGACGGCAGCATTCGCGACACCGTCATGTACAGCCTGCTGGCCAGCGAATGGCCCGAGGTGCGCGCACGCCTGAGCGCGCGCCTGCAGGCGCCGCCCCTGCCTGCCGGAGACTGATCCATGCTGATTGACTTCTTCTACACGCTGCGCGCGGCCAAGCTGCCGGTGTCGGTCAAGGAATACCTGAGCCTGCTGGAGGCGCTCGAGGCCGGCGTGGTCGGCCCCAAGAGCGCCGACGGCTGGAGCCTCGACGACTTCTACCACCTGAGCCGCACGGTGCTGGTCAAGGACGAGAAGCACTACGACAAGTTCGACCGCGCGTTTGCCGCCTATTTCAAGGGCGTGGAAATGGTCGCCGACCTGACGCGCGAAGTCCCCCAGGAATGGCTGCGCAAACTGCTCGAGCGCGAACTCAGTGCAGAGGACAGGGCCGCGATCGAAGCCATGGGCTGGGACGAGCTGATGGAGACGCTCAAAAAGCGCCTCGAAGAGCAAAAGGAACGCCACGAAGGCGGCAGCAAATGGATAGGCACGGGCGGCACCAGTCCGTTCGGCCATGGCGGCTACAACCCTGCAGGCGTGCGCATAGGCGGGCCGGGCCGCAACAAGAGCGCGGTCAAGGTCTGGGAGCAGCGTGCCTACCGCGACTACGACGACCAGCAGGAACTGGGAACGCGCAACATCAAGGTCGCGCTGCGCCGGCTGCGCAAGTTCGCGCGCCAGGGCAATGAACTCGAACTCGACCTGCCCGACACCATACGCAGCACGGCCGCGAACGCGGGCTACCTCGACATCAAGATGATTCCCGAGCGGCACAACAACGTCAAGGTGCTGCTGCTGATGGACGTGGGCGGCACCATGGACGAGCACATCAAGCGCGTCGAGGAGCTGTTCTCGGCGGTCAAGAGCGAGTTCAAGCACCTCGAGTTCTACTACTTCCACAACTGCGTCTACGACTACATGTGGAAGAACAACCGCCGCCGCTTCGCCGAGAAGTTCGACACCTGGGACATCATCCGCAAGTACAACAAGGACTACAAGCTGATCTTCGTCGGCGATGCGACCATGAGCCCGTACGAGATCCTGCAGCCCGGCGGCAGCGTCGAATACCAGAACGAGGAAGCCGGTGCCGAGTGGCTGCAGCGCCTCACGCATGCGTTTCCGCGCTTCGCCTGGATCAACCCCGAACCCCAGGGCGTGTGGCAATACCGCCAGAGCATCAGCATCATTCAGCAGCTCATGAGTGACCGGATGTACCCTTTGTCACTGAAAGGCCTGGAGGACACCATCCGCCTGCTGTCAAAATAGGCCCATGCCCCAGCCCCTCTTCACACGGACGCCGGCGATTCGCCCGGCGTTTTTTTTGACCACGGTGCTGCTGCTTTCCGGTTGCAGCCTGTTGCCGTCGAAGGAAAAATCGCACGATGCCCAGGCCGTCGCCAGCATCTCCGACAACCCGAGCTTCACGCTGAAAGTCGAGGCGCCCGATGACGTGCGCACGCTGCTCGAAAAGCACATGGAGCTGCAGCGCTTTCGCCAGCAGCCCGACCTGCAGCGGCGCGAACTGTCGCGCCTGCTGGGCGCAGCCGACCGCAATATCCGCAATCTGATAGGCACGCTGGGCTACTTCAGTCCGACGATAGCGCTGGAGATCCAGGACGCACCCGAAGAAAGCGACGAGCGCTTCATCGTCATCGTGCGCGTGGACCCCGGACCGCCGGCGCACATTTCCGCGGCCCAGGTCGGCTTCACCGGCCCCACGGCCGAAGACCCCGCGGGCGCGGCACAGCGCGCGCGCATCCAGTCCACCTGGCCGCTCAAGCCCGGCCAGCGCTTCACCCAGTCGGCCTGGGGCAGCGCCAAGAGCCAGGGCCTGCGCAGCCTGCAGCAGCGCCGCTACCCCACGGCGGCCATTGCCAACAGCCAGGCGGTGATCGATGCCGACACCCAGGAAGCCCAGCTCGACGTGACCTATGCGCCCGGGCCGGCCTATACGTTCGGCGCCTTGCGCATCGACGGCGGCGAACGCTACAACACCGTGGGCACGAGCCGCATCGCGCGCCTGCCCGAAGGCCAGGAGTATTCGCAGCAGACGCTGCTCGATGCGCAGCAGCGGCTCGCGAGCAGCGGCTACTACGACTCGGTCTTTCTGACCCTGGACACCAGCGCTGCCCAGCCCGACAGCACCGAGGTCAACGCTCCCGTGATCGCCCAGGTGCGCGAAGCCAAGCTGCAGAAATGGGTGCTGGGCGTGGGCGTGAGCACCGACACCGGCCCGCGCCTGAGCGTGGACCATATCCACAACCGCCTGCCCGGCATAGGCTGGCGCGCGGTCACCAAGCTCAACATCAACAAGAAGAATCCGCTGCTGTCGTCCAACTGGACCGACCTGCCCGACGAGACCGGCTGGGCCTGGTTCGGCGGCGCCAAGGCCGAGCGCGAACAGTCCGGTGACTTCGACGCCACCAGCCTGCAGCTGCGTGCCGGGCGCAGCCGCAGCGAAGACCATATCGATCGCAACTATTACCTGCAGTACGACGCCGCGCGGCTGCAGGGCGGCGAAGACCTGCCGTCAAGCTCGTCGATCACCGCCAACTACGGCTGGACCGGCCGTTACTTCGACAACCCTACTTCGCCCACCTCGGGCTATGGCTTTGCCTGGGAAGTCGGCGCGGGCACCACATTGACTCCGGCGCGCGAGCCTTTCGGCCGGGTATCGGCGCGCTGGCTCACGCTGATAGAAATGGGCCAGCGCGACGACATCACGCGCCGGCGCAGCCGGCTGGCGCTGCGCGCCGCCGGCGGCGCGGTGATCGCTCGCGAAGACGTGAGCATTCCCGTGACGCAACTGTTCCTCACGGGCGGCGACACCACGGTGCGCGGCTACAGCTACCAGTCGATCGGTGCACGCACCGACAACGGACTGGTCACGGGCGGCCGCTACATGGCTTCGGGCAGCGTCGAATGGCAGCGCCCGATCACCGTGCGCGGCAACACCACCGACTGGGAAAACACGCTGTTTCTCGACGCCGGTACGGTCACCGACAACACCGAGGCGCTGACCGTGCGCGCGGGCGTGGGCACGGGCATTCGCTGGCGCAGCCCCGTGGGCCCGGTCCAGGCCGATCTCGCCTATGGCATCCAATCCAAAAGTCTGAGGCTGCACCTGCGCCTGGGCTTCACTTTCTGACCCATGGCCGAGCCGACTGTCCCCCCTTCCCCTTCCCCTCAAACGACGCCGGCGGCGGCGGCGCCTGCACGGCGCAGCCGCTGGCGGCGTGTCTGGCGCGCGCTGGCCGTGCTGTTCGTCTCGCTGCTGCTGGTGCTGATCGCGGCGCTGGGCAGCGCCTGGTGGTGGGCCGGCCAGGCCGATTCGCTGGCCTCGCTGATCACGCGCGTCGCACGCTGGCTGCCCGAAGGCCAGTCGCTGGAAGCGCGCGACGTCTCGGGCACGCTGCGCCAGGGCGGCCACATCGGCTGGCTGCGCTGGCGCGGCCCGACGCTGAGCGTGGAAGTCGAGAAGACCGACATCGGTTGGGAACTGCAGCCGCTGCTGCAGCGCGAAGTCCAGGTGGGCAAGCTGCATGCGCAGAGGCTGGAAATCACCAGCACGCCGCCCGCCGAGGCCAGCCCGACCGAGCCGCTGCAGCAGCTGCGCCTGCCGGTGCGCATACGGCTGCCGTTCGAGATCGACCAGCTGATCTGGAATGGCCCGCCGCGCGCCGAGATCGCGCAGCTCAAGGGCAACTACCACTACGACGGCCAGCACCACCGGCTCGACGTGGCGCGCGTGGACTGGGCCGACGGCAGCTACCGCGCGCAAGTACAGCTGCAGGGCGACGCGCCCATGCAGCTGCAGGCCACGCTGTCGGGCCGGCTGCAGGCACCGCTGCCCGATCAGGAGCGCAGCCAGACCGTCGAAGCCGAAGTCAAGATCACCGGCACGCTGGCCACCGAAGCCGCAAGGCTGGAAATCACCGCCGACGCCAAGGCCCCCAGCGACAGCGCGGCGCTTGCGCCCAGCGCGCATGTGACGGCCGTCGTGCGCCCCTGGCTGGCCCAGCCGCTGGAACAGGCCCAGGCCACGTTCGAGCAGCTTGATGTGGCGAGCTTCTGGCCCGCGGGCCCGCGCACGCTGATCGCGGGCAGCCTGCAGGCCGGCCCCGAAGCCGACGGCAGCTGGGCGCTGCAGACCCAGCTGAACAATGCCAAGCCCGGCCCCTGGGACAAGCAGCAGCTGCCGCTGGACCGCCTCCAGGCTCAGCTGCGCTACGCCGAAGGCGTATGGGAAGTGCGCGAATCGCGCGCCGATATCGGCCAGGGCAACATTGCACTGCAAGGCCGCTACACGGTGGCCAACAAGACGGTGGACGGCCGTGCGGACGTCACACGGCTCAATCCCGCCAACATCTACAGCACGCTGGACGCCGCGCCGCTGCAAGGCAAGGTCGAAGCCACGACGCGTGAAGACCAGAGCGTGACCTTCACCGCCGCGCTGCAGGCCGAGGCCAGCCGCGCGCGCCGCGGCGCGGGCAAGAACGCGCCGCTGGCTCTGCAAAGACTCGATGTCCAGGGCGAATGGCAGGCACCGTGGCTGCGCCTGAGCAATCTGCGCCTTGACGCGCTGCAGGCCAGCGTGCGCAGCAGCCGCGTTGAAGTCGAGACCCAGACCATGCAGGTCACTGCCCGTGCCCAGGCCGAAGTGCCGGGCGGCAAGCTCGACATCGATGGCCAGCTGGGCCGCGAAGCCGGCAAGGGCCGAGCCGATCTGGCCATCGCTTCGGCGCCAGCGCTGCTGCAATGGGTGCGCGGCCTGCCCGGCGTGAGCGATCCCCTGGCCGGCGCCAACCTCGAAGGCCAGGGCCAGCTCGCGCTGCAGTGGCAGGGCGGCTGGGGCAAACTGCTGCAGCGCCTGCAGGCACCCGCAGGCCAGTTGCCGACCACACCCACGGGCTTGCAATTGCAGGCCGATCTCGACGTTCCCAGCCTGCGCTATCTGGCGGCGGGCGCCGAGCCGCTGGCCGTGCAAGGACTCAAGCTCAGCCTCAAGGGCACGCCCGAGCAGGCTCAGCTCGACCTGCAGGGCAAGGCCCAGATGGGCGAACGCAAGCTGCAGCTGAACACCGCGCTCAGCGCCGGGCTGTCGAGCCTGCGCAGCGGCGCCGCCAGCGACTGGCAGGCGCGCATAGAGCGGCTGCAGGCCAGCGCCGAACTCGGCAAGGAGTTCCCCGGAACCTGGGCCGCGCAACTGCAATCGCCGCTGACAGTGCGCCAGAGCAGCCCCGGACAGACCGTACGCACCTCCCAGTTCGACGCCAGCGCCGGCGCGCTGATCGTGACGCCACCGTCGCTGCTCGAAGGCCAGTCGCGCATCGAATGGCAGGCCATCACCGCGCGCTCCCAACCCAAAGGCAGCTGGGCCATCAAGACCCAGGGCCGCTTGCTGGGCCTGCCCATGGCCTGGATCGATGCGCTCGGCGTTCAAGGCAAGGAAGGCCCGCTTACGCGCGCCGGCATCAGCGGCGACCTGAAGCTCAATGGCGACTGGAACATAGACACCACGGGCCCGCAGCTGCAGGCCAGCGCCACGCTCGAGCGCGCCGAAGGCGACATCCGCATTGCGGTCGATGAAGGCAATACCGCGACCATCGTGCGCAGCAGCGGGCCTTCGGCCAGCAGCAACAGCGGCGAGACCAAATCCACGGCACGCGCCGTGACCGTGCAGGGCGCGCGCATGCGCGCCCGCATCCAGCAGGCCAGGCTCAACGTCAAGGCGCAAGGCGATGACGTCGTCGCGCAGCTCGACTGGGCCAGCGAGCGTGCAGGCAACGTCAAGGCCCAGCTGGGCACGCGCCTGGCGCGCAGCGCCGACGGCTGGGCCTGGCCCGAAGACGCACCGCTCTCGGGCAAGGTCTCGGCGCAGCTGCCCGATGTCGGCATCTGGTCGCTGTTCGCGCCGCCGGGCTGGCGCGCCTCGGGCACCTTCAGCGCCGACGCCACGCTGTCGGGCAGCCGACTCGATCCGCGCTGGCAGGGCACGCTGCAGGCCAGCCGCCTGGGCATCGCTTCGCTGCTCGACGGCGTGGACCTGAAGAACGGCAGCCTCAAGGGCAGCTTTGCCGGCAACCAGCTCAACATCACCGAGCTGCGCTTCGAAGGCGGGCAAGGCAGCAGCGCGCGCATCCTGGGCTACAGCGGCAACCTCACGGCCGCTCCGGTCAGCGGCGGCGAGCTGGTCGGCCAGGGCAGCATTCGCTGGGACAAGCTCGGCGAAAGCGAAGGCTCGGGCCTGCGCATGCAGTTCAATGCCGAAGCACGCAAGCTGCAGGTGCTGGTGCGCGCCGACCGCCAGCTGAGCGTCTCGGGCAACCTCCAGGCCCAGCTCGACCAGGGCCTGTGGACGCTGCGCGGCAAGCTCACCGCCGACCGCGCGGCCATCCTGCTGCCCGAAGATTCGGCGCCTTCGCTCGACTCCGATGTGGTCGTGCGCTCCGCGGCTTCGCGCCAGGCGCAGCAGGAAGCCCAGGCGCGCCAGGCAAGCCAGACCGGCCCCAAGGCGCAGACCGCCAAGCCGCCCGATATCGCCGTGAGCCTGGATCTGGGCAACGACTTCGCGCTGCAGGGCTTCGGCATCACCACGCGTCTGGTCGGCCAGCTCGAAGTGCTGGGCCCGGTGCAAGCCGGGGGACCGCCGCGCATCACCGGCGAAGTGCGCACCGAGCAGGGCCGCTACCGCGCCTGGGGCCAGTCGCTGGATGTAGAAACCGGCATCGTGCGCTTCAACGGCAGCTACGACAACCCATCGCTCGACATCCTGGCGATACGCCCGAACATCTCCGTGCGCGCCGGCGTGCAGGTCACGGGCTCGGCCAGCGATCCGCGCGTGCGCCTTTACTCCGACCCGGAAATGCCCGATGCCGAAAAGCTCTCCTGGGTGGTGATGGGCCGCGACCCCTCCGAAGGCGGCGCCGAGGCCGCGCTGCTGCAGCAGGCCGCGCTGGCGCTGCTCAGCCGCGGCGGCACGGGCGAGAACTTCGCGGGCCGCGTGGGCCTGGACGAAATCGGCTTCAAGGGTCCGGGCAGCAGCGACTCGTCGGATGGCGCGGCGCTGACGCTGGGCAAGCGGCTGTCGAAGAACCTCTACATCACCTACGAGCAAAGCCTGTCGGGCGCGATGGGCACGCTCTACGTGTTCTACGACCTCTCGCGCCGCCTCACGCTGCGCGGCCAGACCGGAGAAAAAAGCGCGGTCGACCTGATCTACACGGTGCGCAAGGACTGAGCGCGTGCCCCGATACCGGCCTGTCCGGTTTCGGGGCTTCGCACACGCTTACAATAACGCCGCGTCTCCTCATAGTTCAATGGATAGAACGAGTGCCTCCTAAGCGCTAGATGCAGGTTCGATTCCTGCTGAGGGGACCATAGTTAAGGCCGTAAGCGTTCATAAGCTTCCGGCCTTTTTCTTTTTCCCCTCTGTAGGCTACAAAACGTAGTGCGTCGAGGTCCATTGAAGTGTGCCGCTATCCGGGGGTATGTGGGGGTACAAATGGGGGTAGATTTTTGAAAATTGGGGGTACATGCAAAAACCCCACCTCTAGAGCCACACAGCCTCTATCACGGGCCCAGCCTTGTAAACCTCCCCGCCCCTTCACTTAACCCCCTTAGGGACGCTGCAGAACAGCGCGGGGGTGCGGTTCGAATTACCCGCATTCAAGGCCCCTAGGGAGGACCCGACATGGGGGGGGGTACCGTCGTCAGCCCCTGCCACCCATTCCCGAATGGCATATCACGACACAACCAACATGACCGATGGTGCGCTCAGTCTTTCGGGTATTGACGTTTTTTCTTGGGAACACTGGGAACAA
>Ga0302347_1002882_pt1 | contig 16346 bp, 16 predicted proteins | sample PhyWR1_FD_202178 | JGI IMG/M metagenome (GOLD analysis project Ga0302347, IMG submission 202178) | Leaf surface microbial communities from wheat plants in UC Gill Tract Community Farm, Albany, California, United States - DLSL W.R1 (v2)... | ecosystem: Host-associated > Plants > Phyllosphere >...
GCGCCGTGTTGGGTCAACCATTCGACGAAGGCAGCGATGTACTGGCCTAGTGGGATTTTCTGTTCAGTCAGCATGGTAGTGAATGTCCACATGCGAAGGGGAAAACATCCCGGGGCAGCGCACCGCCCCGGGGTCAGCGGGTGTTATTTGGCGAGGTAGGCTTTGACGGCCTCAAGGCCGGGTTTGCCGTCGACGGTGGTAACGCCGGCGAGCCAGGTGTCGAGCACTTGCGGGTTTTTCTGCAGCCAGGCTTTGGCGGCGGCGTCGGGCTTCATCTTGTCGTCCAGGACATTGCCCATCAGCGTGCTTTCCATGTTCAGGGTGAACACCAGGTTTTTCAGCAACTGGCCCACGTTGCTGCATTCCTGGGTGTAGCCCTTGCGCACGTTGGTGTAGATGGTGGCCTGGCCGTAGTTGGGGCCGAACGAATCGTCACCGCCGGTCAGGTACTTCATCTTGAAGCGGGTGTTCATCGGATGCGGTTCCCAGCCGAGGAACACGATGGCCTGGTCACGCTTGGTAGACCGTTCCACTTGGGACAGCATGCCGGCTTCGCTGGATTCGACCACTTTGAAGCCTGCGTCTTTCAAGCCGAACGCGTTCTTGTCGATCAGGGTCTGGATGGTGCGGTTGCCGTCGTTACCCGGTTCGATGCCGTAGATCTTCCCGCCCAGTTGGTCCTTGAACTTGGCAATGTCTGCGAAGTCTTTAAGGCCTTTTTCGTACAGCGCCTCGGGCACCGCCAGGGTGTACTTGGCGTTTTCCAGGTTGGCGCGAACGGTTTCCACGGTGCCGGCATCACGGTACGGCTTGATGTCGTTTTCCATGGTCGGCATCCAGTTGCCGAGGAACACATCCATGTTCTTGCCGTCGGCCAGGGACTTGTAGGTCACGGGTACCGAAATCATCGTGGTTTTGGTCTTGTAGCCCAGGGCCTTGAGGATTTCGCTGGTGGTCGCGGTGGTGACGGTGATGTCGGTCCAGCCGACATCGGAGAAGTTGACGGTCTTGCACTGTTCCGGTTCTGCCGCGTGCGCCAGGACTGGCAGACTCAGCATGGCGGCCAACAACAACGAGGGTGAAGCTTTCATGAGGCTAGACTCCTGTGTTTTTTCTGGCGGCATCTGCCGCGCTTTATTCAGTGTTGCGGTTGGAGCGTGCGATGACAGCTCTGGCACGGTGCCTTGCAAACGAGTCGGAACTGATCATGTACCAGTGAAAATCTGACGCCTACAGGGGGCGTCGTATCCAGTACAGGCAGGGTCGTATCCAGTGTTGGTGACGTCGTTTACAGGTTTTTACCAGGGCAAAACTGCTGTTTTTGCCCGTCTGCACCGTTAAAAACGGCCAAAACAGGTGATCACATGCAAGCGACGCTGGTGAGCATGGTTACGTCGGTGTGAGACGCCGAGGCAGCGAATAAAACCTTGATGATGCCGCCATCTGGGCGATCTGAGCGTAGCACCTCGTTCGAGCCCGGCCCGTGCTTATCGAGGAGTTTCACGTTAATGGCTATCAGCGTTTTCGACCTGTTCAAGATCGGCATCGGGCCTTCGAGTTCGCACACCGTCGGCCCTATGCGCGCCGCAGCGTTGTTCGTTCAAGCACTGCGTGAACGTGAGTGGTTGGAACGGGTGCGGCGTGTCGAAGTTCAGCTGTATGGCTCGTTGTCGGCCACCGGCATCGGCCATGGCAGCGACACGGCCACCATCATGGGCTTGATGGGCGAATGGCCGGATGCGATCGACCCGTCGCAGATCGCCGGTCGCATCAGCACCCTGCGCGAAACCGACACACTGCTGCTCGACGGGCGCCTGCCGGTACCCTTCGTCTGGGCCCGGGACATGCGTCTGCTGGACGAAAACCTGCCCTTCCATCCCAACGCCATGACCCTGGTGGCGTACGGCGATGACGGTGAGCTGCACCGCGACACTTACTACTCGGTAGGCGGCGGTTTTGTGGTGGATGAAGCCCAGGCGCAAAGCGGTGTGGCGGACATGGACCGCACTGAGTTGCCTTACGATTTTTCCAGCGCCGTTGAGCTGTTGCAGCTGTGTAACACCCACCAGCTGCGCGTCGCTGAATTGATGATGGCCAATGAAAAGGTGTGGCGTTCCGAAGAAGAAATCCGCAGCGGCCTGATGAAGCTTTGGCACGCCATGCAGGATTGCGTGGAGCAGGGCCTCAAGCATGAAGGCATCTTGCCTGGCGGCCTCAACGTACGCCGCCGCGCCGCCAAGTTGCACCGTAGCCTGCAGGAATTGAACAAGCCCAATGTGATCGGCTCAACCTTGAGCGCCATGGAATGGGTCAACCTGTTTGCCCTGGCCGTCAACGAAGAAAACGCTGCCGGTGGGCGCATGGTCACTGCCCCTACCAACGGTGCGGCAGGGATCATCCCGGCGGTGCTGCACTACTTTATGAAGTTCAGCGAAGAGGTCACCGAAGCCAACGTGGTCGACTACCTGCTCGGTGCGGCGGCGGTGGGGATTCTGTGTAAGAAGAACGCCTCCATCTCCGGTGCCGAAGTGGGCTGTCAGGGCGAGGTGGGTTCTGCCTGCGCAATGGCGGCGGCCGGCCTGGCGGAGATCCTCGGCGCCACGCCGGAGCAACTGTGCAACGCCGCCGAAATCGGCCTGGAACACAACCTCGGCCTGACCTGCGACCCAGTGGGCGGGTTGGTGCAGGTGCCGTGCATCGAGCGCAACGCGATTGCAGCGGTCAAGGCGATCAACGCGGCGCAAATGGCCCTGCGCGGCGACGGCCAGCACTTTATCTCCCTGGACCGGGTGATCCGCACCATGCGCGATACCGGGGCGGATATGCATGACAAGTACAAAGAAACGTCGCGGGGTGGGTTGGCGGTAAGCGCGGTCGAGTGTTAAGACCCAGCCGCCTGCATCGGGGGCAAGCCCCCTCCCACCCTTGACCGGGTTCACAAATCAGAATGTGGGAGAGGGCAAGCTCCTGCCCACCCTTGGCTGTGTTTACAAATCAGAATGTGGGATAGGGCAAGCTCCTGCCCACCCTTGGCTGTGTTCACAAATCAGAATGTGGGATAGGGCAAGCTCCTGCCCACCCTTGGCTGTGTTTACAAATCAGAATGTGGGATAGGGCAAGTTCCTTCCCACTGTTGACTGTGTTCACAAATCAGAATTGGGAGGGGGCAAGCTCCTGCCCACCCTTGGCTGTGTTTACAAATCAGAATGTGGGATAGGGCAAGTTCCTTCCCTCTGTTGACTGTGTTCACAAATCAGAATTGGGAGGGGGCAAGCTCCTGCCCACCCTTGGCTGTGTTCACAAATCAGATGTGGGAGGGGGCAAGCTCCTTCCCACTCTGTGACTGTGTTCACCAATTTAAATGTGGGAGGGGGCTTGCCCCCGATAGCGGCAGTTCAAACAAAACTGCTCAAAAAGTGAACACCAGCATCCCAACGCGCCACCTTTTAGCGCGTCGCAAACAGATAAGTAGCTCACGAACGATTTTCCCTCCGACCATCCGTCCCCCGTGCGTGTGGTGACAGACTTTTCCTACGCGCTGAAAGCGCCTTCCCACAAGTGCTACCGAACTGCTCACACCCCTTGAGGGTTGCCCCTTCTATGCCCCTTCCCGGGCATATTCCGTACTCTACGCAAGGGCTATATAGACGCATCAGCAGGTCGTTTTCAGGATTTATTGAATAGGTATTCAAGTTTAGGCACGGCAATTGCTCTATCCATTCAAAGCCTCTCACCTTGTCCGGATGAAGAGCGCCATAACAAGAGCCTCGCCTGAGGCCATCACCTGCTTTGTGTGAGGAGATACCGCGATGACGTCGTTCAACTCAGGGGCCCAACCCCAGAACCGTGCGCCTCAATCCATCGGCTTTTTGCTGTTGGACAATTTCACGCTGATTTCCCTGGCGTCCGCAGTGGAACCATTGCGCATGGCCAACCAGCTGTCCGGCCGTGAGCTGTACCGCTGGACCACACTGAGTGTCGACGGCAACCAGGTCTGGGCCAGCGATGGCTTGCAAATCACCCCTGACGCGGCCATGCAAAAAGCCCCGGTGCTGGACACCGTGATCGTGTGCGGCGGCGTGGGCATCCAGCGCACCGTTACCCGTGAACATGTGTCATGGCTGCAAAGCCAAGCGCGCCAGTCCCGTCGCCTCGGCGCGGTGTGCACCGGCAGTTGGGCGCTGGCGTGTGCCGGCCTGCTGGACGGTTTCGATTGCAGCGTGCACTGGGAATGCCTGGCGTCGATGCAGGAAGCCTTCCCCCGTGTGTCCATGAGCACGCGCCTGTTCACCCTCGACCGCAACCGCTTCACCAGTTCCGGCGGCACCGCGCCGTTGGACATGATGCTGCACCTGATCAGCCGCGATCACGGCCGTGAACTGTCGGCGGCGATCTCCGAGATGTTTGTTTACGAACGCATCCGCAACGAACAAGACCACCAGCGCGTTCCGCTCAAGCACATGCTCGGCACCAACCAGCCGAAATTGCAGGAAATCGTCGCGCTGATGGAAGCCAACCTGGAAGAACCCATCGACCTGGACGAACTGGCGGTCTACGTCGCCGTATCCCGGCGTCAACTGGAGCGGCTGTTCCAGAAGTACCTGCATTGTTCGCCGTCGCGTTACTACCTCAAGTTGCGCCTGATCCGTGCGCGGCAGTTGCTCAAGCAAACACCGATGTCGATCATCGAAGTGGCCTCGGTGTGCGGGTTCGTCTCCACGCCGCACTTCTCCAAGTGCTACCGCGAATACTTCGGCATCCCGCCACGGGATGAGCGCGTCGGTTCCAACACCACCCAACAAGTGGCGATGATGCCGATTCCGCAGGCGCTGGTGTTGTCACCGTTGTCGGGGCCGATGTCGGCATTGAGCCAGGCGCGCAATGAGTCGACGTTTGCCAGTGTAAGGCTCTAGACCGAGGCGTCTGTATCGGGGGCAAGCCCCCTCCCACATTTTGATTTGTGAACACAGTCAAAGGTGGGAGGGGGCTTGCCCCCGATAGCCATCTGTCAGGCCCCAGAGTTCTGCTTGAACTGCATCAACGCCGGCAACAACTGCTTGTCGATAGCCTGACGCACCGCCGGCAAAATCGTCGCGCTGCCGCCGTACATCCGCTCGACCATGCCCTTGAGCGCCTTGGCCCGTGCTTCGCTCAAACCGCGTACCGCGCACTCACACGCCTGCTCGGCGCTGGCGCCGCTGGATACTTCGAAACCCAGCGAGCGCAACTGGCTCAGCAGGTCATCCTGGTCAATCAAATCCGCGTGCATCATGACGTTTATCCTGGTTAGGGGAGCGGGGATCTGCCTGGATTCTGGTAGCCCTCGACGCCATCGGCAAGGGCGTGTGGCCCGGATGGCTTAGATGGCTATGAACAGGTCGTTTTCGGGCCACTTGCCGGCTGCACTAATCGGCACACTGGCCTCAGCAAGCAGCTTGAAGGTTTGGTCACCCTCGAAATGCATCGCTCTCACAAGGCCTCCTCTGCCCCGATCCTGTCACGGCTGGATCGGGGCTTTTTTTGCGCTATTTCTTCGGTGGCAAACCGATCACGCGTCCGAGCAGCGCCGGGGGCGGCAGGTCGGCTTGCTCGGTGCGAATGGCCGCGATTTTCTCCAGCGTCGCCTGGGTGAACGGCGCCGCGTGCGGCCCGGCCAGGTCGACGTGCAGCAGCATCTGTTCGTTGCCGGCCAGTGCCTGCTCATCCCCAACCCGATGCAGGCTGTGATACAGGTGCAGGCGCTTGGCGTCATGGGCGATCAGTTGGGTCTGCACTTGCACCTCGGCGCCAAGTTTCACTTCATGCAGGTAGTTCAGGTGCAACTCCAGAGTGAACAGCGAATGGCCGCTGGCTGCGCGGTTTTCGCTGTCCAGGCCGAGGGTGTCCATCAACGCGTCGGTGGCGTAGCTGAAGATCAGCAGGTAGAACGCGTCGCGCAGGTGGCCGTTGTAGTCCACCCAGTCGGGCTGGATCTGTGTGGTGTAGGTGGTCAGTGCGGGCATTGTCTGCATTCCATTATTCGGCGAAGGTCATGCCGTGCTTGGCTTTGGTGGTTTTCACCGCTTCGAGTACCGCCAGCAGGCAATCATCACGATAGCGCTCCAGCGCCGAAATGCTGTGGGTGCCCAGTTGAGCGCTGGTGCCATCGACCACGTCGTCGATCAACTTGTCCGTCAGCTCCGGCGCCGGCAGGTAGGTCCACGGCAACTGCAACGCCGGGCCGAACTGGGCCATGAAGTGGCGCATGCCAGCATCGCCGCCGGCCAGGGTGTAGGTGAGGAAAGTGCCCATGAACGACCAGCGCAAGCCGGCGCCAAAACGGATTGCGTCGTCGATTTCGCCAGTGGTTGCCACGCCGTCGTTCACCAGGTGCAGCGCCTCGCGCCATAAGGCTTCCAGCAAGCGGTCGGCGATAAAACCGGGGACTTCCTTGCGCACATGCAAGGGGCGCATGCCGAGTGATTCATACACTGTGATCGCCGCCTGCACAGCCTCGGGCGCGGTGTGCTTGCCGCCGACCACTTCCACCAGCGGCAGCAGGTAGACCGGGTTGAAAGGGTGGCCGACCACGCAGCGTTCCGGGTGGGTCGAGCTCTCGTAGAACTCACTCGGCAACAGCCCTGAGGTGCTCGAACCAATCAGCGCATCGGGCTTGGCCGCCGCACTGATCTGGCTGTGCAGTTGCAGTTTCAACTCCAGACGTTCCGGGGCGCTTTCCTGGATAAAATCAGCGTCTTTTACGCAGTCTTCGATGGTGCTCACAAAGCGCAAGCGGTCCTGGGACGCGCCGGATGCCAGGCCATTTTTTTCCAGGGCACCCCAAGCATTGGCCACGCGTTTGCGCAACGCGGCTTCGGCGCCGGGCGCTGGGTCCCAGGCCACCACATCCAGCCCATGGGCCAGGGCACGGGCCACCCAGCCGCTGCCGATAACGCCGCTGCCGAGGGCGGCGAAGGTTTTGATTTCAGTGATAAAGCGCATGGCGACGTCCTAAAGAGTTCAGTGATCCCTTGTGGAAGGGGCGGTGCGACGATTCGACTTGCCGCCGATGACGCTGAGTCAGCGATATCTTCGGTACTGATCCACCGCTATCGGTGGCAAGCCCCCTCCCACATATTTGATGAGGTTTTGGCGGGGGCTAGCCGCGCTTGGTGAGGCCCATCTTGATGCGACCCTCCGCCGGGGTCATGACCCGCGCGCCCAGGCGGCTGAGGATTTCGCCGGCGCGTTCGACCAGTTGGCCATTGGTGGCGAGCACGCCTTTGTCCAGCCACAGGTTGTCTTCCAAACCGACTCGCACGTTGCCGCCCAGCAACACCGCCTGTGCGGCCATCGGCATTTGCATGCGGCCGATGCCGAAGCCGGCCCACACTGCACCTGCCGGCAGGTTGTCGACCATGGCCTTCATGGTGGTGGTGTCGGCCGGGGCGCCCCAAGGGATGCCCAGGCACAGTTGAAACAGCGGATCGTCGAGCAGGCCTTCTTTGATCATCTGCTTGGCGAACCACAGGTGGCCGGTGTCGAAAATCTCCAGCTCGGCCTTAACGCCCAGTTCCTGGATACGTTTGGCGCCGGCACGCAGTTGTGCCGGGGTGGACACGTAAATGGTGTCGCCATCGCCGAAGTTGAGGGTGCCGCAGTCCAGGGTGCAGATTTCCGGCAATAACTCTTCGACATGGGCCAGGCGCGTCAGCGGCCCGACCAGGTCGGTATTGGGGCCGAATTCCATCGGGCTCTCGCCGCCGCCGATCTCCAGGTCGCCGCCCATGCCGGCGGTAAGGTTGACGATGATGTCGATGTCAGCCTCGCGGATGCGCTCCATCACTTCGCGGTACAGGGCCACATCGCGGCTGAATTTGCCGGTGTCGGGGTCGCGCACATGGCAGTGCACGACGGTAGCGCCAGCCTTGGCGGCTTCTACGGCGGCGGCCGCGATCTGTTTGGGGGTGACCGGCACGTGTGGGCTCTTGGCGGTCGTGTCGCCAGCACCGGTGAGTGCGCAGGTGATGATGACGTCGTGGTTCATGGGGCAGGTTCCTTACAGGCGTGGTGATGCCGTTCGCGGTCGGTAATGACCGCGAAACGGTGGTTCGGAAAAAGCTTATTTGCTGGTGAGTTGCAGGTTGGCCGCCGCCGGTTTGCCGTCGAAGGTGGTCACACCTTCCAGCCAGCGCGCCTGGTCCTGCGGGTGGTCCTTGAGCCACTGCCGGGCTGATTCCAGAGCGTCTTTGTGGTCAAGCAACGGCTGCATCATGCGGCTCTCATCGGCGGCGGTGAAGGTCAGGTTGGTCAGCAGTTTGTGCACGTTGGGGCACTGTTCGGCGTAGTTCGGCGACGTCACTGTCCATACCGTGGCCATGCCTTCGTTCGGGCCCAGGGCGTCGTCGCTGCCGGTGAGGTAGGTCATGGCAATGTTGACGTTCATCGGATGCGGCGCCCAGCCGAAGAACACCACGGCTTCCTTGCGGCGCACCGCGCGGTCGACGGCGGCGAGCATGCCGGCCTCGCTGGATTCCACCAACTGGAACTTGCCGAGGCCGAACTGGTTCTTGGCGATCATCGCCTTGATCTGGGTGTTGGCGCCGGAGCCGGGTTCGATGCCGTAGATCTTGCCGCCCAGCTCCTTCTCGAACTTGGCGATGTCGGCAAAGGTTTTCAGGCCTTTCTCGGCCAGGTAGCTCGGCACCGCGAGGGTGGCGCGGGCGTCTTCCAGGCTGGGCTTGTCGAGGACTTTGACCTGCTTGGCGTCAACGAACGGGGTGATGGTCTGGGTCATCAACGGGTTCCAGTAGCCGAGGAACAGGTCCAGGCGCTGGTCGCGGATGCCGGCGAAGATGATTTGCTGGGAAGCGCTGGTTTGCTTGGTGGTGTAGCCGAGGCCATCGAGCAGCACTTGGGTCATGGCGCTGGTGGCGATCACATCGGTCCAGTTCACCACGCCCATGCGCACGTTCTTGCAAGAGGCGGCATCGGCCGCGAGAACGCTGGTGCTCAAGATGGCGCTGGCGCTGAGTGCGAACACGCAGCGGCGGATCAGTCGGTTCATGGTGGAGCCCTCGGCAGGTTGTTGTTGTGGTTGCCGGTGTCTTTGTGCACCGTGACGCCACGTTACGCAGCTTGTAGGGCGACAAAACGCACGGCGGCGACCGACTCTTGCACTGCAGCGACCTGACCCCTTGAATCCACCTCTGAACGGGAGTATCACAGTGCCACGCTGGCCGTCCGATGAGAGCGCCACCATGTCCCAGGATGTCTACTTTTTGCTGATGCCGGGTTTCTCGGCGATGGGCTTTATCTCGGCCCTTGAGCCGCTGCGGGTGGCCAACCGTTTTCGCGGCGAGCTGTACCGCTGGCATGTACTGAGCGCCGACGGCGGTGCGGTACTGGCGAGCAACGGCATGTCAGTCAACGCCGACGCCGCGTTGGAACCGCTGAAAAAGGGCACCACCCTGCTGGTGGTCGCCGGTTTCGAGCCTCTGCAGTTCGCTACCCCCGCACTGGAACAGTGGCTGCGCCGTCTCGATCACGATGGCGTGACGCTGGGCGGTATCGACACCGGCGCTTGTGTGTTGGCCCAAGCCGGTCTGCTCGACGGCCATCGCGTGACCCTGCACTGGGAAGCCATCGACGCCTTCAAAGAGTCCTATCCGCACCTGGCGGTGACCCAGGAGCTGTTCGAAATCGACCGCCGCCGCATCACCTGCGCCGGTGGCACCGCCTCCATCGACCTGATGCTCGACCTGATCGCCCAGGCCCACGGCGCCGACCTGGCGATTCAGGTGTCCGAACAGTTCGTGCTCGGCCGCATTCGCCCACGCAAAGACCACCAGCGCATGCAGATCGCCACGCGCTACGGCATCAACAATCAGAAACTGGTGCAAGTGATCGGCGAGATGGAACAGCACACCGAACCGCCCCTGAGCACCCTCGCCTTGGCTGAGGCGATCAAAGTCACCCGGCGCCAGTTGGAGCGCCTGTTCCGCCTGCATCTGAACGACACACCGAGCAATTTCTACCTGGGCCTGCGCCTGGAAAAAGCCCGGCAACTCCTGCGCCAAAGCGGTTTGAGCGTGCTGGAAGTGAGCATTGCCTGCGGGTTTGAATCGCCGTCGTATTTCACGCGCAGTTACCGGGCGCGGTTTGCCAAATGCCCCAGGGAGGATCGGCGACGGGAGCCGGTTTGACGGGCAATTATAGTTGATTATACTCAAGGCTATAATTTATAGCCGTTTCAATAATTTGGTATAAGCCATGTCCAAGCTCAGCGGTTTTGTGTTCCGCCGTCCCGCGCTGGCCAGCAGCATTGCCGATGGCCTGGTGGGCGCCGGCCTTCAGGATTTCACCTCTGGCTTGTTCCTCGCCGCGCCACGTCGCACTGGTAAAAGTACGTTCTTGCGCGAAGACCTGATCCCGGAGTGCCAACTGCGCGGTTGGCTCACCGTGTATGTGGATCTGTGGGCCGACAAAGAAAAAGATCCCGCGGAGTTGATCGCCAGCGCCATTGCCGCCGCGCTTGCGCCCTACGAAAAGGGCATTCGCAAGCTGGCCAAGAACCTTGGCATCGAAAGGTTGAGTTTTCTGCGGACCCTGTCCTGGGACTTCAGCAAGCCGCAATTGCCGGTGGGCGCGACCCTGACCCAAGCGTTGGAGTTGCTCCACCACGCGGCGGAAAAACCCGTCGTGCTGGTGATCGATGAAGCCCAGCATGCCTTGACCAGCGATTCGGGGATCAACGCCATGTTCGCGCTCAAGGCCGCCCGGGATCAGCTCAACCAAGGGCGTGACGAGGAGGGCAGCGGCCTGCATTTAGTCTTTACCGGTTCCAATCGCGACAAGCTGGCCTATCTGGTATTGGGTAAAAGCCAGCCGTTTTTTGGCTCCAGCATCACGCCGTTTCCACTGCTGGGCAAAGCCTTCACCCAGGCCTACACCGCACACCTCAACGCGAACCTGGCCCCGACCAACCAATTCAACCCGGCCGATATCGATGAAGCTTTCGAGCTGGTCGGCCGTCGACCCGAGATGCTGCGCACGATCATCGGTGAAGTAGCGCTGGAGCTGGGCGAGGCCAGCAACTTGGGCCAGTTGCTGCACAGTCGCGCCGAACTGCTGCGCGCAGGTGTGTGGACCGAATTCGAAAGCGCCTGGAACGCCCTGACCATCCCGCAACGCGCCGTCTTGCAGGTGATGGTGGAACGCTCGCTGAACAACGAGCCTTTCGCGCCGTTTACCGACAGCACCCTCACCGCGGTCAGCAAGGCGTTGGAGGACATGGGCAGTGACGTAGTGCCGGGCACCCAGACCATCCAGGCCTGCATCGATGCCCTGCGCGACAAGGAACTGGTGTGGAAATCGGGTCGGGGCGGGTATGCCCTGGAGGACAAGTCGTTCGGGGATTGGCTGCTGTACAAGCGCCATACCCCCCACTAAAAACAACACACATCCAATGTGGGAGGGGGCTTGCCCCCGATAGCGGTGGGTCAGCCAAAGCGGTATCAACTGACAGTCCGTCATCGGGGGCAAGCCCCCTCCCACATTGGATTTTTGGCGGGGCTTATTTCTTCAGCAGTGCCGAGCACGCCGCCTTGAACGCCTCATGCTGATACTTGTTCAGCGTCGCGGGCAGTTCAAAATTGTGCTTCTTGTTCTGCGCATTGATGGTCTGGGGCGACAGCAGCGTTACCTCCACACTGTCGAGCAACTGAAACACTCCCTCGATCTTGAACGTCGTCGGTCCACCGGCGAATTCACCTTTTTTGCTGCGTTTCTTGATGGCGATGCGGGTGATGGCATTGTCCTGCACAAACGCCTTCACCTGCGCGGCGAAGGCTTTGACATTCGCCGCCTCGTCGTCATCTTCCAGAGCGATTTTTTTGGTGGCCAGGGCGACATGGGTCAGCGCCTGGTTGTCGAGGGAGGCGACTGCGATGATGGCTTCGCTGCCTTTGATTTCGATGCCGCAGAGGGTCATGAATGGCCTTGATTAGATTAAAAAGTGGCGGCGATTGTCGCTTATTCCTGCCCGATCGACTCCAAAAACTCCGACCGTTCATCACTCATCCGCGCCAGGCAGTCGTTCTGCGCAATCGCGTAGTCCCTGGTGCCGGGCTTGGCGGGGAAGGTGTCCACGGCGCAGTCGGCATCCCGCAGTTTTTCCCACTTCTGCTGGGCGTCCTTCAGACGAGCGGTAATGTCGGCCAGTTGGGTCTTGTTGTTGCCGTAGGTCGAACCCATGCGTTCGAGCAGGCTTTGGTAGTTGTCCTTGAGCAATTGCTCGGCGGTGGTCTTGTTATAGGTGGCGCATTCCAGGGTTTGTTTGTCGTTCTCGATGCCGTCGCAGGGCGTGCTGTCGGTGTCTTCGGCTGCGTGGACGCCGGTAGCGATGAGTGCCAAAGCCAGGAAAATCGATTTCATTGCGCCGTCTCATATCAGTGGATGGCCGAATTCTGGCTCAAGCGTAAGACAAAGAACAGTCACCCGTCTGACGCGTCTGCATAGCCTTTGTCGCGGATTGACGCTTTCGGCAATTCCCCTGTCGTTTTTGCACCGGGTCCGTTCAGTCCCTGGGCATATGCTGGCCCCAAAGCGCCGGCAGACGATTCGGCGCATGAATCGCCAATAAGGGGACGCCTGATGAGCCCAGCCGAATTGCACGCCGACAGCATCGTTATCGACGGGCTGATTATTGCCAAGTGGAACCGCGACCTGTTCGAGGACATGCGCAAAGGTGGCCTCACTGCCGCCAACTGCACCGTGTCGGTGTGGGAAGGCTTCCAGGCCACGATCAATAACATCGTGGCCAGCCAGACCCTGATCCGCGAGAACAGCGACCTGGTGATCCCGGTAAAAACCACCGCCGATATCCGCAAAGCTAAAGAACAAGGCAAGACCGGCATCATCTTTGGCTTTCAGAACGCCCATGCGTTCGAAGACCAGCTCGGCTACGTGGAGATCTTCAAGCAGCTCGGCGTGGGCGTGGTGCAGATGTGCTACAACACCCAGAACCTGGTGGGCACCGGGTGCTACGAGCGCGATGGCGGCCTGTCGGGCTTCGGCCGTGAGATCGTCGGCGAGATGAACCGCGTCGGCATCATGTGCGACCTGTCCCACGTCGGCTCCAAGACCAGCGAAGAAGTCATCCTCGAATCGAAAAAGCCGGTGTGCTACTCCCACTGCCTGCCGTCCGGCCTGAAAGAGCACCCGCGCAACAAGTCCGATGAAGAATTGAAGTTCATCGCCGACCATGGCGGTTTCGTCGGCGTGACCATGTTCGCGCCGTTCCTGGCCAAGGGCATCGACTCGACCATCGACGACTACGCCGAAGCCATCGAATACACCATGAATATCGTCGGCGAAGACGCCATCGGCATCGGCACCGACTTCACCCAGGGCCATGGCCAGGATTTCTTTGAAATGCTGACCCACGACAAAGGCTACGCCCGCCGCCTGACCAGCTTCGGCAAGATCATTAACCCGCTGGGCATCCGCACCGTGGGCGAGTTCCCCAACCTCACCGAGACCCTGCTCAAGCGCGGCCACAGCGAGCGCGTGGTGCGCAAGATCATGGGCGAAAACTGGGTCAACGTCCTTAAAGACGTGTGGGGCGAATAAGCCGCCGCTCTCCTCATCCTTAACCCGTCGCCCTCCGCGCGACGGGCATCAACACGAATTTTCTGGAGTTAAGTTTCCATGGCCAAGATCGCCCCGCAATTGCCTATCGAAGTTGACAGCGAAACCGGTGTCTGGACCTCCGACGCCTTGCCGATGCTGTATGTGCCGCGCCATTTCTTCGTCAACAACCACATGGGCATCGAAGAAGTGCTGGGCGCCGAAGCCTATGCCGAGATCCTCTACAAAGCCGGCTACAAATCCGCCTGGCATTGGTGCGAAAAAGAAGCCGAATGCCATGGCCTGGAAGGCGTCGCGGTGTTCGAGCACTACATGAAGCGCCTGTCGCAACGCGGCTGGGGCCTGTTCAAGATCCAAGACATCGACCTCGACAAGGGCACCGCCAGCGTCAAGCTGGAACACTCGGCGTTCGTCTACGTGTACGGCAAGGTCGGGCGCAAGGTCGATTACATGTTCACCGGCTGGTTCGCCGGGGCCATGGATCAGATTCTGCAAGCGCGCGGCAGCAGCCTGCGCACCGTCGCCGAGCAAGTCTACGGCGGCTCCGAAGAAGGCCACGACGACGGCCTGTTCATCGTCAAGCCGTTGTAAGTCGAGGAACCCTGCCATGGCTTTCGAAGCAATGTTCGCGCCGATCCAGATCGGCAAACTGACCATCCGCAACCGCGTGCTCAGCACCGCCCACGCCGAGGTGTACGCCACCGACGGCGGTATGACCACCGACCGCTATGTGAAGTACTACGAAGAGAAAGCCAAGGGCGGCATCGGCCTGGCGATCTGCGGCGGCTCCTCGGTGGTGGCCATCGATAGTCCCCAGGAATGGTGGAGTTCGGTGAACCTGTCCACCGACCGCATCATCCCGCACTTCCAGAACCTGGCCGACGCCATGCACAAGCATGGCGCCAAGATCATGATCCAGATTACCCACATGGGCCGTCGCTCGCGTTGGGACGGCTTCAACTGGCCGACCCTGATGTCGCCGTCCGGTGTGCGCGAGCCGGTGCACCGTGCGACGTGCAAGACCATCGAGCCGGAAGAAATCTGGCGCGTGATCGGCAACTACGCCCAGGCCGCGCGCCGCGCCAAGGCCGGTGGCCTGGACGGTGTGGAACTGTCCGCCGTGCACCAGCACATGATCGACCAGTTCTGGAGCCCACGGGTCAACAAACGTACCGACGAATGGGGCGGCAGCTTCGAAGGCCGCATGAAGTTCGGCCTGGAAGTGTTGAAAGCCGTGCGCGCCGAAGTGGGTGACGACTTCTGTGTGGGCATGCGCCTGTGTGGCGACGAGTTCCACCCGGACGGTTTGTCCCACGAAGATATGAAGCAGATCGCCAAGTACTACGACGACACTGGCATGCTGGATTTCATCGGCGTGGTGGGTTCGGGTTGCGACACCCACAACACCCTGGCCAACGTGATCCCCAACATGAGCTACCCGCCGGAGCCGTTTTTGCATTTGGCCGCCGGGATCAAGGAAGTGGTCAAGGTGCCGGTGCTGCACGCGCAGAACATCAAGGACCCCAACCAGGCCACGCGTATCCTCGAAGGCGGCTATGTGGACATGGTCGGCATGACCCGTGCGCACATCGCCGATCCGCACCTGATCGCCAAGATCAAAATGGGGCAGGTCGACCAGATCAAACAGTGCGTCGGCGCCAACTACTGCATCGACCGCCAGTACCAGGGCCTGGATGTGCTGTGCATCCAGAACGCCGCGACCTCCCGTGAATACATGGGCGTGCCGCACATCATCGAGAAATCCACCGGGCCGAAACGCAAGGTGGTGGTGGTCGGTGCCGGCCCGGCCGGGATGGAAGCGGCGCGCGTAGCCGCCGAACGTGGCCACGACGTAACCCTGTTGGAGAAAAAAGAGTTTATCGGCGGGCAGATCACCACGGCTTCCAAAGCCCCGCAGCGCGATCAGATCGCCGGTATCACCCGCTGGTACCAATTGGAGTTGGCGCGCCTGAAAGTCGACCTGCGCCTGGGCGTGGCCGCCGATGCGGACACCATCCTGGACCTGCGTCCAGACGTGGTAGTGCTGGCCGTCGGCGGTCATCCGTACATCGAGCAGAACGAACACTGGGGCGCCGCCGAAGGTTTGGTGGTCAGCAGTTGGGATGTGCTCGACGGCAAAGTCGCGCCGGGTAAGAACGTGCTGGTGTACGACACCATTTGCGAATTCACCGGTATGTCGGTGGCGGATTTCCTCGCGGACAAAGGCAGCCAGGTGGAGATCGTCACCGACGACATCAAGCCTGGCGTGGCCATCGGCGGTACGTCGTTCCCGACCTACTACCGCAGCATGTACCCCAAGGAAGTGATCATGACCGGCGACATGATGCTGGAAAAGGTCTACCGCGAGGGCGACAAGTTGGTGGCGGTGCTGGAGAACGAATACACCGGCGCCAAAGAGGAGCGGGTGGTCGATCAAGTGGTGGTGGAGAACGGCGTGCGTCCGGACGAAGCCATTTACTACGGGCTCAAGGAAGGTTCGCGCAACAAAGGCCAGATCGACGTGGAAGCCTTGTTCGCGATCAAACCGCAACCGTGCCTGAGCCAAGCGGGCGAGGGCTACTTGCTGTTCCGCATCGGTGACTGTGTGGCGCAGCGTAATACCCACGCTGCCATCTACGACGCCCTGCGCTTGTGCAAAGACTTTTGATGAGGTGAACGCGGTCAAATGTGGGAGGGGGCTTGCCCCCGATAGCGGT
>Ga0302347_1002884_pt1 | contig 16341 bp, 16 predicted proteins | sample PhyWR1_FD_202178 | JGI IMG/M metagenome (GOLD analysis project Ga0302347, IMG submission 202178) | Leaf surface microbial communities from wheat plants in UC Gill Tract Community Farm, Albany, California, United States - DLSL W.R1 (v2)... | ecosystem: Host-associated > Plants > Phyllosphere >...
CGTGGCATCCACATTGAGCACATCCAGCCCGGCAAGCCCCAACAGAATGCCTACGTGGAGCGCTTCAACAGGACAGTCCGCTACGAGTGGCTGTCGCAGTACCATTGGTCCGACCTTGACGAGGTCAGGGAGTTTGCCACGCAATGGATGTGGCGCTACAACCATGAACGCCCGAACATGGCCTTGGGCGGGATCACCCCGAAACAGCGGCTGGCCATGGCCGCATAGTTCTACTTCTCGGAACGGTGGAATTCGGGGGGATTACCGAAGGAGGCAGGTATACACCCGCGGCGGTGGCTATCGTGCCTGAGCGTGCATTGGGCGGCAACGAACTGGTGGGTACCTTGGTGCAGTTGGCCAGTGCGCGAGGGTTGCCCAATCAGAACCGACAACGGCAAGAATTCTGCGGCCGCGCAATGGTGAGTTGAGCGCACGCACGCGGATTGCAACTTTTCTTGATCGGACCGGGCAAGCCCAACCAGAACGCCTACATCTAATCGTTCAATAGACGATTCCGCGATGAATGGCTGAAAGAGCATTGGTTCACCAGTCTGGCGCACGCCCGGGTAATCGTCGAAGCTTGGCGCCAGAAATACAACGAGGAGAGCCCCAAGTAGTTTTGCGGATGGATTCCCGCAGGCTATGCACCGCGAATGATCCAAAACCAGTTAAATCGACTCCGGACTCCGAAGCCAAGCGCTACTGAAAACGGGGGACGTCGGTACGACCGTTGAGCTGGTCTGCGAAGTCCACGGCGTAGCGCGCTTGGGAGCAACGGCACGACGGACACGGCCTGCACACGGCGTGATGGCCGGTCGGCACGCCGCACGAACGACGAAGACTTGGTAGGCGAGTTGCGCGAGGCGGTTGCTTATCTGCCGAGCTACGGTTGCCGACGTGCCTGGGGCGTACTGCGTCGTCAGCGCGAGGCGCGCCAGGGCCTCGCGATCAAACTGAATCAGGTCTACCGAATCATGCATGGGCAAGGCTTGCTGCTGGCACGCAAGTCTGTGCAGCCACGTCCACAGCGTCGGCATGAAGGCCGTGCGGCTGTCGACGCGAGCAACCAGCGAGGTTTTAAGTTCAGGTTCGATAACGGCGAGCCGGTGGGCGCTAAGTTCGCGTTGGACTGCTGTAACCGCGAAGCAATGAGTAGGGCTGCGGCTACTGTAGTGCGGACAGGTGACATCATGCGCGACGTAATGCTGGCAGCCGATGGAGCATCGGTTCGGGCAATCATTCCCCAAGAGTCCCATCGAATGGCACTGTGTCGACCTCACATCCCCATCGTCGCAGACTGGCATCTGGCCAAAGCGGGCTCAGCAGTCGCTCAGAGGTTACACAAGCGGAACAAAATTTTCGCGAAAAGAGGCGTGCGCTCTAGCGCTCAGGCCGTACTCGAATACAATGTTTTGTATACGAAGCAAACCGTTTGAGTACGATATGGTGAAAAATATACAAGAATCGTCTGGTCAGGGCGTGTTGAAAGAGGTAAGTGACCGTCTGTTGCTCATGCGCGCGGACCTCACGGAACCGATACGGATCCGTGAAGACGATTTGGCCGCAGCACTTGGAGTCAGTCGTACACCTGTTCGTGAGGCATTGATACGGTTGGAGGGCACCGGCATGGTAAGTCTCCGGCCAGGTCGTGGGGCGCTGTTGATGCCAGTCAGCGACCGCGATTACGAAGAGTGGCTCCAGATTCGCGAACAGCTAGAAGGAGTTGCCACTCGTGAAGCTGCGCTTAATGCATCGCAGCGAGATGTGGCGCAGTTGCGCGCGATCTTCGAGAATTTTTCAGATGGAAATGCAGCAAGCACCGGTGCCGCAGCTTACTCCAAGGCGAATGTCGATTTCCATCAAAAAATCATGGATTTGGCTGGAAACGAGATGCTTCGCCGTGTGTGGGCTTCTTTCGATCACGTCCAAACCAGCTATCGGCGTCAGACTATTGCAAAGCTTCATCGAAGTGAGGATTCATTGCGAGAGCATTTGGATATTATTGACGCAATTGAAAGGCGAGATTCTGAAAGAGCAGAGAATCTCGCGAAATCTCATGTGAGATCATTGGCTGATGCTGTAAGAATCGCTCAAAAATATAACAAAAATTAATGTCTATAGGTGCACACATCGAATATTACTTGGAGTCAATATAAATGAATGAATCTTTGGATTTAAAAGCCTACTCATCTGGGGATTTGGCGTCTCGTTACGTCGATGTGGATTCCCTGGAATGGAAAGCAACACCCACACCTGGCATCGATATGAAAGTGCTATTGGACGTCCCGGAAACTGGAATTCTCACTGCACTTTTTCGATGGGCCCCTGGAACAAGGCTTCCCCTCCACGAACATGTTGAGATTGAACAAACTTACGTGTTAAGCGGAAGCATTGTTGACGATGAAGGAGAGGTACGCGAAGGAAACTATGTTTGGCGGCCTAAAGGAAATCGTCACATTGCAAGCTCGCCTAATGGAGCTCTCGTAATTTCTTTTTTCCTGAAGCCCAATAGGTTTCTTGAGGGTGCCTTCGCAGGACGTGAGCTTCGGTAAATATCGAAGACTCAATACAGCGCATAGCATGAAAATGCAACCATAAGCAATCTTGGGGCGATTTTAAAATCGCCTAGGAGACATAGGCCTTATCTGAAAATGATAGGGCCTGGGGATGCTCGTCCCTGTAATTAGAGAGAAAATTATGAAGCAGTATTCGACATCGCTGAAAAATAACAGCGATCAAACTATTCCTCGGAAACACAAACTTCCAGTCCGGACTTTGATCGCTGCGTCATCCGGAAACGCGATTGAATGGTTCGATTGGACTATTTATGCAATTTTTGCAGTTTATTTTTCCACACAGTTTTTCCCAAAAGGTAATGACAATCTTGCATTGATTAATACCTATGCAACATTCGCACTCGCATTCTTTTTGCGACCTCTTGGCGGAATAGTTATCGGTAGGTTTGCCGATCTGAAGGGGCGCAAGCCTGCAATGATTCTTACCATATGCATGATGGCGGGGGGGTCCGCAGTCATTGGGTTTCTGCCCACGTTCGAACAAATTGGCTGGGTTAGTCCAATATTATTGCTAGTTGCCCGCGCCGCCCAGGGAATGTCCTTGGGCGGAGAAGTTTCGAATGCATCATCATATGTGGCAGAAATAGCACCCAATGATCGACGCGGGCGCTATTCGTCTTTTTATTACATATCTACGGGAACTGCAGTTCTTGCTGCATCCTTGCTGGGTTTTGTGTTCACCCGCTTCATGCCTGCAGAAGATCTGATGGCTTACGGCTGGAGAATTCCATTTTTCATCGGCGGATTTTTGGCGATTGCTGCACTGTGGCTGCGTCGAGCGATGCCTGAAAGCGATGAGTTTAAGAAGCACGAAGGCAAGGCGGAGAAGATCACGAACCCCTGGATGTTGACGATTCGAAAATATCCGAAATCGGTGATGCAGATCGTAGGACTGTCAATGCTTAATACGTTGGCTTACTACACATACTTCGCCGCACTGGTGCCTTTCGCAACTCGTCAGCGTGGGGCAGACGGTAGTGATGTCTTCATGGCCATGTCTATAGGTACCGTGGTTTTTATTCTCCTTCAATATCCATTCGGGGCTCTTTCTGATCGAATTGGTCGAAAGCCAATGATCATGCTGTGGGCGGTGTTGACCGCTGTGTCAACCGTGCCACTTTCTCATTTGGTCACCAACGATGCAGTAATGCTCACTTTGGTATTTTCTTTCGGTTTGGGTACTTATGCGGTTTACTCGTCAATTTCATCAGCGCTGATGAGTGAATTATTTCCTACCAGTATTCGCGCCACTGGTATCGGTATCTGGTTGAATCTTACTGTAGCCATTTTCGGTGGAACTGCTTCACTCGTTATAACATTATTGGGTAGCTGGGGATATCCGACTGCATTTTTCTGGTACGTGACCGCCGCCGCTGTTATTGCCTTCATCACCGCATTGTCTCTCAAAGAGACAAATGGTGCAGCTCTTCAATAGATTGAATAAGGGGAGGGGCGCCACAGTAGCGTACCCTTCACTAAAAATTTTAATAAAAATATTGGTGAAATATGAAATTCTTGACATTTTTATCGGCAGGTGTACAGCAAGTTGGGATAATGACGCCGAAGGGCGATGTGTTTCAGTTGTCAAAGGTATGGGCTGGATCCGTTAAACTTTCTCATGTCGGTGACTTCATCGAATTAGGTGAAGACGCTATAGCCAAAGTTAATAAAATAATTGAGAAGCACGGCGACGATCCGTCAATGATTCTATCTCTGGATGAAATAAAAATTGTCGCACCTATTCCAAAGCCGGCAAAAAACATATTTTGTATCGGAAGGAATTATCGTGAGCACATAATTGAAGGAAATAGAGCTCGTGGGAGAAATCCTGATGACTTTCCTAAGGTTATCGAGGTTTTCACCAAGCCGCCCACTTCGGTGGTGGGTACTTTAGATAAAATTCTGAGGCACTCGCATATCACTGAACAGCTAGATTATGAGGTGGAGTTGGGGGTCATAATTGGAAAGAGTGGAATAGACATTTCTCTCGAGCATGCTATGGACCATATCTTTGGATACACCATCATCAATGATGTGACTGCCCGAGACCTCCAAAGTGCTCATGGTCAATGGTTTAAAGGGAAGTCTCTCGACTCGACTTGCCCAATGGGGCCATATATAGTTCACAAATCATTGGTGCCAGACCCTCATATTCTCGATATTGCCCTCTCGGTGAATGGTGAAATGAGGCAAGCGTCCAATACCAGCGATCTTCTCTTCAAGATAGAAAGTATTGTTTCGCAACTGTCTGCTGGAATGACGCTTCAGGCAGGAGATATAATTGCGACCGGTACGCCCTCGGGCGTAGGCTTGGGTCTTGTGCCGCCTATTTTCCTGAAATCTGGAGATGTACTGAAGGCAAAAATAAGCGGGCTGGGTGAGTTGATTAATACGGTCTGCTAGGATTTTGGTAATGCACGGAAGTTTTTTGAATTTTTAGATGCCTGGAATATGGTAATTGTATTTGACGAGAAGTAGTGCGGTAGATGTCGATCTTGTTCATGTAAGATCAGCGTTGAAAATATGTAGTAGCGATGAATATTTTTTTAAATTTCATTGCGAGTTCTGAAAATCCATTCATATTTCAAAACTTGAACCTAGCCCGTAAGGCTATAAGCGAGGATGGGCGCAAAGTGAGTGGAAATCGCCCACTCCGTTCATTTGAGAAGCTGCCGCGTATTTCGCGGCGCTCTGATTTGACCAGCTTGGCTGGCCTGTAGAACAGGCTCAAACGGTGCAGCCGCATTACTTTTCTGACGATCTTTCAAACAATCCCAGGCCACTTCAGGGCTAGTACTTCGATCTGCTCGATCGTCGGCATAGGCTCCTTTCCGTCATCCTTAAGTTTCAGACAGACGGCGCTAATATCCGCTTTATCGCCACCAGCGCAGGTGACAAGTGCCTCATAGGCAGGGCTTCCCTCGGTCGCTGTGACATAGGCAGACACCTGCGTGCTTCCGCTTCCCAGTACCGCGAGCAATTTTCCGTCTGACTTAGTAATGCCACCGAGCTCAGCATGTACCCTTGCCAGCACTCGGTTCGTCGACCAGGATGTGTGGTATTCAGACTTTGTGTCAGAAAGGATTGGGGTCTTGTCGAGTGCTGTGAACCGCGCAGAACCCGATGCAAACTCGATCCGCGTCTGGTAGCTGATGATCGATCCGTGCATGCCCGAATTGCTCGGTGACTGATACGCGACGACCATGTTCAGCAAGCCGTCGCCATCGTCTGCAGTCGAGTAATTGGAGTGAACGATGTGATGTGAGCTGACGCCGTTCGGTACGGCAGCGAACCAGGCTTTTAGGCTTTCATGGTCGCGCGCAAACAGATGGCCACCTCGGTTGCCTGAAAGTAGTACCTGCGGATGAAATATAGTCAGGTGGAAGTCGAGATCACTTCCAGGTGCTTCCAGAAACGCAAACCATCGATGTGCCAAGTGGAGGGCAATATGTTGCCGGCGTAGCGCTGACGCCTTTGTATCGATCTGTGCTTCCGTCATGCGTATGCGCCTTTCTGTGACGGCTCAGTATCTGCACTTTGTGCAGGCACCGCGTTGATCGTTGCAACGAGTGCGTCGACGGCGTTCAGTCGAGCCGATTCGCCCGGCATCATCAGGTTGATCATGACTTCGTCGGCGTTGTAGGCGCATGCGAGGCGGCGCAGTTGCGCCGCTACCTCTGGAGCAGTTCCGGAGATCAATCGGCCTTCATTTCGAGTCCGCACCGCCAGTTCATTAGGCGTCCAGCTGTGAGCGCGGGTGGTCGCAAGCGAAGGGACCCGTTCGAAGGGCTTACCGCTTTCTGCATACATGAGCCAGAGGTGGAAGGCATCGGTGAAATCTGCGGCTTCTTCGGGGGTATCGCCCACCGCCACGAAGATCGACACGATCACCGAGGGTTTTGCTGAAAAATCCGTAGGCTCGAACGCATTTCGGTATTCCACGGCGGCTTGTGGTCCATCGCTGCCTGGGTTGATGAAGTGTGCAAAAGTGAAGCCAAGCCCTGCCTTCGCTGCAAACTCTGCTGTGGAACCCGAAGCTCCTAGCACGTAAGGCTGAGGCCTATCTCGTGTTTCGGGGTGCGCGCGCATGTCGGCGTATCGTGAGTCAGGCATGTGTCGCCCTGTCAAGAAGCCCAACAGGTCTGCGACCTTCTGAGGGTACGGAATAGCCCCTCTTTTTTCATCATTAAGCGCCGCGGCTGTGCGCTGGTCGGCGCCCGGTGCGCGGCCAAAGCCCAGATCGACCCGGTTCGGAAACAGCGCTTCAAGCAGCTGGAAGTTTTCGGCAATCTTCAGGCTGCTGTAATTGGGTAACAGTACGGCGCCGGAACCTACGCGGATCGTTTCCGTCGCTGAGGCGATGCTCGCCATGAGGATCTCGGGTGAGTTGCTGGCGGTGGCGGGCATCCCGTGGTGCTCGGACACCCAATACCGGCTGAAGCCATTGATTTCGGCGTGCCTGGCCAGCCGCACGGTTGCCGCAAGTGCATCGCTGGCGCGGAGCCCCTCATCAACAGGTGAATAATCCAGAATGCTCAGTTTCAGAGAGTTGGACATCGTTTAATCCTCGCTTGTTTGATCAACAGATTGTTCGCCGGTGCGGCTGCGCTCTGGCCACACCACTTCCAGGCGAGTGCTGGTAATACGCCATTGGCCGTTGATACGTCGGTATTCGTCGGCATAGAGGCCTAGAAGCAGTAAAGGATTCGGGTCGGGCTTGGACGCGGTCTCGAAGTCGATCAGATAGCAGCGGCCTTGCGCGCTATCCGGCCCGGTCAGCTTCACCCAGTGGTTGGTGATCGCATGCATAAAGGGATAGCTCCCGTGATCATCGCGATCAAACAATTTGAAGGCGTCGTTCAGGCCGGCCCGTATGGCAGCTATCCCTTCCATCTTGCCGACGGTGACCTCCACCACGGCATCTTCTGAAAACACTTGATCGAGTGCGGCAAAGTTGTTGCTGTCCAAGTGGTGGGCATACATGATTCGCAGGTCGCGAATTTCTTCGCGATCGAGCAGTGCTTTGATTTCTGTGTTCATATGTGTATTCATTCTTCGTCCTTGGGATCAGTTACGGACTACGCCGATGTCGAATGCTGGTGCGTTGGCGTCGTTGAACCATCCGGGGCGGTAATCAAACCAGCAGATGCGCCATTGGCCGTCGTCTTCGCGCCGCGCGCGTATCTGGTAGTGGGCGCCGTAGAGCGCGTGTCCGGCTTCATCAACCGGGCGCTCCGGGACGATGCGGGCCACGATCATTCGTGCGTGGCGGCCATCTGCTTCGAGCTCCAGCCGCACCACGTCGGCGAAGTGCTGCATCCACGGCCAATGCCGGCGAAAGCTCTTTTGCTGACCGATGATGGCGTGCCGTCCTTGCAATGGCCCCATCGGCGTGAACCCGCCAGCCGCGTCATCGGTGTAGCAGTCACTCAATAGCGCGATATCACCCTGGTCGATGGCCCAGGAATACTTGCTGTAAAGCTGCCGAACGGCGTCTTCAGCGCCGCCTTGCGGCAGTTCGTCGCTGAACAAGGCCCATGGTGAATCCAGCTCACTGACGATTGCCGGCGGGGCGTCGCCCAGCTGCCAGCCAGCATCGCTGGGCGGCATGCGCCAATGCGCGGCCAAGGATGGTTCACCCTTGAACCAATTCACTTCAATGCGGGCACTGTTCAGCGTCCAGCGGCTGTGCGGTGCATGGCACTGAAAGCGAAGCACCACACTGGCGCCGAACAGAAAGTGGTCCTGTCCATGTTTGAAAAGGCCAATGGCATAGGCGCTGGAAGCGGCTTGCCCGTTCTTGTCGACAAGGGTTGCGTGATTACTGGTACGCATCCACGCTGTGGCGCTGGCATCGGCCGCCAGCACGCGTTGCCAGTTGGCTTCGCCCCGGCTTTCAGCATGTTGGCTGCTTGTCAGTACGGCATCTTGGGCCAGGCTCGGTGCCAAGGCTTGCCATTCGCCGCGTGACCAGGCAGCGAAGAATGCGTCCCGCAAGTTGGACAGTGCCGGGTGGGCGTCTATTGCTGTCATTGACGCTCCAATGCCGATACGACGTCTGCCTGATCCGTATAGCGTGGGTAGTCGGTATAGCCGCGTGCGCCGTGCAGGCCATAGAGGGTTTCGCGCTGCGTCTGGGCCAGAGGCCAGCCGTTGGCCATGCGCTCTACCAAATCAGGATTGGCGATGAAAGGCTGTCCAAAACCTATCAGATTCGCTTTGCCGGACTTCAATGCCGCCTCCGCACTAACCTGGTTGAAGCCGCCGGCTACGATCAGTGTCCCGGTATAGGCCTGGCGGAAATCTTCGAAGAACGCCGTCTCGCAATCAGCACCGATCGTGCGTTGATCGCTCAGGTGAACGTATGCCAGGTCGCGCTGACCCAGCTCGGCCGCGAGCGCAAGCCATGTCTGCTTCTCGTCGGCGAACGGATGCATGTCGTACAGACGGCCGAACGGTGAAATGCGAACGCCGATATGACTCGAGCCTATCGCTGCAATCAGCCCGTCGACGGTTTCAAGCAACAGCCGCAAGCGGTTTTCAATGCTGCCGCCGTAGCCGTCTTGGCGGGTATTGAGTTCACCATTGATGAACTGCTCGAACAGGTAGCCGTTGGCGCCATGAATCTCCACGCCGTCGAATCCGGCCCGCATGGCGCGTCGGCCTGCGGAGACGAAATCATCTACGACGGCCATCACTTCCTCCGTAGCCAGCGCGCGCGGTTCGCTGGTCGGCACGTTGCCTGGCACACCCGGCGCGGCCCAGGCATAGGCATTCACATCACGGGGGCGCCGGGCCACCGAGGACACCGGTGCGACGCCGTCGTTCTGCAATGACACATGGGAGTTGCGGCCGACATGCCAAAGCTGGGCGTAGATGCGTCCGCCTTTGGCGTGTACAGCGGTCGTAACGCGCTTCCAGGCTTCTCCTTGCTCTTCGGTGTATAGGCCTGGCGTGAACAGATAGCCCGTGCCTTCCTGCGATACGGCGACACCTTCGCTGATGAGCAAGCCCGCCGAGGCGCGCTGGCTGTAGTAGCGTTCAGTCAGTATGTCCGGCACTCCGTTAGCGGCACGGGAGCGCGTCATGGGCGCCATCACGAAACGGTTTGGCAAGCTCAGGCTTGCCAAGTCATAAGGGGAGAAAAGTTTGTTCATGGTTTTCCTGATGAGATGCGTGGCGACTGGACGTCACACGGGGAGCTAGGACTGTGGCGATCCGAAGCGCAACCTATTGGTGGAGGGCCGCATGTCTTTTGCTCCCATATGGAACATGACAGGACCGGGTCCCTGAAGTCTTTACTTTAATACCGTTCAAATAAAAGATAATCTAGGATATAGTTCAATCATTTGAGACTCGGAGGACAAAATGGAGGCTGCCATTGATCGCTTCGCCGGAATTGATGCGTTCGTTGCTACGGCCAAGGCGGGGAGCTTCACCGCGGCAGCGCAGACGCTAGGAATGACGCCATCCGGTGTGGCCAAAAGCGTTACCCGGCTGGAGGCCCGCACCGGCCTAAAGTTGCTGCACCGAACCACGCGCAGGATCACGCTCACGCCGGAGGGCGAGGCGTATCTGGCCGCATGTTTGCGTGCTATTGACGAGCTGGATGTCGCCGAGACCGGCCTTGCTCCCAACGACTGGGTTCCCCAAGGTCGCATTCACGTGGGCCTTCCGGGGGCGTTTGGCCGTCGCCACGTCTTGCCGGGATTGCTGGGGATGGCCTCCAAGTTCGACAAGCTCGATCTGTCCGTCTCATTCACTGAGCGCACTGTGGACCTAGTTCAAGAAGGCCATGACCTTTCGGTACGGATCGGCGAGTTGGCGGATGACGGTAACTTGGTGGCCAAACGGCTGGGCACCCAGCGTCTGGTGATCTGTGCTGCCCCTACCTATCTAGAACGGCATGGTCCCATTTGCACGCCGGATGAGTTGCGGCGGCGCGATTGCATCATTGGTTCGCGCCGGCAGCAGAAGCAAACATGGCTGTTACGCACCTCAGAAGGCCGCTTGGTTCACCAGGAAATCCATGTTCGTCATGAGTTCAGCGATGGCGAGGCCATGCTCGCCGCGGGTCTGGCTGGCTGCGGCATCATGCAGATGCCGACTTGGTTGGTCGACAACGAGCTGAGCCGTGGGCTGCTGGTTCCACTGCTGGAGGAGTTCGCAGGTGGCGAAATGCCCATTCATGTGGTGTGGCCCAAGTCGCATTATTTGCAGCCCAAGGTCCGTGCCGTCATCGACATGCTCCAGCTCCTGGCAGCTCAAAAGGACTCGGGATTCGTGCCATAGATCAGTCGTGACTGAATTTTCATGGGTGGCTTTCTGCGAACCATGGCTGAGGCTTTATTCCAAGAGGCCGGGTATCTACAGGGTTGAACTACGTGCGCATTTCCGGGGGCTTGATTTGCGAGCAGTGAAGCCCCCGCTGAAACCTGGACCAATTGAAAGTAGAGAATCCCCCAGCAGCAGGTTCTGTGTGAAAAAGTACAGATTTAGCGAAGTCAGATAGTCGGCATCGTCAAAGAGGTCGAAGTGGATGCGAAGGTCAACGAGAAAATTAGGAAGTAAGGCATCAGCGAACCGACGTACTACAAGTGGAAGAACGAGTTCTTGGACATGGCGGTCTCGCACCTGTCCCAGCTAAGACAGTTGCAGGATGTGAATACGAAGCTCAAGCGCATGTACACCGATCTGGCGCCCATGCACCACGCGCTCAAGAACGTCGTTGACCAAAAGCTCTAACCCCGGACCATCACGAGATGGTCGTTGGAGTCCTTATGTCCAAGCACGGCATGAGCGAGCGGCGAGCCTACCAAGTCAGATGCGTTGCCCGTTCCACCCCGCGTCACTGGCCTGCGGCACGCGACGACTCCGGGGCTATCACCTTCATCCAGGCGCACATGGAACTCAACTCTCATCACGACTGTTCTTCAAGCTCTACTTCTGACTGGCTCAGGAATTCGAGGGGACTTCTATTTCGAGAATCTTGCTATTTTTTCTTTGTGACGCTTTAAATGCATGTGCTCAGTTGAGGCTGGAGTCGGATGTTGACTGCGCTTGCGCTTGCTGTAGCTGGTTGTCGGTAATGCCTGTTCTTGGCACGCTATGGATTCCAAACAATCGCATTGGACGCCAATCACTCAAGAAAGGAGCAGCTCCATGCATGTCATGATCCGCAGCGGGCGAGAACCAATCCCGAGCCCCGTGCTGACAAGGAGTGTCGACGAACAGACCGCTCGCGCGGCTGTGCTTTTGCAGGAGGCGCTCAGTTTGCTCAGAAGCACCATGGTGCTTGCTCCAGTGCATGCACCACGGCCGCCAGACCGGTTGCTGCGGTTGCCGGAAGTGCAGCGCCTGACGGGGCTGGGACGGTCAGCCATCTATCAGCAGATGAAGGAGGGCTTCTTTCCTCGATCCGTGAAGGTCGGGCCAAGGGCAGCCACATGGTCTGAAGTGGCCGTTCAGGCGTGGATTCGGCAGCGCTTGACTTGAAGTCTGGTGAATGAAGGTAGTCCTGCAATACGGCTTTTTCAGACCCTGCAAGGACCGGGGTTGGATGCCTATATGTTGATCATTGGATACCAGGTCGGGGATCTGTCTTTATTAAGAGCGTGCAGCGCTGTTCCATAGACGCTACAAGTGGCTTCGTTGACGCTAGGATTGGGTAGTGCGCGGCCATGAGATTGGCGGGGTATCGAACCGAAAGTGGGGGTACAGCCGGGGGTACATGGCGAAGAATAAAAAATATGAAAGCTTTATTTCATGCGGGTTTCAAGGCATCTTTAAATTGACGCCAGCCCACCACCACAAACAACGCCACACAATGGAATCCCCACTGTGTGGCGTTTTTCTTTGCCCGTCAGAATGTTTGTCATTGCCATGAAGTTCACGCCGGAATCACATCGGCGCCTTTCATCGCGCCGGCCACAAGGCTGCCTTGGGCTTATGGCCGTCCTTGCTTGGGTTTCCTGTAGAGCATCGTCTAGATCGGCTTAGGCGTTCATAAGAACGCATGACGCTATCATGAGATACAGCAGAAACGCATGAGCGCTCCGCTGCGCGCGGTATGGGGGCAAAAAACAGATCAGGCGCCATCTGACCACATCGGTAGTTGATCTGCCACCTGTTGGAAACACTGGAGAAGAATTGCGCGATTCTCCGGGCGGCGATTGACAAACAGCGGACTGGGATGAGGGGCGGAAAAGACTTGTACTGCAGGCAGCAGCTGGGCGATGGGCCGGCTCGCGGTGGCTGCCTTTTTGCCCAGCAAGACAATCGTATGCAGTGCAGGCAACAACGCCGCGAGTTCAATGAGCGACGGCGCGGCAGCGCCTAGATCGCGGGAGTTGGCGGGGCGAATTTTTTTGCCAGAACCTATGTACCAAGGTACGACGTTCCAGAGCACGGTTCTGCGCCGGTCTATGCCTGCTTCCTTGGACAGCAGAACGACGTTTTTCGCTGTTTCGTCCGGGTTGTCGCGAGAAATGAATTCGGAGGCTACGGCCTTGGCGCCGGGTGCCTCCAAAAGAAAAAGGCAGTCAGCCCTGGTTCCGCCGTCGAGGGGATCGAAATAGGGAATGCCATACTCGGCGCCCATTTGGGTTCGCAATGCCCTCACGAAGTCGGTGAGCGGTGCGACATGGCAAGCGTCTATGGCTGCCAGGCGTTGCGCGCGGGCTTTGGAACAGCGCAGAGATTTGGGTTCATCCATGCGTCAATTGTGATGAACAGAACGGGAGAAAAAGCCTGGATCTCGCTGAACAGCGCGGCAGCGCCCAATGCGAGCCGGCTGGACCATCATTGAAGCGGGCTGGGCTTGATTCCAGCTGTGGAAAACCGCGTGTCGCGTTTGTGCGTCGCTTCACTCTACGGTTCGCGTGTCCATCCACGCCGCCACTTCAATGATGGCCCAGGTTTTTTCTGCGCAGCCGCAGCATCCTGAAACTGAGCTTGATGGCCAAGTTCCCGACTGTGCATGCCGGGTTGTTTGCAATAAACTGTGATTTTATACAGTATTTTTGGATGGCGCAAGGGATTGTTGGGCGATGTGCGAGCCCATGTCGCCAAACGCGATTTTCAGTGCGCGCGCCAACAATCAAGCCGGACTGTTGGTGGCTATGAGTCTTGGAGAATTGAGCCAAGCGCTGGGCGGAGTCAGCGCTGATGCCATTGCGTTTGATACGATCTCTGCAACCCATGGAGTGCATATGCCCAGAATCATGACCATTCTTGCCGTCATTGGCATCCTGGCTGCGGCGTTTGTTGCCTGGCGGTACGGGGTGTTCTGACGGTGCGGGACTATGCATCAGTGGTAGCAAGCCGCTGCTGATACGGCGCAAGCCATGGCGAAGGCCGTTCGGGCGGCACCAAGTGGCGGCTCAGGGGTGCTGGCTGCGTGCGCTGCGCGGAAACGGATTCGGTGGGCGGCTGGTAAGCGAGGTCAGGCCTCTGCCAAGGTGATGCGAAATCAATTTTCAGCACTGCAGTTGTGGCAGGGAGAGCGCCTCAAAAAGTGCGTCGTGCCCGCACTTCGGCGATTTTGAATTCAAATCAGCTGCAGGATCTGAGTCTTGGTGGCGATGGCCGCCGCGAAGCCGAACGTCATGAACGAGACCCACAGCAGCAGATAAAACAGGATTTTCATGGCTGGAAGCATCGAGTTTTGGGGGCGTGCCGCTCAGGCACGCGGGTTGATGAAATGGCCGTTATTTGCTGGTCAGCGAAATGATCTGTCGGACCTCACGGCTGCGATAGGTGAGCTCGCTGCCGGTGTAGGTTTCGCGCGCTCGCCAGCTCAGGCGGTCCGGCACCCCATCGGGGTAGGAAATACGCGTATCGGTCTGGGCCTTGGCCCATTCCAAAGGAGCAGGTTGCGGCAACGATCGGGGAGAAGCTGGTTTGTGGCTCATAACGGCTTTCATGACTGGCATGTGACCAGTGCGAACCATTCTTGCTCCTTGAGCGAGAAGCTCTCGTAGGTCAACATCTCGTTACACCGCCATCCTCGCCATGACGGAATGCGGAAACTGCAACAGATGGCTCTTGTGTGTCATGCGGATCGCTTCGGTTCAATTTATTCCATGAAAAAAGCCCGCTGGCGCTGGCCAGCGGGCTTGCAATGCACGGTTTGGGGCGGGGCAGGGATGCTTGGCCTGGGTCAAGGCGTGCTGCCCGCGTCGCGCGCATGACTGCGCACGCATTTCAGCATCAGCTGGGCACTGGCCGTCCAGTCAATGTAGCGTTGCTGCATGTCCCTCTGGAAAAAATTTACCTGAAGATAAAAACCACTTTTCCCTGACGATGGAGCACAGCCCGATGAACAACAGAAACAATATCAAATCAAACGAGACATTCATTGCGAACAAGTGCTTTGCGAGATCTCTGTAGCCTTCGCCAAAAAACGAAATATATAATTGCGACAAAGCAAACAAAGACAGGAATATTATCATTCTTGCATATTTTTTCTTGTGAAAAAAAGCTGAGAATATAAATATCAAAAGTATCAAAACCGGTTTCTTATCAAGGAAAACCTGATCCTTGGTGTTTTTTATTTTTGCAAAAATATCGTCTTTGTCCATGACAATCTTCTCATTGTAAAAGACATGAAAATAGTTCTCGCGCACCTGCTTGTTGATCCCTTCATCAAAAAGCAGTGAAATGAAATTCACAGGATTTTTAAGAAAATATGTGATTACACTTTTGTGTGAAGCATTTGAATTTCTTTTCAGGCATTCGCCTTCGGTGAGTGCCCTGATTGCTCCTTGATCTATATCAAATTTGTGGCCCCAGGCATCAACTCCTACACATTCCAGATCGGCTTTTTTATCTATTTCCTTGCCGTTCATTTTCTGGTATTGATAGATGCCGAAATATTCCGAGTGATATTTATTCAAATTTACCGCTTCGGAGGATGAGAAAGCGGTGTATATGGCAACGATTTGAACAAGTATCAGGAGAATCGTCTTTCTCTGAATATTTTCTCGGCAGAAAAGCGCGTAGAAAAACCACGCGAATAGCGGTAGATAGAAGAATTGGCTCTTGGCCGTGGCAATGACCAATATGGAAAACAAGGAAAGGTAGAAACCCTTCAGTGTTCCATTCAAATACCCTATCAAGATCATCGGCAAAAATATCAAGACCAATTGCTCTTGATAATAGGAAGAGAAAATCCCAAAATTTGCTGAGGACAGCAATGGGATTGAGGCTGCGATGAAAATTGCCAGATTCAATAAATTCTTTTCTTTGAAGTAAAAAGAATAAATTTTAAACAGCAAGACAATGTACGAGATTTTTAGAATGGACGCAAAAATCTGAACATTGAATATCTCGGAGAAAAATCTCGTGAGCCAGACGGCTGCATACACCAGTAATGTGTAGGAGCTGGCATAGGAAAAATTCGAAAAATGATCCTTTATCTCGAGACGAGAGAAGTTATTTCTTTGGGTGCCGATGTCGTAATTCAGGATTCCGGATATCACTCGGGGGTAATCGCCCGTATCTGTGTAGTGATAGCCGCTTGTCTTGAAAACGATAAAAAACAGGAAGGCAAGAAATCCAATGAAGAACAACTTCTTATTGGATAGCAAAATGTTGCAGAATGATTCTTTCATGAGTTCCGGGCGATGTCGTTAGTTCTTTGATTGAAAAACATCGGCAATGATGTATCGGGGTCTTTTTTTCGACTCCATATATATTCTTCCGACATATTCGCCCAAAACTCCAATGCCTATCAGTTGAACGCCGCCGAGAAACAGCAGGGATA
>Ga0302347_1002885_pt1 | contig 16337 bp, 20 predicted proteins | sample PhyWR1_FD_202178 | JGI IMG/M metagenome (GOLD analysis project Ga0302347, IMG submission 202178) | Leaf surface microbial communities from wheat plants in UC Gill Tract Community Farm, Albany, California, United States - DLSL W.R1 (v2)... | ecosystem: Host-associated > Plants > Phyllosphere >...
TTTTGATTACGTTGATGATGGCCCAGATATCCAGGGCCAGAATAATCAGACCGATCAGACCATTAAACGTTGAACCCATGATGACGCTCCCGAGTGAGTACTTGTGCTCATAGGATAGTCACCCACAGCCAGGGTTCCGTTTTTTATTGCAGGGGCCTGGTTTCAGACGTGAACGGCAACCTTCAGGGCTTCCAGCGATGGCGCCGCAGCAATACCGACCTGGGCACACAGCTCAAGCACGCGCGGGACGTCTTCGCCGTAAACCAGCACGACCTGAATCTCGTCATCCAGCGGCTGGCTAAGGTTCATCAATACATAACCGCCCTTCTCCGGGCTCATGCTGCCCATCTGGATCTGGATGCGATTGAGCGCGGTCAACGCCTCGGTCTTGGCCAACTGCTTGGGCTTGATATTGAACGCGACATCGGGGCCGAACGAAGCGACGATCTGGGCAAACACATCCATCCAGGTATCGGCCTGGAACAACACCGTTTCCGGCAAGCTGCCCACCACCACCCATTCACCCAGCGGGATCGGGAAGCTGTCGTCGTAGTTGATATCCGGGTTGGCAGCCAGAAACGCATCTTGATCGGCGTAGGCCTGCGCCGCCTCATCTGCGACTTTTGCGATTTCGGCGTCGCCCATGCACCCGGAGCTGATTTTGCTGATGAGTTCAACGAGAGTGGTTTTCATGGGCGCGGCCTGTCACAAGGAAAATTAAGGGCGCGCAGGATATATCAATTGCGCCCTTCAAGGGCGATCAGCCCAACAGCTTCTCCAACTGCGCCACTGCCTCGGTGGCGCCCATGGTCCTGGCGGCATCCAGTGCGGTAATGCCATTGGCGTCCTTGGCTTTTGGATCCGCGCCCTTGCTGATCAGGTAATCGATGATTTCGCCACGATTGAACATGGCGGCCATCATCAGCGCTGTACGACCATCAAATGACGCGCCTTCAACTTGTGCGCCACCTTCAACCAGGGTCTTGACCATCTTCAGGTCGCCTTTGAAGGCAGCACCTGCAATCGGGCTCTGGCCGTTGTCATTGCGAATTTCGGGGTCGGCATTGTGCTCAAGCAGCACTTTGACCGCCTCAACGTGGCCGTGATAGCTGGCCAACATCAACAGGGTATCGCCCTTGTGGTTGCGCAAGTTGGCCGGCAGCCCCTTGCTCAGCAAGGCGGCCAGCATTGCAGCATCGCCTTCGCGGGCCTTGTTGAACACCTGTTCGGCAAAGTCGGCGGCTTCTTCCGGGGTCATCTGGCGGCTTTGGTCTGCTGGCTTGTTGTCTGACATGTAAGGCTCCACCTTCGCTACAAAGAAACCTAGTTTCCTGAGACGGAACGAAGGTGTCATCCCTTTTTTGCTCAAGATGGCAATAGAGACAATCAATCGCGGGCAATACACTAATGCGCACTGGGCAAAATGCAGGATGCACGATGGCCATTCATGCAGAATGCACGACTCAAGGATTTTTTATAAAATATAAGCTGTTGATTTATAAGGATTTTTCAAAAAAAACAATAGTGGCACAATCACTGCAACCTCTACTCCATACAAGCACTTGAGCGCTAATGGAGCTGAACACATGAGCCTGATCCAGGAAAAATTTGCATCGTTGTTCACCAACTACACCGTCAACGTAAAACCCCGCCCGGATGGCGGCGTGTTGCTGACGCTGTGTGACAGCAATGGCAAGCAAACTCAACGCACACTTTCCTACGCGCAATTGCACACTGCTGAACAGTTGACCTGGGCCATCAGCGCGATTCGCCGCGACCTGGCCGGCACTGCCAGTGAACTGCCGACGATTTCGCTGCTGCAAAGCCAGCATCGCTTTGCCCTGCCGACCTATCACACTCGCTAAAAGCTGAAAACCAGCCACAAAAAAGCCAGCGATTGCTGGCTTTTTGCTGTGCGGTATACCCAAGCTTTTACAGTCCGGCAGGATCGATCTCGGCAAAACTGCTGACGGTTTTATGCCCCACCAGCTCACCACCGTCGCGGGCCAGGCCGCAGGTCTGCATGCCCGCCGCCTGTGCAGCATCCAGCTCTTCTACGATATCGGACAAAAACAGGATCTTCCCGGCCGGGCAACCGATCGCTTCGGTAATGTGCCGATAGGATTGCGCCTCACGCTTGGGCCCGGAGGTGGTGTCAAAGTAGCCGCTGAACAGCGACGTCAGGTCCCCTGCCTCGGAACAACCAAAAATCAGCTTTTGCGCCTGAATCGAACCTGACGAGTAAACATACAGGTCATAACCCTTGGCATGCCACTCGCGCAGCGCCTCGACCGCGTCCGGGTAGACATGCCCCTTCAGCTCGCCAGCCTCGTAGCCCTGCTTCCAGATCATCCCTTGCAACGCCTTGAGTGGCGTGGCTTTGCGGTCTTCGGCCAGCCATTGCTGGAGGATCTCGATGACCCGCTCGACATCGGCCTCGGGCTCACCGCTGTCCAGGCGCACCGCCCCCAGCTGCATGGCCACTTCAGGGTCTTCGGCATGCTCGCGGACAAACCCGGGCAGATGTTTGGCCGCATACGGAAACAACACGTCAAATACGAAGCTGACAGCGCTGGTAGTGCCTTCGATATCGGTCAGGATGGCTTTGATCGGCATGGGACGTCCTTAATCTTCGAGGCGCGGGAAGCGGTCGGCGATATCTTCGCCGGTGAAGTTGGCAACCCAGCCTTCAGGGTTATTGAACAGGCGGATAGCGACAAAATGCGGATGCTCACCCATATCGAACCAGTGCGGCGTGCCTGCTGGCACCGAGATCAGATCGTTCTTTTCGCACAGCACGGCATACACATAGTCGCCAATATGCAGCGTAAACAAGCCACGACCGGCGACGAAAAAACGCACTTCATCTTCGCCATGGCGGTGTTCGTCGAGGAACTTGGCACGCAATTCGGCTTTTTGCGGGTGATCGCTGTTGAGGCTGATCACGTCAACAGTGACATAACCACGTTCGTTCATCAGCCGGTCAATCTGGTCGCGATAGGCATGGATCACTTCATCCTGGCTGGCACCGGGCTGGATCGGCGCGGCGGCCTGCCAGCGGTCAAAGCGCACGCCCTGCTCGGCCAGCGTAGAGGCGATGTCATCAAAGTGAGTCAACACCTTGTTGGGTAATTCCGGGCTCGATACGTGATAAACGGACAGGCTGCTCATGGGGCTTGGTTCCTCGGCTTCGGCGCGCTTTCGGCTTTTACAGGCCGTTCAGGCAGACCGTTCAAATCAGGTGGTGAGCTTCTTCACGGTGAAGTCAGCGTTAACGATTGAGTATTGCGCGGGTCTTGAGTTCGCATTCAAACAAGAATTCGAACGCTTCGATCTGGCGCAAGGCGTCGCTCATGCGCGCCCCCCAGGTGTACAGACCATGCCCGCGGATCAAGTAACCCACGCAATCAGGGTGCGCCTCCAGCCAGGGCTGGACCTTGGCCGCCAGGCGCGCGATGTCCTGGTCATTGTCAAAGATCGGCACCAGCACCCTGGACTCGTGGGTCGATACGCCACTGAAGGCTTTTTGCAGCTCGTAGTCTTCGAACTCGATGCTGTCGCCCGGCGTGAGGCGCGACAGCACCGTGGCATTCACCGAGTGGGTGTGCAACACGGCGCCAATGTCAGGGCGCCAGCTGTACAACTGGGTGTGCAGCAGGGTTTCGGCGGACGGTTTCTTGCCCGGTTCCAGGCTGTTGCCCGCCAGGTCGGTGGCCAACACATCGTCAGGACCCAACTGGCCCTTGTGCTTGCCCGATACTGTCAGCAGCGCCTGGCTGGCCGAAAGCCGGGTGGAATAGTTGCTGCTGGTGGCCGGTGACCAGCCGCGCGCATATAAAAAGCGCCCGGCTTCAATGATTTCCAGGCTCAGGTGTTCACGGGTAAGGCTCATGGCCTGTCCTCTTGCAGTCGAGTGGCAATGATAACGGCTGCGGCCAGCGCTGCGACGCTCGCCATACTAAAGGTGATAGTGGGGCCCAGGGTGTTCCAGCTGTAACCGGAATACAGTGCCCCCACTGCGCCGCCGATACCGGCCAGCGTGGCGTACAGGGCCTGGCCCTGGCCTTGCTGGCCGGGACCGAAGCTGCGCTGCACAAACGTCATGGCCGAGGCATGGAAACTGCCGAAGGTGGCGGCGTGCAGCAGTTGCGCCAACAGCAACACCCACAGGTGTTCGGCAAACGACCCCAGCAGCAGCCAGCGCAAGGCGGCGAGGATAAAACTGAACATCAACACCCGGCGCACGGAAAACTTCAGCAGGATGCGGCGCATGGCCAGGAACATCAGCACTTCGGCCACCACCCCCAGGGCCCAGAGCAAGCCGATCACGCCACGGCTGTAGCCCAGGCCTTCAAGGTGCAGGGTCAGAAAGGTGTAATACGGCCCGTGGCTCATTTGCATCAGCGCCACACAGGCATAGAACGCCAGCACGCCGGGGCTGAACAGTTGCTTCAGGAACCCGCCTTCCACCAGCTTGCGGCCCAGGCTGGAGGGCTGCGCATTCGGCACCCACAGGCTGCACAGCACAATCCCGGCCATGATCACGAGCAGCGCCACCGGGTAGATATCCAGGCTCAGCCATTCGAACAGGCGGCCCAGGATCACCACGGTAAGGATAAAACCGATCGAGCCCCATAGACGAATCTGACTGTAACGCTCGGGTTGCTCACGCAGATGGGCGAAAGTGATGACTTCAAACTGCGGCAATACCGCATGCCAGAAGAACGCATGCAGCGCCATCACCAACGCCAGCCAGGCATAGCTCTGGCTGACAAAGATCAGGGCAAAACTGCACAAGGTACACAGCGCGCCCAGACGCACGATCAGCAGGCGCCGGCCGGTGTAATCCCCAAGCCAACCCCACAGGTTGGGCGCCACGCAGCGCATCAGCATGGGGATGGCCACCAGTTCGCCGATTCGCGCACTGGAAAACCCCAGGTGATTGAAGTACAGCGCCAGAAACGGCGCTGTGGCACCGAGCAAGGCGAAATAGAAAAGATAGAAACCTGACAGGCGCCAGTAAGGAAGTGTCGCCACGGCCGTCAGACCGTGACGCTCAACAATCCCTGCATTACAACTGGCCCAGCACGGGCGTGCTGACGCTAACGTCGGCGTTCTGGCCACGGTGACGCAGCAAGTGGTCCATCAGCACGATGGCCATCATGGCTTCGGCAATCGGCGTGGCACGAATGCCCACGCACGGGTCATGACGGCCCTTGGTGATCACGTCTACCGGGTTGCCGTGCACGTCAATCGAACGCCCCGGGGTGGTGATGCTCGAGGTTGGCTTGAGGGCCAGGTGGGCAACGATTGGCTGGCCCGAGGAAATACCGCCCAGGATGCCACCGGCGTTGTTGCTCAGGAAACCTTCAGGGGTCATCTCGTCGCGGTGCTCGGTGCCGCGCTGGGCAACACTGGCAAAACCGGCACCGATCTCGATGCCCTTGACCGCGTTGATGCTCATCAGCGCATGGGCCAGCTCGGCGTCCAGGCGGTCGAAAATCGGCTCGCCCAGCCCCGGAATCACCCCTTCGGCGACCACGGTGATTTTGGCGCCGACCGAATCCTGGTCACGGCGCAATTGATCCATGTAGGCCTCAAGCTCCGGTACTTTGTCCGGGTCCGGGCTGAAAAAGGCATTTTGCTCGACCGAGTCCCAGGTCTTGAACGGGATTTCAATCGGGCCCAACTGGCTCATGTAGCCGCGAATCACGATGCCCTGGGTGGCCAGGTATTTTTTCGCGATGGCACCTGCAGCCACACGCATGGCCGTTTCACGCGCCGAGCTGCGACCGCCGCCACGGTAGTCGCGCTCGCCGTATTTATGGTGGTAGGTGTAATCGGCGTGGGCCGGGCGAAACAGATCCTTGATCGCCGAGTAGTCCTTGGACTTCTGGTCGGTGTTGCGGATCAGCAGGCCAATGGCGCAACCGGTAGTGCGACCTTCAAACACCCCGCTGAGGATTTCGACTTCGTCGGCTTCCTGACGCTGGGTGGTGTGGCGGCTGGTGCCGGGCTTGCGTCGATCCAGGTCACGCTGCAGATCTTCAAGGGACAGCTCCAGCCCTGGCGGGCAGCCATCAACAATGGCGACCAACGCCGGACCATGGCTTTCGCCAGCGGTGGTGACAGTGAACAGCTTGCCGTAGGTATTGCCGGACATGCAGGGCGCTCCGCGAAATCAGCCGATAAAGTTCAGCCCAGGATCAATTCAAGTCTGGTTGCAGCACAACAGAGGTTGAACAGATCCCAGATAACCAAATGCGCCAGTATACGCAGGCTACCTCTGTAGTTCATCCTCGAACCTTACTCATCCGGGTTTGTCCAACCGGCACATTAGACAATGATGGCGCTATGATGCTGCGAATACTCTTACTAGCACTGACCCTGTTTGGCTTTGGCACCCAGGCCCTCGCGGCCCCGTCCTCCAATGTGCTGCTGCGGCCCATTGAGCTGGATACCGGCTCCGGCACGCTGTATGGCTCGCTGGTTTTGCCCAAGAGTGACAGGCCCGTGCCCGTGGTGCTGATCATTGCCGGTTCCGGCCCGACCGACCGCGACGGCAACAACCCCATGGGTGGACGCAACGATGCCCTGAAAAAACTGGCCTGGCGCCTGGCCCAGAGCAATATCGCCAGCGTGCGCTTCGACAAGCGCGGCATAGCGCAAAGCCAGCCCGCCGGGCCTGACGAAGAAAAGCTCAATTTCGATCAGTATGTGGCCGACGCCGTGGCCTGGGGCGAAAAGCTTAAAAGCGACCCGCGCTTTGGCAAGGTGTTTGTCCTCGGCCACAGTGAAGGCGCCATGATCGCCAGCCTGGCCGCGCCACAAATCGGCGCTGCCGGGGTGGTTTCCATTGCCGGTACGGGCCGCCCGGTGGGTGTGCTGCTGCGTGAGCAGTTGCAACGCAACCATTTGCCACCTGCCCAGCTCAAGCGCAGTTTTGAGCTGATCAGCAGCCTGGAAGCCGGCAAAACCGACGACAACGTGCCCAAGGATCTGCAACTGGTGTTCCGCCCCAGCGTGCAGCCGTACATGATCAGCCTGTTGCGCCATGACCCGGCAGCCGCTTTCGCCGCACTGAAAATGCCGGCCATGATCATCCAGGGCACCCACGACATTCAGGTCGATGTCAAGGACGCCCGCCTGCTCAAGGCGGCCAAACCGGATGCCGTGCTCACGCTGATCAATGGCATGAACCATGTGATGCGCATCGTGCCGATGGACATGAAACGCCAGGTTCAGTCTTATAACGATCCCAATCAGCGCCTGGCCGGCGAACTGGGCGATAGAACTGTGCGCTTTATCACGAAAGTGAACGCAGGCCAGCCCTACAGTACGGCGCATAACGGCCGATAAACCGGTGTCGGCCGCCTTGCATTGCTGACATCAGCACAGGATCGAGCCGTTATGAGCGACACCCCATCACAACCCGCCGGGCCCGAGGCACCGGCAGTGCCCGAGGCCCCGCCGCTGCCTTGGGCAGACGTGCAACCCGAGCATTGCCGGATGCTGCGCCTCGCCCCGCTGCCCACTGACCGCAGCACCGGGGCGCGGCCCTTACGCTTTGTGCAGTTCGCATTTGCCGAACGCCACAGCAAGGACCTCAGCTTGCTGCGCATGGCCATCACCCTGCCCGGCCAACGCGTGCGCAGCGAGCAAAACCAGCTCGATGTATGGGTCGACCACACCACCCACCATGTGCGTTTCAGCCCTGAGCGTGGCTTGCAGACTGAGCCGGTGAACCGCGGGATCGGCCGTTTTCTGCTGGCGCAGGCGGCATTGTGGGCGCAAAAAAAATGGTCGCACTACCGCGTGGACGGCATCGACCTGCCCAGCCGGGATGCCCTGAATGAAGACAGCCGTCTGCGTCGCGATCATTTTTTGCGGGTGCAGGGGTTTGATGTGGTGTATGCCGACGCCCTGTTTCTCAAGGCGCGGATCGAAGCCATGCAAGTGGGCGAATTGCTGGACAGCTGGAATGGCGAAAAACTTCAGTTCCTCGACGTGCTTGAGACTGCGCAAATGCTCCAGCAGGCTGAACAGAACCTGCAGGAACAAGAGGTAAAACTGCGGGAAAAAGAAGAAAAGCTCGGCAGGTATCAGCGCGAAGAAATGGGCTTGCGCTTTACCATCACCTGCCTGGTGGCCTTTGCGGTATTCCAGGCAGGGTTGTTGATCTGGATTGCGACCCACCGCTAGCCGTGCTGCGCACGACTGTGGGAGCCGGGCTTGCCCGCGATGCCATCACTACGGTTTGTCAGTGAAACCGCAGCACTCCAATCGCGGGCAAGCCCGCTCCCACAAAAGATGTTCCCGCATCAAGCCCTTGTAAATCAGACCCGCGACGCAAACAGCGCCTGATGCTCGCGGCACTGCTCGGCGGTCAGCATGAACACGCCGTGACCACCGCGTTCGAACTCCAGCCAGGCAAAATCGACTTCCGGGTAGAGCGACTCGACATGCACCTGGCTGTTGCCCACTTCCACAATCAGCAAGCCCTTTTCAGTCAGATGATCCGCCGCTTCGGCCAGCATCCGGCGTACCAGGTTCAGACCGTCATCACCACAGGCCAGGCCCAGTTCCGGCTCATGCTGGTACTCGGCAGGCATATCGGCAAAGTCTTCAGCATCGACATACGGCGGGTTGGACACGATCAGGTCGAAGCGCTGCCCCGGCAAGCCATCAAAGCCGTCGCCCTGCACGGTGTACACGCGCTCATCAACACCGTGGCGCTCGATGTTCTGGTTGGCCACTTCAAGGGCCTCGAAGGACAGGTCAGCCAGTACCACTTCAGCGTTCTGGAACTCATAGGCACAGGCGATGCCGATACAGCCCGAACCGGTACACAGGTCAAGAATGCGCGCAGGCTCGGCAGCCAGCCACGGTTCGAAACGCTTTTCGATCAACTCGCCAATCGGCGAGCGCGGGATCAGCACGCGCTCATCGACGATAAACGACATGCCGCAGAACCAGGCTTCACCTAGCAGGTAGGCCGTCGGCACGCGCTCTTCGATACGGCGCTTGAGCAAATGTTGCAGGTTGACCAGTTCATCGTCTTCAAGACGACAATCGAGATAACTGTCAGCGATTTCCCACGGCAAGTTCAGCGCACCCAACACCAATTGACGCGCTTCGTCCCAGGCATTGTCGGTACCATGACCAAAGAACAGCTCTTCCCCATGAAAGTGGCTGACGGCCCAGCGAATATGGTCGCGCAGAGTGCGCAGGCGGGAAGTGATCAATGGTCTTACTCCTCAAAATCGATCGGCGATTCTAACAGCCAAACCCCGACGCGCCAAAGTTGTGGCCGTGGTTACACAGCAGCGTGTTTTTAAAAGTAAGACTGTGCGCAAAAAAATGTCAGAATCGTACCAATCTGTACATTTTATGGTGACAGAACAAGTTCTTGACATCGCTGCAGGCCAACAACCACAACGCTTGCACGCGAGGCGATTCACATAAGCGTTCCGCCAGTGGAGAATGTCTCAAAAGCCCCATTCAAAGGAGCCCCCGAATGCCCGCTTTAAAGACGATGTTTCAACTCACAGGTCGTGGTTATGCCGCAGCCAATCTGAGCAATGCCAGCCTGCTGATCATCGATGCACAAAATGAGTACCTGAGCGGGCCACTGGCCCTGTCCGGCATGGACGCGGCCACCGCCAACATCGCCCGTCTGCTTGAAGCTGCGCGCAAGGCCAGGCGCCCGGTTATCCATATCCGTCACCTGGGCACCGTGGGCGGCATGTTCGACCCCCAGGGCGAGCGTGGCGCATTCATCAAGGGCCTTGAGCCACAGGGTGATGAGCTGATCATCGAAAAGCGCATGCCCAACGCCTTCAACGACACCGGCCTGCAAAAGGCCCTGGAAAACCTGGGTTCGCTGGATGTCATCGTCTGCGGCTTCATGAGCCACTCCAGCGTCAGCACCACCGTGCGTGCGGCCAAGGACTACGGCTTGCGCTGCACCCTGGTGTCAGACGCCTGCGCCACTCGCGACCTGCCGACTGCAGATGGCATCATCAGCGCCGAGCAAGTGCAAAAAGCCGAAATGGCCATCATGAACGACAACTTTGCCACCCTGACGCTGACCCAAAACCTGATTTGATCGGCCCCGGGCCAGGGCGGGCGACCTGTGCAACCGCCCCTCCTTGCCCCTGCTACCCGCAAGCAATTGCCAATTTCACGGCAAGCAGGAACAACCTGCCCAAGTGCCGGTCGAAGGGCCGATACCCTTTAAGGAAAGATCGGAATGAAGATCTCCGATGGTTTTGATGCTCGGCGCTTGCGCCCCAAGGCCCACCGCGACTGGGGCTCACGCCTGGTCCTGATATTTGCCGCACTGTTGATCCTGTGTGGCGTGCTGTTGCTGCTGGCCGGCGCCGCCAGCCTGATTGGCCGCCCGGGAGCCCTGGGCGAGCTTAATGCCAGCCCCGCAGGGGCTGCGCTGGTGCTGGTGTTCGGCCTGCTGGTGAGCTGGCTGGGGGTGTGGATGTGGCGCCGACGCCGACGCCTGATGCGCAAGCCGTTTGGCCTGAACATGGCTCCCCACCTGATGAAAAAGCACGACTGACGCATATCCGCCGCCCGATTGTCGTCGACTTGGGTAAACTGGCCGCCCTTCGCGGAGGCTGACATGCAAGACGACGACTTTTCCCTGTTCAAAAACGAGATTCGCGGTGTCAAACCGATCAAGCATGATCGCGCCGACACCGGCAAACCCAAAGCTGACCGTGCGCAGCTGGCCAAATTGCGCCAGAACGCCATTGTGCGCAGCAATACGACCATCATCGACGGCCTGTCAGACCAGTTTGTGATTGATGTAGGCCCTGAAGATCAACTCAGCTGGGCCCGTGACGGCGTGCAGGAAAGCCAGATGCGCAAGCTCAAGCTGGGCCAGATCGCCTTTGAAGGCAGCCTGGACCTGCACGGCATGACCGTCGAAAAGGCCCGCGAGACCCTTTGGGAGTTCCTTGGCGAAGCTGTGCGCCTTGAAGTGCGCTGCGTGCGCGTCACCCACGGCAAGGCCGTGCGCCTGGACGGCAAGCGCCCGATGATCAAGAGCCACGTCAACACCTGGCTGCGCCAGCACTCCCAGGTACTGGGCTTCTGCTCCTGCCAGGCCAAACATGGCGGCGCAGGCGCGGTGTATGTGATGCTCAAACGCACCATGATGGAGGGGCGCGACGAGTAACAGCGTGTCATCACGCTTGCAGCGTCGTGCCAGCCCCCGTACCCTTACTCTTTGCGAAAAATCCCACAGGTAGATTAATGTCCCTGGAACAAAACTACACCGCGATCCTCGGTCAACTCGGCGAAGACGTTTCCCGTGAAGGCCTGCTGGATACGCCAAAGCGTGCCGCCAAAGCCATGCAGTACCTCTGCCGCGGCTATGAGCAAACCCTGGAAGAAGTCACCAACGGTGCCTTGTTCAGCTCTGACAACAGCGAAATGGTGCTGGTCAAGGACATCGAGTTGTATTCGTTGTGCGAACATCACCTGCTGCCGTTTATCGGCAAGGCCCATGTTGCCTATATTCCGAGCGGCAAGGTGCTGGGCCTGTCGAAAGTGGCGCGCATTGTCGATATGTACGCCCGTCGCCTGCAGATCCAGGAAAACCTGAGCCGCCAGATCGCCGACGCAGTGATGCAAGTCACCGGCGCCCTGGGCGTTGCCGTGGTGATCGAGGCCAAGCACATGTGCATGATGATGCGCGGTGTCGAGAAGCAGAACTCGTCGATGATCACCTCGGTGATGCTGGGTGAGTTCCGCGAAAACGCCGCCACGCGCAGCGAGTTTCTCAGCCTGATCAAGTAACTGCTGCACCAAAAAGACCGGCGTTTATCGCCGGTTTTTTTTCGCCTGCGCAATTTCAGGTAAGCTGCCACCCTTCTTATTTGCCCATGAGGCTTTTACTGTGTTTATCAAAGCGCTTCGCGTAGGCCTGGGTCAGCTCATCATCGCTGGCGATTTCGTGACCCGTCCAAGCAAAAAGCAGCGCCCTGCCGCCGCTCAGGCTCAGGTCGACCAGGCTGCCAAGGGCCTGACCCTGTATCAGTTCCATGCCTGCCCGTTCTGTGTAAAAACCCGCCGCACCCTGCGCCGCCTGAATGTGCCGGTTGCCCTGCGTGACGCGAAGAACAACGAGCAGGACCGCCAGACCCTGCTGGAGCAAGGCGGTAAGATCAAGGTGCCATGCCTGCGGATTGAAGAAGATGGCAAGACCACCTGGATGTATGAGTCCAAGGTGATCATTGATTACCTGAACCAGCGGTTTGCGGGCATTTAAGCCAAAAGCCCCTCACCCTGACCCTCTCCCGGAGGGAGAGGGAACTGACCGCGCACGAACTCAAGAACACTGCAAATCTGCTCCCTCTCCCTTTGGGAGAGGGTTGGGGTGAGGGGCTTTTACGACCTGTCGCTCAATCCAGCATGCCCACATGCCGCGGATCGCTGGCCACCCGCGCCAGCCACGCCTGAATGCCTGGATAGCCACCCAGATCAAAGCCGCCCTGATGGGCCACATGGGTATAGGCGTACAGCGTCACATCGGCAATCGAGTACTGCTCACCCACCAGATACGGTGTGCGATTGAGCTGCTGCTCCATCACGTCCAGCGCCTTGTACCCGCGTTTTTGCAGCTTGCGGTACTCCTCAAGACGCTCCTGGGGCAGCCCCAGGTAGAAGTGGATAAAGCGCGCCACCGCAATGTAAGGCTCATGGCTGTACTGCTCGAAAAACTGCCATTGCAGCACCTGGGTGCGCAAGCGCGGTTCGACCGGCAAAAACTCGCTGCCGTCGGCCAGGTAGTTGAGAATCGCGTTGGACTCCCACAGGCAGGTACCGTCTTCCAGCTCCAGCACTGGCACTTTGCCGTTGGGGTTTTTCGCCAGAAACTCCGGGGTTTCGGTCTCACCCTTGAGGATGTCCACCGCGAACCACTGGTACTCAAGCCCCAGCAAATGCAGCATCAGCTTGATCTTGTAGCAGTTGCCCGAATTGTAATCGCCATAAACCTTGAGCATCGCGCCTCCCTTAGGCCGCCTGGGCCGCCTGGGCCTGACGAATCACATTGGCCAGACGCTTGAGGCCCTCATGCAGCCGCGCCGGGTCGATGTGGCTGAAGTTCAGACGCAGGCTGCCCACGTTCTGGTCCGGGTTGGCGAAGAACGGTTCGCCCGGCATAAAGGCCACGTTCTGTTCCAGCGCAGGCTTGAGCAGAGTGCGGGTATCGAACGGTTGTTTGAGGGTCAGCCAGAAGAACAGCCCGCCCTGCGGCACATGCCAGTCAGCCAGATCCGAAAAGTGTTCTTCCAGCGCCAGCTGGAAACCATCGCGGCGCACGCGGTAGAAATCACGCAGCTCAGCCAGGTGATTGCTCATTTTTTCAGTGCCGATCCACTGCAAGGCTTGCCACTGGCCAACACGGTTGGTGTGCAGGTCGGCCGATTGCTTTAGGCGCAGCAGGTGCGGGAACAGGTCGGGGCTGGCAATCAGGAAGCCAACGCGCAGGCCCGGCAACAGGGTTTTGGATACGGTGCCGGTGTAGATCCAGCTGGCTTTTTTCAGACGGCTGACAATCGGCGTGGCGCTGCCACCGTCGAAATTCAGCTCGCGGTACGGTTCGTCTTCGATCAGGGTCACGCCGAACTCGTCGAGCAGGGCCGCAACGGCGTCGCGCTTGGTTTCGCTGTAACGCACGGCAGACGGGTTCTGGAATGTCGGGATCAAGTAGATGAAGGCCGGGCTGTGTTTTTCCAGCTGTACACGCAACGCAGCCAGGTCCGGGCCATCGGCTTGCAGCGGGAACGACAGGCACTCAGCGCCGAACAATTGAAAGATTTGCAGCGCCGCCAGGTAGGTCGGCGCTTCGAGCATGATTTCGGTGCCCTTGTCGATATACAGCTTGGCCGCCAGGTCCAGCGCCTGCTGCGAACCGCTGAGTACCATCACCTGGCTCGCATCGCAATCAACCCCCAGCGCACGGGCTTCTGCAGCCAGCACTTCACGCAGTGCCGGTTCGCCTTCGCTCATGCCGTACTGGCCCATCGAGGCAGGCATATCGGTCCAGTCGACCTTGGGCAACATGGCTTCGGCCGGTAGCCCGCCAGCGAAAGACATGACTTCCGGACGTTGGGCCGCAGCCAGAATTTCACGAATCAAAGAGCTTTTCAGGCGGGAAACACGTTCGGAGAAGGCCATACAGATCACCGGTAGCGGAAGTAATTGGAAATAAGTCAAACTGGTTGACCGAAACTACGCCGCGAACCCTAGATACGTCAATATGCTTGACCTTAAAAATCCGACCACTCAGCGCGCTGCCATGGAAGCCTTCTTCTTTGGCTATCAAGCATTTACCGCCAAGGCGGATGAAATGCTGGCACGTCGTGGGCTGAGTCGGGTGCATCAGCGTATTGTTTTTTTTATCGCTCACTACCCCGGTGTCAGCGTCAAGGAACTGCTGACCTTGCTCGGCGTGAGCAAACAGGCCCTCAACACGCCCTTGCGCCAGTTGATTGAAATGGACCTGGTGCGCAGCGTTGCGCCCGAGACTGACAAGCGCAAACGCTTGCTGGAGCTGACCGCCGACGGCGTCACCTTCGAGAAAAACCTGCGCCGCGAGCAAGTCAAACTGCTGCAAAGGGTGTTCGCCCAGGCAGGTGAAGACGCGGTAAATGGCTGGCTGGCGATCAACCACGCCCTGGGCCAGAGCCGCCAGCTTTAGAGCAGGATTGCTAAGGCCGTTGGCTGGTTGTGGGAGCGGGCAAGCCCGCTCCCACAGAAAACTGGCGCCCGCCCATCACTTTCCGAACACAATCTAAAAAACATTATTTGCTTTTTTTGTATACAAAAGCATAATTCACTTCACTTGCATTCCTGACCTAAAAGTCAGAAAACCCGTCTCTCGCCTCAACCAGTGCCCTTAAAAACAATAAAAGCCTGAGGAATCACCGTGGACAGCCAAAAGTCAGAAATACCCGTCGTTGAACTTGCACCGCCCTCCTCCCGTGGCTGGCTGGAGCACCTGTTCAAACTGTCGCTGCATGGCACCACGGTGAAAACCGAACTGATCGCCGGGCTGACCACCTTTATCACCATGGCCTACATCATCTTCGTTAACCCCAACATCATGGCCGATGCCGGTATCGATCATGGTGCGGCCTTCGTCGCCACTTGCATCGCCGCCGCGCTGGGTAGCCTGCTGATGGGGCTTTATGCCAACTGGCCCGTAGGCCTGGCGCCGGGTATGGGACTTAATGCGTTTTTTACCTACACCGTTGTCGGAACCATGGGTTACAGCTGGGAAACGGCACTGGGTGCGGTATTTGTCTCCGGTGTGCTGTTTTTGATTCTGACCCTGTCGCGGGTGCGTGAATGGCTGCTCAACAGCATCCCCGTCAGCCTGCGTTATGCGATGGGCGCAGGGGTGGGGTTGTTTCTGGGGATCATCGGCCTGAAAACCTCGGGCATTATCGTCGACAGCCCGGCTACCCTGATCAAGCTCGGTTCGTTGCGCGACCCCGCGCCGCTGCTGGCAGCGGTATGCTTTTTGATGATTGCGATACTGAGCTATCACCGCGTGTTCGGCGCCATCCTGATCAGCATTATCGCCGTCACCCTGGCCGGCTGGGGCCTGGACCTGGTGCACTACAACGGCATCCTGTCGGCACCGCCGAGCCTGGCCCCGACGTGGATGGCCATGGACCTCAAGGGGGTGTTCAACATCAGCATGATCAGCGTGGTGCTGGCCTTTTTGTTTGTCCATATGTTTGACACCGCCGGCACCCTGATGGGCGTGGCCCAGCGGGCCGGGCTGGTGAAAGCCGACGGCAAAATCGAAAACCTGTCCCGGGCACTCAAGGCCGACAGCGCCTCCAGCGTGTTCGGCGCCGTGGTCGGCGTACCGCCCGTGACCAGCTATGTCGAAAGTGCCGCCGGCGTTGCTGCAGGCGGACGTACCGGGCTCACCGCCGTCACCGTAGGCGTGCTGTTTGTGGCCGCGATGTTCTTTGCCCCGCTGGCGGGCATGATCCCCGCTTACGCCACTGCAGGCGCACTGATTTACGTGGCCATGCTGATGATGGGTGGCATGCAGCATATCAACTGGGACGAACCCACTGACTGCATCCCGGCCATTGTGACCGTGATCATGATGCCACTGACCTTTTCGGTCGCCGACGGCATAGCCCTGGGCTTTATAAGTTATGTGGCACTCAAGGCAGGCACCGGCAAATACCGGGAAATTTCCGTCAGCCTGTGGGTGCTCTGCGCTATTTTCATCGCCAAGTTTATTTACCTGTAAACCGGGCGGTATCAATCGGCCCCGCAATGACGCG
>Ga0302347_1002886_pt1 | contig 16336 bp, 15 predicted proteins | sample PhyWR1_FD_202178 | JGI IMG/M metagenome (GOLD analysis project Ga0302347, IMG submission 202178) | Leaf surface microbial communities from wheat plants in UC Gill Tract Community Farm, Albany, California, United States - DLSL W.R1 (v2)... | ecosystem: Host-associated > Plants > Phyllosphere >...
CGATCAGGGGTTCAATGCGTTTAGGAGTCTTCATCAGCTTTTATTGTGGGTCCTTTATTACCAAATACGCGTATGGCACTCGTTATACGGCAATCGGCTCGCCGGTGGGAGGGGCTACCGACCGTTGATCACTTAAGAATGCATCCAATGGGCCACTTTCACCGTTCAATGATCACGGTGACGCCCTGCCCGCCCGCCGCGCAGATGGAAATCAACCCGCGCCCCTTGCCCGCCGCATCCAGCAACTTGGCCAGGTTGGCGACGATACGCCCACCTGTGGCGGCAAACGGGTGCCCGGCCGCCAGCGAGCTGCCCTTCACATTCAAGCGGCTGCGGTCGATGCTCCCCAGTGGTGCATCCAGCCCGAGGCGCGTCTTGCAGTAGTCCGCATCCTCCCACGCCTTGAGCGTACACAACACCTGGGCCGCGAAGGCTTCGTGGATCTCGTAGTAATCGAAGTCTTGCAGCGTCAGACCATTCCTCGCCAACAAGCGCGGGACCGCATACACCGGCGCCATCAGCAGGCCTTCGGCACCGTTGACGAAATCCACCGCCGCCGCTTCACCATCACGCAAATACGCGAGGATCGGCAAGCCGCGCTCTTTCGCCCAGGCCTCGCTGCCCAACAGCACCAACGACGCACCATCGGTGAGCGGTGTGGAGTTACCCGCAGTGAGCGTGCCCTTTTCGCTGCGTTCGAACGCCGGCTTGAGCGCGGCGAGTTTCTCCAGGGTCAGGTCGGGGCGCAGGTTGTTGTCACGGGTCAGGCCCAGGAACGGCGTGAGCAAATCGTTGTGCCAGCCTTCGGCGTAGGCCGCCGCCATTTTCTGATGGCATTCCAGGGCCAACTGATCCTGCTCGGCGCGAGGAATCTGCCAGGTCTGTGCCATCAGTTCGCAGTGTTGGCCCATGGACAACCCTGTGCGTGGTTCGCCATTGCGCGGCAGTTCCGGCTTGAGGTGATGGGGGCGCAGTTGCAACAGGACTTTCAGCTTGTCGGCCATGGATTTGCTGCGGTTGGCTTGCAGCAGAATCTTGCGCAACCCTTCATTCACCCCTATCGGCGCGTCGGACGTGGTGTCCACCCCGCCGGCAATCCCGCATTCGATCTGGCCGAGGGCGATCTTGTTGGCCACCAGCAACGCGGCTTCCAGCCCGGTGCCGCAGGCTTGCTGGATATCGTAGGCCGGGGTCTGCGGCGACAGGCGCGAGCCGAGCACGCATTCGCGGGTCAGGTTGAAGTCACGGGAATGCTTGAGCACCGCGCCCGCCGCCACTTCGCCGAGGCGCAGGCCATGCAGGTTGTAGCGTTCGATCAGGCCTTCCAGCGCCGCCGTCAGCATCGCCTGGTTGCTCGCCGTGGCGTACGGACCATTGGAGCGGGCGAAGGGAATGCGGTTACCGCCGATGATCGCTACGCGGCGCAATTGAGTCATGGAAAGCTCCCTGAAGGTTGTGGGTGGAATCATCCAGCCTAGCCTAGGCTGATCGAACGACTCCCCCCTGAAGTGGTCAACTCTTCTTTGAGCACCAGCTTTCGGAGAGCGTTCCATGTCTGACCGTTATATCGACTTCGCCAACTCAAGCCTCGGCCATCGCCTGGTCGCCGCCCTTGGCCTGCCGTCACCGGTACGCCTGGAACGCTGGCAAGCCGGCCGCCTGCGCCCGGTAGACGGTGCGTTGCTGTTGGGCGGCGGCATGCTGGCAGCGAGGGTGCAGACGTTCGCCCACAAAATCACCGATACCATCTATACCTACGGCGCCGAAACCTCAACCTGGATTCCCGGCCATGGTCCCAAACTCAAGGCCGTGGTGTTTGATGCCAGTGGCTTGCAGCACACCGATCAACTCAAACAGCTGCGCGAATTTTTCCAGCCGCTGCTGAAAAACCTGGATAACAGTGCGCACCTGGTGATCCTCGGGTGCGCGCCGGAAAGCATCCTTGATCCCTTCGCCGCCGGCGCCCAACGTGCCCTCGAAGGTTTCAGCCGCTCCCTGGCCAAAGAGCTACGCAACGGTGCAGTCCTGCAATTGCTCTACGTCGGCAACGGTGCCGAGGACCAACTGGAAGGCGCGCTGCGCTTCTTCCTCTCACCCAAAAGCGCCTACATCTCCGGGCAGGTGATTCGCCTGGAAGCCTGCGCAACCCAGGTCGAAGACTGGACTCGCCCCCTCGCCGGGCGCAAGGCGCTGGTCACCGGCGCCGCCCGTGGCATCGGTGCATCCATCGCCGAAACCCTGGCCCGCGACGGTGCGGACGTGATCCTGCTCGACGTGCCCCAGGCCAAGACCGACCTTGAAGCCCTCGCCGCCCGCCTGGGTGCGCGCAGTGTGGCGCTGGACATCTGCGCCGCCGACGCCGCGCAGCAGTTGATCGACCACCTGCCCGATGGTCTCGACATCCTCGTGCACAACGCCGGCATCACCCGCGACAAAACCCTGGCCAACATGACCCCGGAATATTGGGACGCGGTGCTGGCGGTGAACCTCAATGCCCCGCAAGTGCTGACCAAGGCACTGATCGACAGCGGCACCCTGCACGACAACGCCCGCGTGGTGCTGCTGGCGTCCATCAGCGGCATCGCCGGCAACCGTGGGCAAACCAACTACGCCGCGAGCAAGGCCGGGTTGATCGGCCTCGCACAAGCCTGGGCGCCGTTGCTCAAAGGCCGGGGCATCAGCATCAACGCCGTGGCGCCGGGGTTTATCGAAACCCAGATGACCGCGCATATCCCCTTTGCCTTGCGTGAAGCCGGACGACGCATGAGCTCGCTGGGCCAGGGTGGTTTGCCGCAAGACGTGGCCGAAGCCGTGGCCTGGCTCGGCCAGCCGGGCAGCGGTGCGGTCAGCGGGCAAGCGCTGCGGGTGTGTGGGCAAAGTCTCTTGGGAGCGTAGGCATGGACTGGCAAACGTTGGACAGCACCCCGTCGCTGCCGCCGCTGTACTGGCGTGCGGCACTCAAACGCAAGATCACCGGCACCGCGTTGCCCGAGCGTGGGCTACGCTGCCGGGTGACCGTCAACCCCAACGCTGTCGCCAAGTACCGCAAGGTCTGCGGGTTTGCCGACAGCCCGATGTTGCCGGCGACTTATCCCCATGTCCTCGCGTTCGGCTTGCAGATGCAGTTGCTCACCGACCACAGCTTCCCCTTTCCGCTGCTGGGGCTGATTCACCTGAGCAATACCATCCGTATCCACCGGCCCTTGGGCGGCGTCAGCGCGCTGACCCTCAGCGTCCACACACAAAACCTCAAGCCGCACCCCAAGGGCGCGACCTTCGACCTGGTGACCACCGTCGAAGATGCCCTCGGCCTGCTGTGGGAAGCCGAAAGCCGCATGCTCTGCCGAGGCGTAAAGCTCGACGGCGACACCACGGACGCGGCGCAACCGAGCCCCACCCACGTCAGCGAGCTGACGCGCTGGCAAGCCCCCGCCGATATCGGCCGGCGTTATGCGCGGGTCAGCGGCGACTACAACCCGATCCACCTCAGCGCCCTGACCGCCAAGCTGTTCGGCTTTCCCCAGGCCATCGCCCACGGGCTGTGGAACAAGGCACACACCCTCGCCGCCTTGGGCGAACACTTGCCCGCCGCCAATGTTGAGATCAGCGTCGAGTTCAGGAAACCCGTGCGCCTGCCCAGTGAAGTGACGTTGTTTGCCAGCGCCGCCGGTTCGGCGGGTGAGTGCCGCTTGAGCGGCGCGGGCGGTATTGAACATATGGTAGGCAAATGGCAGCCGATCGCCTGAAACAAACTGCTTAATTGTATATATACACCCTAAGTTATAGCGGACCTTATAAGGCCCGCTATTTCGTTCAAGCACTTGATTTAAAACATATATACATCTTGATACATCTAAACTTTATATCCTTGGTATTAGTCCCTAAGCAGAGACTTTGCGACCGTATATAAATCGTTAATACCAAGTTGAGCATTGTCAGAAAGAGCCCCCTGACCTGTTATAGACACACGGACAAACGCATCGCCTTCCACAGAAATGGCGAGTGTTTGAAGACAACTAAGGTTGTACAGGTGCAGGGAACTCAATCATGAAAACTCAAGTAGTGTTTTGGAAAGCAAGTACCGCGCTGGCCCTGGCAGTAGCATTGACGCTCGGCGGCTGCAGCAGCGGTGGTGGCGGGCATCACAGTGGTGGTTCGTCTTCCGCTGACGATACAACGGCTGGCACCGGTGGCACGGGCGGTGGTACCGGTGGCGGTACTGGCGGCGGAACCGGTGGTGGCACTGGCGGCGGCACAGGTGGCGGTACCGGCGGTGGCACGGGCGGCGGCACCGGTGGTGGCACTGGCGGCGGTACAGGCGGTGGCACCGGTGGCGGCACCACTACCCCACTGGTCACCGCGACGGTCGTGGACACCGTAGGCGACACCGTAACGGGCGTAGGCACTGCTGTCGGCAGCCTCGGCACCACCCTCGGCAGCTTGCCGATTGTCGGCGCCACCACGGGCGGCCTAGTCACTGCGACCGGCAACGCGGTTGGCAGCATCGGCACTGGCTTGTCAGGCGGGCTGGGCACTATCGGCACCAACAGCAATGCCGTGGGCACCACCCTGGCGGGTGTGGGCAACGCGGTCTCCGACCTCGGTGATGGCGTGAGCACCACCGGCGGCAACGTCGCCACCTTGCTCGGCAATGTACCGGTGGTGAGTGGCGCCGCGCCCGTGGTTGGCGGTGTGGTCGATAAAGTCGGCAACGTCGTGACCATGCTCGGCGACACCCTGAGCACCGCCAGCACTACCGGCCCCTTGGGTTCGGTCACCAATACCGTGGGTGCCAAAGTGCTGGTGCCAGTGGTTTCTCTCGTCGAAAAAACCACCGGCCAAGTGGGCAGCGCAACGGGCCTGGGCAGCCCGGTTGGCGGCCTGCTGAATAAGGTCGGCAGTACCGTCGACGGCCTCGGCGATAAAGTCACCGGCACTGGCGGCACCGGCAACCCTGTGACGGGCGCCGTGGGCGGCGTGCTGAATGGCGTGGGCACCGTGGTCGGCAGCGCTGGCGGCTATGTCAACCCAACCACTGGCACCGGCAGCGGTTCCGGCGGCGGCATCGGCACGGGCAACCTCGGCCTGCCGGAACTCATCGGCGGCGTGATCGCCGGCGCCGGCAATGGCCTGAATGCCGGCAACACCAACGGCGTGGTCAGCGCAGCTGGCGTCACCGGTGGCAGTGTAGGCGGCACGGTTGCATCCCTGGGCACTCTGCTGGGCGGCAACGGCGTACCGAACACTGCCGCAGGTGCTCCAGTCGCTGCACTCACCAGCAGCCTGGGCAGCGCGCTCAACCCAGTCACCAGCGGTGTCACCAGCCTCACCCAAAACGTCGGCAACAGCACTGGCCTGGGCGCTCCGGTCAACGGCCTGGTGACCAACGTCGGCGGTGCCGTCAGCGGCTTGGGCGGCAAAATCACCGGCACCAATGCCAACCCGGTCACCAATGCCCTGGGCGGCACCGTGAGCGCGGTCGGTAGCACCGTGACCTCGGTGGGCGGCCTGGTCACCGGGGGCACCAGCGGTAGCGGTGGTGGTTTGCTCGGCGGCGGCCTGAGCCTGGGCGGCAGCGCATCTGCCGGCGCCAGCGCCAGTGCCGGAGCCAGCACCAGCGGCGGCGGCCTGGGCGGTTTGCTCGGTGGCCTGACCGGCAAAAAATAGAATTGCACCTGGCCGATTAGACGGCCTCCCCTACAGCGCCTACGCTTGGTTGAGACGAGAGACCCAATAAGTCTCTCGTCTTTTTTATGCGCCAATGAAAGCCACCCGAACCGCGCCCCCAGAGCCCGGCGGGCATCTGCGAAACGCTGCTGCAGTTTTGACCATGGAGTGTCCTATGCGCGCTTTGACGCCGCTGTTGTTGCTGTCCCTCAGTGCTTACGCCCACGCCGAAACCCTACCCAGCTTCCTCAATAGCAACGACACCATCCGCAACCTGCCCGTGCCCAACCTGCCCGCCGACGCCTACCGGCCAAACACCCCGCAAACCCAGCTGCCAACGCCTGCGGCCAGCGAAGCCCAGCCGCTGCTGATGGACACTAAGGTGACCATCAGCAAACTGCAGATCGACGGCGGCACGGTCTACCCGCTCAAGGAACTGGGGCAGGCCTTCGAACCGCTGATTGGCCATGAAACCAACATCGCCCAGCTGATCGAGGCCACCCGCAGCATCACAAAGCGCTACCAAACGGATGGCTACCTGCTGTCCTATGCCTTCCTGCCGGAACAAAGTTTCGAGGGTGGCCTGGTCCACGTAGTGCTGGTGGAAGGCTATGTGCGCGATTACCAGCTGCAAGGCGATATTGGCTCGGTGTCGGCCTACGTGGACAAACTCGCCGACAAGCTCAAGGCCGAACGCCCACTCACCCGTAAGACCTTCGAGCGCTACACCACGCTGATGGGCGCGATTCCCGGCGTGACCTTGCAGGCGCAAGTGCCGCCGCCGCGCACCACCGATGGCGGCACGCACATGCAGATCACCGCCAGCCGCAAGCCCTTCACCACCAGCATGAGCCTCAACCAGGCCAGCCGTGGCGGCCTGCAAGCGCTGGTCAGCGCTACCAGCAACTCGCAGACGTCGATGGGTGAACAGTTGACCGTCAGCGCCCTGGCGCCGCCGGGCAACGACAAGGAACACTACTACCGCGCCGCCTACAGCCAGTTCCTCAACGCCGAGGGCACCCAGCTTGCACTGTCAGGCGAACACTACCGCGCCGAACCGGGCACCAACGTGCAACTGGACGGTGGCTTCCAGCTCAAGCCGCACCAGGCCATCGACCGTTTCTCCATTGGTGTCAGCCACCCCGTGATTGCCTCGCCGACCGAGTCGTTGAGCCTCGGCACGCGCATCTATGGCGTAGATCAGAAAACCCGTTATCAACTGGTGGGTTTCCCCAACCGTTTTGACTTGGAAACAAATCTGCGCGCCCTGGCCTTCGAAGGCGACTGGCGCAAGGCCGACACCGACCAACTGCGCATCCTCAGCGCCGGCCTGTACCAAGGCATCAATGGCCTGGGCGCCAAGACCCGCAGCGACTTCGACGGAGTAAAACCCGACCTGGATTTCTTCCGCCTGCGCCTGTCCGGTGTGCAAAGCAACAAGCTGTTCGGCAGCAACTTCCAGGGCGTGCTTTCCGGGGCGTTCTACTGGAGTGACGACACCCTGCCCGACAGCGAACGCGCCACCTTCGGCGGGCAGAACTTCGCCCGTGGCTACCCCGACGATCAGGGCTCGGGCGACAAAGGCTGGGGCCTGGCGTACGAGATCAACTACAGCTACAACCGTGCCGGCGACTGGGTGCGCATCCTGCAACCGTACGTGGTGTTCGACCGCGCCAAGACTTGGTTCAACGTACTGCCGATCAGGGGCAACGACCTGTCATCCGCCGCCGTGGGCCTGCGTTTTGGTGACAGCCAGTACTACAACGTCGCGCTCGACAGCTTTGACCGGCGGCCGCGGTATACGCTGAGTTTCAGCTACCAGCTCTGATCAGGCCGATGTGTGTAAGGGGACTTCTGTGGGAACTGGCTTGCCTGCGATAGCCATATGTATCGACACAACAACTGAACCTGACAAAACCCGAAGCCCTGGCTCTGGCTCTGGCTTTTCAGCTTTTGATCTTGATCTTAGGCGCCCCGTTAACCACGCTGGCCGGAGAGAGGGCACACCGAGCCTAGGCGAGGTGCCGAGTGGTGGGGCGAGGACCTTTTGCTTACTTTTGGGTCCTTCCAAAAGTGAGCCGCCGTAAGGGCGGAACCAATATCAGCCGTTACCCAAATAACGGATATGTACTTCGCCCAAAAAGCCTCAGCGCCTAGCACATAGCTATCGCAGGCAAGCCAGCTCCCACAAAATCCAGCGCCCACATTGAGCCCAACTGGCGGCTAGAACTGGCGCTTCTGCAGGGGAAACAAACTGTTGAGAGTATCGATCAACCGCACCAAATAGATCGGCTTGCGAAACAGGTCCAACACCTGCAAGCGCAGCATGTCGCTGACGTCATCCATCTCGGCGTGGCCCGACATCACGATCACCGGCAGATGCTGGCGAGAGGTGTGTTCGCGCAGGCGCTTGATCAGGGAGATGCCGCTTTCTTCAGGCATGCGCAGGTCGGTGATGATCAGTGCGATGTCCGGGTTGAGGGTCAATTCCTGCAACGCGTCGGTCACGGAGGTGGCGGTAAAACACACAAATCCCTCATTGGAGAGGGATTCGGCAAGTTCAATCAGGGCGTCTTCTTCGTCGTCCACCAGGAGAAGTTGTTGCCGCGAAGCAGGCGCAGAGGGACTCATGGCGAAAGATCCTGACACTAAGATGCACTCAGGTTAGTCGTGTCGCGGGATTGATCAAGTCGATGCAATGCTCGCTTCGACCAGGTTGAACAGCACCTTCACACGGTCACTTATCGGAGTCATGAAAATCCCGATCACCGCCGCGCACATCGCCGCCACAATGGCGTATTCAATGCCGGAGGCACCGTCCCTGGCGCTCACCATGACCCATGCTTTCACGTAGATAAAACGAATGCTTTCTTCGATTTGCATGTAGAGCTCCGTCAAAAGAGGAGAAAGCGCTTCGCTAGAACATCACGTGCCGATACCGGTTTGAATCGAGGTGAAAATGGCCTTTACCTTAGTGCTGATCGGCGTCATGAAAAGCCCGATCACCGCCGCACACATCGCCGCGACAATCGCATATTCAATACCGGAGGCCCCCTCTCTTCCGTAAGACAGAATCTGGATTTTGATAAACACTTTGCGAATGGCATCAAGGAACATATGACTTCTCCTTTGCGCTGAGAGCGCCGATGTAGCGGGCTTGCAACATGATCTCGCTATGCCACTAGAGCATTGTCGGCAAATTCACTCCCAACAAGTGTAATAAGCGACTAATCACAAAGTATTAGTCAGAACCTTGGCGCCAAAGCGCCAATGTTTGCGCGCCGATACAGAATATTTCCATGCAGTAATGGCATTTCGTCCTAGCTGAACTACCTTCCAATAGCGAAATAGTTGAATACCCAGAACGAACTGATTGCGTAGTCGCTGGATGGACCCGTCGAAAGGTCTGGCAGTAGGAAAGGGAGAGCCTTCATGAGCAGTCGTATCAGCATGATTCTGGCCGGGGTACTGTTGCTGGGGGCGTTGATTGCCGGGTATTGGGGCCTCGTTCTCAGCCGCCCGGAGCCGGTTGCCGCCGTCGCACCACCTGTCATTAATAACGCCCCTGTCGCTGCCATCGAAGACCCGACCCGCCAACCCGTGGTCGTGCTGGCCCATGACGTGCCGCCCTTCGTCGCCCTCACCGCCGCCGACCTGACGGTGGAGAAGCTCAAGACCGTCCCCGCCGGCAGCCTCACCTCACTGGAGCAGGCCGTCGGCCGCACGCCATGGCGCGCCCTGCAAGCCGGCACCTGGCTGACCGAAGAGAGCTTCAGCGCCGGCGGCAACCTGTCACGCATGATCCGCGCCGACGAGCGCGCACTGGCGGTTGCGGTGGATGAAGTGACCGGCGCCGGCGGCCAACTCAACCCCGGCGACTATGTGGATGTGATGCTGTACCTGCGCTCGGAAAACGGCAACCCGCAACCCTCCGCCCAAACCGTTGTCCCGGCCCTGCGCCTGCTAGGCGTGGGCGAGCAACTGGGGCTGACCAACGACGGCTCACCCGGTTCACCAGTGCCCGTCACCGCCGAAGACAAAGCCCGGCAGCAACAAGGCCGTGCCACTGCGCGCACGGTGTTGCTGGCAGTGCCCGAGCAATTGATGAGCCGCCTGGTCCTCGCCGTGCAAGCCGGTAGCCTGCGCCTAGCCGTGCGCAGCGCCGACGAACAGCGCCTGAGCCACTACTGGGCCGGCGACAGCGACGCCGCGCAGAACCTCGAAACCGCCAAGCGCGACCTCTACCAGTTCAACCAACTGGCGCAAACTGCGCCGCCGATCAGCAACTTCAACCCGACAGCCAGCAAAAATGGCGCCCCGCGTCGTGCAGGTGTCGAGGTGATACGCGGTAACCAGGTCACTCAACAAACGCCCTGATAGCGCTAAGGATGCCTTGAATGAGCAGTCGTTCCATGCCGAAGTTTTCGCGAGTGTTCTGCGCCCTGGTCACCCTCGCCCTGCCCGCCGGCGCGGCACAGGCGGCACCGGGCAATTGCGCCAGCCTGGGGCAGTTGCCGGCGACCCTTGAGGTCGGTGAAGGCCTGCAACAGGCCATCCAGTCCCCGGTGGCCATTACCCGGCTGGCGGTCGGCGACCCGAAAATCGCCGACGTCCACGTCAACGGCAACCAGGCCTTCCTGCTCACCGGCGTCTCGTCCGGCGCCACCAGCCTGATGATCTGGACGGCCTGCTCGCCCAGCCCGCGCCAGAGCATGGTGTTCGTCAAAGGCAAGGCTACCTCCGCCTTGACCAGCCTGTCGTTGTCGCCGTCCGAAGACCCGTCGCTGCCCAGCCAGGTGCAGACCGACATCCGTTTTGTCGAAGTCAGCCGCACCAAGCTCAAGGAAGCGAGCACCAAGTTCCTCGGGGTCGGCACCAACTTTTTCCTCAGCAGCCCGAACATCCTGTCCCCCTCAGAGAGCGTGTTCAAACTGCCGGTGAGCACAGACAACTTCAACGTCGGGTTTGGCGGCGGCCGCGTCAAGGCGATGATCAACGCCCTGGAAAGCAGCGGCTTCGCCTACACCCTGGCGCGTCCCAGCCTGGTGGCCCTGAGCGGCCAGAGCGCGACTTTCCTTGCCGGCGGCGAAGTGCCGATCCCGGTGCCCAGCGCCGGCAGCGACACCATCACCATCGAGTACAAGGAATTCGGCATTCGCCTGACCCTCACCCCCACGGTGATCGACCGCAACCGCATCACCCTCAAGGTCGCGCCGGAAGTCAGCGAGCTGGACTACAGCAACGCCATCGCGATCCAGGGCATCCAGGTGCCCGCGCTCACCGTGCGCCGCACCGACACCAGCGTGTCCCTGGCCGATGGCGAGAGCTTCGTGATCAGCGGCCTGATCAGCACCAACAACCGCTCCACCATCGCCAAGTTTCCCGGCCTGGGGGACATCCCGATCCTCGGCGCGTTCTTCCGTGACTCCAACATCAGCCGCGAAGAAAAAGAGCTGCTGATGATCGTCACGCCGCACCTGGTCCAACCCCTCGCCGCCAACGCGCAACTGCCGTCCCTGCCGGGGGAAAACCTGCGCAGCTACGACCCGAACTGGTACCGCCTGTTCTTCCTCGAAAACGGCAATTTCGACCGACGCACAGGACTCTCCCAATGAGCGAAAGCCTGAGCCAGACCTTCCTGGCAATCACCCGCAACAGCACCGACCTGGAATGGCTGCAAGGTGCCCTCGCGCCCCTGGGCCAAGTGGTCAGCGCCGGCAGCGGCAGCCTCGACGAGCTGCTCGCCTTGGTGGACGTGACCTTCGCCAACCTGGTGTTCATCGGCCTCGACCGCGAAAACGTCACCAACCAGTGCGCCCTGATCGAAGGCGCCCTGGAGGCCAAGCCGATGCTGGCGATCGTGGCCCTGGGCGACGGCATGGACAATCAACTGGTGCTCAACGCGATGCGCGCCGGCGCGCGGGATTTTGTCGCCTACGGTTCGCGTTCCAGCGAAGTCGCGGGGCTGGTGCGGCGCCTGAGCAAACGCCTGCCGGCCGTGGCCCACACCAGCCACCTGGGCGGCCTCACCGTGTTGTATGGCACCCAGTGCGGCACCGACGGCGCCATGCTGGCCGGGCACTTGGCGCATGTGGTGCAGAAAAGCGGCCAGCAAACCCTGGTCCTCGACCTCGGCCTGCCCCGCGGCGATAGCCTGGCGCTGCTCGGCCTGGAAAGCTCGTTTCACTTTGGCGACGCCTTGCGCCACCTGCGCCGCCTCGACGCCACCCTGATCAACAGCGCCTTCACTGCCACCGAAGCGGGCCTGCGCATCCTCGCCTACACCGACAGCGACGAGCCCCTGGAACACACCAGCGCCGCCGAGCTGTACATGTTGCTCAGCGCCCTGCGCCAGCACTTCCAGCACATCGTGGTGAACCTCACCGGGCAACCGGACAGCGAAGCCCTGCGCACTTTTGTCAGCCATTGCGACAAGCTGTTGTGGTGCACCGACCAAAGCGTGCTGGACTGCCGCCGCAACCTGGCGGTGCTCAATCGCTGGCGCGAAAAAGGCATGAAACTGGAACACGGGCGGTTGCTGATCGACCGCTACATCAAAGGCGCCGCGCCCGAGGCCGAAGCCCTGGGCAAAACCTTTGGCCTGGAAGTCATCGCCGTGTTGCCCCTGGCCGCAGAACTGCGCCTGAACGCCAAGAACCAGGGCCAGAGTCTGTTTACCCTGGCCCCGCGCGAACCCTTGACCCAAGGCCTGCGGGTGCTCGGCGAGCGCCTGGCCAAACGTTCCGAAGGCCTTGAGAAGCCCTCGGCCAACTGGCTCACCCGCCTGTGGGGGCCCAAGTGAGCGGCGAAAAGCTGTTCGGTGTGCCCGGTGCGGGTGCGCGCGGCGCGGTCGGCAATACCGATCACGACGGCCTCAAGCTGGTGCTGCACCGCTACATCATCGACGCCATCGAAGAGTCGGGGAAAAACCTGCTGGAAGGCACACGCCAGTCCCTCGCGCAGTTTGTCATCGACAAGGTCAACGAATACATCACCCGTATGCACCTGGCGATTTCCCGCTATGAGATGGAGCGCCTGGCCGAAGAGATCGTCGACGAGCTCACCGGTTTCGGCCCGCTGGAAGTGCTGCTGCGCGATGCCTCCGTGACGGAAATCCTGGTCAACGGCCCGCACCGGGTGTTCGTCGAGCGCGATGGTTTGCTGCATCAAAGTGACCTGCGCTTTATCGACGACCACCATGTGGAGCGCGTCATGCAACGCATTCTCGCGCCCTTGGGGCGGCGCCTGGACGAGTCCTCGCCGATGGTGGATGCGCGCTTGCCCGATGGCAGCCGGGTCAACGCGATCATTCCGCCGATTGCCCTCGACGGCCCGTGCCTGTCGATTCGGAAATTCCGCAAGGACATGCTCAAAAGCAGCGACCTGGTGGCCATGCAGACCATCGACCAGCCGATCTTCGAGTTCTTCCAGGAGGCCGTGGGCAAGCGCTGCAACATCCTCATCAGCGGCGGTACCGGCACCGGTAAAACCACGCTGCTGAACATTCTCAGCCAACTGATCAACCCCCACGAACGCCTGGTCACCATCGAAGACGTGGCCGAGCTGCAACTGGGCCACCCCCACGTGGTACGCCTGGAAACCCGCCCGCCAAATGCCGAGGGCCACGGTGAAGTGAAGGCCAGCGACCTGATCCGCAACGCCCTGCGGATGCGCCCCGACCGCATCATCCTCGGCGAGATCCGCGGCGTGGAAGTGCTCGACGTGCTCACCGCGATGAACACCGGCCACGATGGCTCCATGAGTACCGTGCACGCCAACAACGCCCAGGATGCGCTGCTGCGGCTGGAGACCCTGGTGGGCTTGACCGGGCGCACCGTTGCGGAAAAAACCCTGCGCCAGATGATCTGCGCAGCGCTGGACGTAATCATCCAATTGTCGCGCATGCCCGACGGCCGCCGCTGCGTCACCGAGGTGGTGGAAGTGGTGGGCGTGCGCGATGACGTGTATGTCACCAACACCCTGTTCCGCCTCGACAAACGCACCGGCTACGGTTTTTTGCGCGAAGCCATCAACCCCGCCGGCGACAAATTGCGCCGCGAAAGCCACCTGCCGCAGTAGGAGGCGCCGACCATGCTTGCTCCGATCCTGCTCGCGCTGATGTCCCTGGCCATGCTGTTGCTCGGCCTGCAACTGATGCGCCGTGGCGTACGTCAGGCGCAGACCGACCGCGTGCTGGAACGCCTGGCCCACGGACAACCCGACAGCCCGGACAACAACCCGGTACTGACCAGCCTGGAACGCACCTTCATGCGCGCCGGCCTGGGCAAGCCGACCGAACGCCTGGGCCTGTGGCTGACGCTGTGGGCGCTGGGCGCGCTGCTGGGTTTGCTCGCCTTCGAATGGCTGGGGCTGCTGGTGATGCTGTTGACGCCGCCGCTGGTGCTGCGCTTCTACATTTCGCTGCGTTATCAACGGCGGTTGCGCCGCATGATCGAACAACTGCCGCAATTGCTCGACCACGCCGTACGTAGCCTCAAGTCCGGGCGCACCCTGGCCGATGCGGTGCTCGGCGCCATCGATGCCAGCGAAGACCCGTTGCAGACTGCCATGGGCCGCATCAAGCGCAACGTGTTGCTGGGGGTCAGCCTGCCGGAAGCGGCGCACGATTTCGCCGAGCTGTATGAACAGGATGAGCTGCGCCTGTTTGCCCTTGGTTTGAAGGTCAACCATCGCTATGGCGGCAACGCCAGCGAGCTCCTGGAAAACCTCATCAAAATGATCCGCGAGCGCGACCAGGGCGCGCGCCAACTGCGCGCGATGACCGGCGAAACCCGCGTCACCGCCGTGGTGCTGGCGCTGCTACCGGTGAGCGTGGCCGGCTACTTCCTGCTGACCAACCCGACGTACCTGGTGGGCATGTGGGCCGACGGCAGCGGCCAGTTGCTGCTGATCGGCGCCTTCAGTATGCAGATCATCGGTTGCGTGGCGCTGTGGCGCATGCTGAGGAGCATCTGAGATGGCCGTGCTGATCAGTGTTGCGTTGTTTCTCGCCGCGCTCGCCTTGGTGGCCGTCAACCTGATCGGCCAGCGCCGCCAGCAACGCCTGGTGACCCAGCGACTCCAGGGCGACACCCAGCGCGACGACAAAGTCCGGCACTTGCTGCGCCAACTGGGCAACACGCGGATCGGCCAACGCACCATCAGCCTGGACAACGAAACCCAGGTCCTGCTCAACCGCATCGGTTGGAGAAAAGCCAGCCAACGCTCGCTGTTTGCCGCCTGCCAGGTGGGCGCGCCGATCCTGTTCCTCGGGCTGACAATCCTGCTGCAAAGCCTGTTTTACCCGGATGTCACCCATGCCTGGCCCGCGCCGTTCCTGGGTTGTGCCATCGGCTACCTGTTGCCCAAGCGGGTGCTGGCGTCCATGGCGAAGCGGCGCCAGGAGCAAATCTCCCAGGAGGTTTCGACCTTTATCCCGCTGCTGCGCATCCTGTTCGAGTCGGGCATGGCCGTGGAGCAAACCCTGCGGGTCATGTCCAACGAAGCCCAGCAGTTGCTGCCGGTGCTGACCTCGGAGCTGCGCCTGGTGCTGGCACGGGTGGACTCGGGCCTGGAGCTGGGCGAAGAGCTGAGCAAGACCAGCCTGATGCTCAGCGTGGATGAGTTCAGCGACACCTGCGCGATCCTGCAACAGCTGTTGTATCAGGGCGGCGGCGCGATGAAATCGTTGCAGGCGCTCAAGCAACTGCTGGATGACCGGCGCCTGACCCGCATGCAGGAATACATTTCCAAGATGTCGGCCAAGATGTCGGTGGTGATGATGGTTTTTCTGTTTCCCGCGCTGCTGATCGTATTGGCCGGCCCTGGGTTTATCGCCATTTCCAAGGCCATGGGGCCTTGAGAGGACGCACCATGAAATTACTGATTGCCGCCTGCAGCGTGTTGTTGATGAGCGGTTGCGCGAACATGGGCCAGACACCCTGGTCAGGCGTCGCTGGCGCCAGCAGTTGCTCCAAGCCCAGTTCGGACCAGGAGTTGTCACTGAACCTCGCCGATGACCTGGCCAATGACGGCAAGCTGCACGCCAGCCTGGCCAACCTGCAAAACCTGGCGGACAACCTGCCCCAGGTCCGCCTGCGCAAGGCCAAGGTGTACCGGCTGCTCGGGCGCAGCGAGGCCGAGCCGATGTACCGCAGCCTGTTGGGCACGTGCCTGGCCGCCGAGGGCGAACATGGCCTGGGCCAACTGGCGGTGGCCAGGGGCGATAACGGCCAAGCCCTGGAACACTTGCAACGGGCGGCCAAACTGTCGCCCATCGACGAAAAAATCCGCAATGACCTGGGGGTGGTCTACCTCAACCAGCTGCGCATGGAAGACGCCCGCTTCGAATTCCTCACGGCGATGGAACTCAACCAGAGCAACTCGCTGGCGGCGGTGAACATGGTCACCTTGCTGATCTACCAGAACAACTGGAAGCAGGCGTCGCAGTTCGTCAGCCGCTTCAACTTGAGCCCCGAGCAGTTCAACCAGGCCCAGACCCGCGCCGAGCAGCTCAAGGGCTCGGCAACCCGCGCCAAGGGTCAAGTGGCGACCGTCCAATAAGGGAGTGCCCCCGATGAAACTCAAACCCCTCGCCCACCTGCTGTTGGCCACCCTGCCCCTGACCGCGCTGGCGATCGAGCCCGGGCCGTCATCGGTGTACCAGCGG
>Ga0302347_1002889_pt1 | contig 16313 bp, 16 predicted proteins | sample PhyWR1_FD_202178 | JGI IMG/M metagenome (GOLD analysis project Ga0302347, IMG submission 202178) | Leaf surface microbial communities from wheat plants in UC Gill Tract Community Farm, Albany, California, United States - DLSL W.R1 (v2)... | ecosystem: Host-associated > Plants > Phyllosphere >...
TTGAGACCGCCATCCCTTGCCAAGTCCAACTCTGTATTTTATATTTTTTGAAGTGAAGTCGGTCCAGAATTCTGTGCTCTCCCTGATTCTCGAATATTCTGAACTTCCATAAAAAAAGCAGTGTGATATGCACGTTAATATGGACGTTTTGCCACAACCATTGGGCCCTGAAATAAAGTTGAATTTTTTATTGAATTTAACATCGATAGTTCCGAATTGGCGTATGTTTTTTGCATGTAAGCTTTCGATGTGTGAGGTTGACATTTTTGTTCTCCAGGGAAATTTAGTCCCGAGCTGTAAAGCTGCATGGTCTATCTAAGGTGGTCTTAGCATACCAGCGAAAGAGAAAAAAGGTTGGAGCTGCAGCCACGTTCTGAGAGATCTATGAATGATCTGAACTGTGGCCTCTACAAGCTGCAACGGTACAAAACTAGTGCTAGTCCTGATATGGGCATTGTTATTTGAGGGATAGTCGATCCCAGCCATCATTCGGGGCTATGTTGAAGCGGTTGGATGGGTTTCATGCAGGTAGGTTTGAAATGGTTTTGGTCGTAGGGAAGTCGGTGGGGTAAAAAAGGCCGAGTGACTTTTCGAGTGACTTTGTCACTCACGGCTCAGCACAGTTGGGCATCGTTGCAGCGAGCGCCAAGCGCGAACCCTTGAATTTAGGGGCTTGTAGAGATACAAGCCTGAATGGGGTGCTAGGGGTCGAGTGTTCGAATCACTCCGTCCCGACCATATTATTCAATGACTTAGCCCAATCTGAAAAGGTTGGGCTTTTTCATGTCTGGAAAAGACCCCTACTTGGACCCCTACCAGCCTGAAATCGCGCTTGTTCAAACTTACGGCGTAAGGCAGCAGTGAACACACCTTCCGAACTCCAGACTTAAGGGCGATGCTGTCCGTCTATTTTGATCTGACCCCGACCGTGGAAGCGGTAAAACAATTCCCGCACCTGCTGATCATCCAGCCGCTCAAGCTGCAATCGCAACCCTACTACTTCAACCTGGACACCGCCGCTTTTGAAGAGCTCAGCCGCACCACCGACTTTCGCTGGTCCTCACAAGAGTGCCTGACGCGCCGACCGGCACAACAAGCCATTGGCATGGGCGAGGAGCGAATCAACCTCAAAGGTTCGATTTATACGAGCTCAAAGGCGGGCTTAAAGAACTGGACACCCTGCGCAGCATCGGCACGCAACTGCAGCCGCTGAGCCTGACCACCGGCTACGGCGAAGTGCTGGGCAACTGGTGCCTGAAAAGCATCGAAGAAGAGCAGGGTGCCTTCCTGCAAGGCGGCATTCCACGCAAACAAGGCTTCACCCTGGAGTTTGTACGCTATGGCGACGACCTGCAGAACCGCTAGCGGCGACGTGCTCGACACGATCTGCCAACTACTACGGCCACCTCAACGGCACCGTCGAAGCCGTACTCGATGCCAACCCGGGGCTGGCCGATGAGGTGCAGCCGTTTCGGGCGGGGGTGGTTATTCACCTGCCGTATGTGGTGGTGCCGCGTGAGGAGGGGGTGATGTTGTGGGGTTAATCATCCAACTCAAATTGCAAGGCTGACTCGAAGTCTTGGCCACCGTAATAAATGCCAATGATGTAGACCTGTTTGGTCTCGACGGCAAACGCGATGACAGTACGTTTGCGATAATTGGTGATATGCAGGCCTGGGCGAATGTCGTCGCGCAGATTGCCCCGATGCAGGAATGTACGAAGCTCTTCGCAATAGGCCACGATGGCGTCGGTTTAGCGCTGGGCAATGTGCGGCGAGGCAGCAGTGGCAATGTAACGATAGAGCGCTGTCAATTGTTCCAGAGCTTGCGGTGCAAACTCGACCGTGTACGCCATTACGATTGGGATGTGGCGTTTTGGTGTTCTGCGGCTAACCGGGCACGCACCTCATCGATGCTTAGCGCGCTCGAAGGGTCAGCTTTCAAGGCGTCATAAGCCGGTGCTACTTGCCCGACGAGCCAGTTTTCCAGAGCACGGTCACGGGCCATTAACGCCCGCAGGCCATCACGAATCACTTCACTTTCAGTGGCGTACTCACCAGCCGCTACCTTGGCTTTGACCGCATCGGCCATTTGGTTGGGCAGAGTGATGCTGAATTGTTGAGTGCTGCGCATGATGAAAGTCCTCAATTAAACAGGATTTAATCCTACTCCGTCCCTAAATTTAAGCCTAGAGCCTGCGCGATCCTGAGTGACATATGGTCAATTCGGGCCTGTTGAACGTCATTTTAAACCTGTGAAGTTTCAATCAAGCCCCACCCTGTGCGGGGCTTTTGCCGTCTGGAGAGCTTATGACGCCCATTTTCCGCATTATCGCAGACGGTGCTGACATCACTACGCTGATCAATGACCGCCTGTTACTGCTGCGCACCACCGACAAACCCGGAATGGAGTCCGACGACTTTGAGCTGCGCATCGATGACCGAGACAGCGCCGTATCGCTGCCCAGTCGCGGGGCCAGTATTGAGGTGTTTCTCGGCTACAGCGGTACCGCGTTAACCCGCCTCGGGCGTTACACCGTGGACGAGGTTGAATTGTCCGGCCCACCGGACACCCTGGTGATCAGAGGCAAGGCCAGCGATATGCGCGGCAGTGGCAAAACCACCCGTAGCGGCAGTTGGGAAAGCGTCAGCCTGGCCAGCATCGTCAACGATGTGGCCGCCCGCAATGGCTGGCAGCCAGGTAAGCGTTCGGCCAAGTCACCTTGCGTGATCGAATCACTCTGAGCACCTCCCAAGGAAATGCACCCCTGTGGCCTGGCTGCCTTTTCAAGAGACTCCGCATCGAATCCATGCCAGCATGCGAAGGCTCTTGGCAAGATTACGATCACGGGGAAGGATAAAAAAATGCAATGCAACGATCCGTGCGGGGCTTCCTGGTGGAAAACGTATTACGACCGCCACAGAGACCGTCCAGCATCATCGCTTTTTTACGCAGCACTTGGACTTGCTAGCACCCAGGCGAGATCTAGAAAAGCTGTGGATCTGGGCTGTGGCTCTGGCAACGAGACTCGTGCTTTACTTCAAGCTGGCTGGGATGTTCTAGCTATCGATCGAGAGCCGGCCGCAATCGAAATGGTGCAAGCCATCGGTCTGGATCACCCTGCTGCAAAGCTAGAAACGGCTACCCAACGGTTTGAAAACCTCGAGTCTTTGCCACCCTCGTCATTGATCCATGCAGGCATGGCCTTACCATTTTGTCATCCAGATTACTTTGAAAAATTCTGGTCAGTTGTGATGTCTGCACTTCTGCCGGGAGGGATTTTTGTGGGCCAACTCTTCGGTGACAAAGATGGTTGGGCATCCGACACGGCGAGAACCTTTCACTCTGAGTTAGAGGCCCGTCTGCTATTCCGGGGTCTTGGCTTGAGGGCTTTTGAAATCCATGAATATGATGGGCCAAGTATGCGGGGTACGAAGCATTGGCATCGCTTTGACGTCATTGCTCAAAAGCCAGCGTCGAGCGAGTAAGCTTGGCTACTTTGCCTTTTACCCAAGAGGTAACGCCAATTGTGTGGCAGCAAATTGGCAATTTCGCTTGCCCGCTGCGTCGGCAGGCGAGCGAAAACGTTCTTCAAGTAGGCGTACGGATCATGCTCGTTGAGCTTGGCCGACTGGATCAAGCTGATCAGCGCCACTGCTCGCTGGCCACAGTGTAACAACCCAGCAAACAATCAGTTCTTGGGCCCGAGCGCCCATGGCCGTATCTGATTCTCGATGTGTATTGTCTATGGGCACTTTGCCGTCGTCCAGATAACGGCTCAACGCAGCCCAGCTTCCAGCACTTTAATAATGGCTAACCCCTCATAAACGGTTTTAAACGCTATTCAGCGATCAGATATCCGATCACAGGGACAATCACCAAGGTACTGATTGCCATCGACAGCACATTGCCGATATAGGGATGCAGGTACTTGGGCAATCGCTGCGCAATGGCGCAGGCTAAGGGTGGTGCGATCAGGGCGCCGAGCAATGCGCTAGCGATCATGACTATGTAACTGCCACCATAGGTCAACACCGCTGCCGGAACGACTGAGACCAGTGGCACATACGTGGGGTACCAGCCGCGTTTTTGCCATTGCTGACGCCAGACAATGACGCCCACCAATGAGGTCAGCGCTTGAGCCGCGACCATGTGCAACAGCAAGCCAGAGCCATACGCAGGGCTTAGCGGATTCAAGGCGTAAGCCAGCAACACCCCCGCAAGCATCCCCAAACTGGCCCACTCATTGCCATAAAACGGCGCTTCCGAAAAGTCTGCCAGCACGCGACGCAATGTCCAGATCACCCCATAGTCCGGTTTTTTCTCAGGGCTGGAAGGTGGGTTTTCTGGCGTTTGCTCATGCTTGGGTATTACCAGCGCTGGAAAACGCCGACACAGCACAAAGGCCGCCACGCTGCCCAGCGCCATGCCCAGCACATTGCCAATCACCACCGGCAAACCCAAGGGCACGCACACAAAGTTAACGATTAGCAGACAGGACGGCGTGACCAGCAGCGCGCCAAGGATTGCTCCATTGAGGGTGACTTTCCAACCACCGCCAAACAACAGCACCATGGCTGCGGGTAGTGACACAAAAGCAGCGAAGGTGGGTTGCCAGGTATCAGCGGTCAGGGTCCAGCCCCACAGGGCATTGCTCAACAGCAGCCCCAGCAGTGAGCTGGTCACCAGCCATGGCCATAAACCGCTGCCATAACTGATGCTGAACCCTTGCCACGCTGGCGCATAGCGACTGGCCCAGTAACCCAGCGCGCCCCCGAACAATAAGCCCAGTGAAGCGAGCTCATGTTTGTAAAACGCTACTTCGCTGATATCGCCCAACACCCAGCGCAACCAGGCCCAAGGGGAGGGCATGCTGGCCATCATGTCGCTGTATCCGGGCCAGTACGCTGTTTCGGAGCCTGCTATTACCCAAACGATTACGGCAGCAATCCCTAACACAATGCCAACCAGCAAAATCAGCAGGCGTGCAGCAGGTCTTGCAGTTTGTTTTTTTGAGATGGTTTCCATGACTGCCCCCACTCAACGCGGGAAGCGAAAGTGATGCCCATAACCGAGCATCTCGTCATACACATCGGTGCGGCGGTCACGCAGCAGGTCGTTCAGGTTGTTCCAGATCGGCGCGCTGCGAGCGGTGGACAGGTCGATGTCGGCGTACAAAATGGTCTGCTCGTCTGCCGGAGCCACTTCCCCGATGGGCCAGCCATTGGTGCCGGCAATCAGCGAACAGCCCAGATAACGCGCATCCTGCTCCTGACCGATGCGGTTAGCGGCGGCAATAAAGACGTTGTTGACGTGGGCAGCCGTCATCGTCAGATACGTAGCCATGCATTTGCCCGAGGCGTCGAACAGCGGCGGAGGCGTCCAAACCCAATTGTTCAGGCTGCAAATAATGTCAGCGCCTTGCTGGGCCAACAGGCGGGGGACTTCGGGGAACCAGATATCCCAGCAAATCAGCAGGCCGATACGTCCGATCCGGGTTTCAAATACCGGAAAGCCGATATCGCCGGGGGTGAACCAGAGCTTTTCCTGGTTCCATAGATGCGCTTTACGGTATTTGCCGATATACCCGTCCGGCCCCAGTAACACCGCCGAGTCGAACAACTGCATATCGTCCTGTTCGACCAGACCTGCAACCAGATACACCTCATATTCCTGAGCAAAGCGGGTCCATGCCTGAACGCTGGGGCCATCTGGAATGCTTTCGGCGTGGTCGAAGGCATCCTGGCGATTAGCAAATAGATAGCCAGTGTTGGCCAGCTCGGGGAGCACAATCAGATTCGCTCCGTTTTCGACCGCTTGCTCAGCCAGCTCCAGACTCTTATCCAGATTCGGCAGACAATTTTCGGTACCCACTTGCGGATCAAACTGGATAACTGCAACGCGTACCGGGCTGACAGCGACAGATTCGCTCATGACTGACACCTCTTCTTGTTTTTATGGACCCACCCTATGGCGGCCATTTAGTAAGAAGATTTGTCTGTAGCAGCGTCTATCGCCGCGTTCCTCTCGCTCTGTAGTCCATCGGCATAAATTTTGAGTGACCTATATGTAGGGACTACAAGGCGACAGGCGTTTCGACGTAGACAAGCTGTTTAATTGCCAACCTTAGGGTCGTGCCCGGTACTCCGGATAGTCATCCAGCGTGAAGCCACCGTTGAACTGTGCGTGAGTGGTATTGCACAGGTGGATTACGGCATCGATCGCTCCACGCAAACAAGGCTCGGTCCAACCGGCATCGACGGAAAACGACTCTCCCGATAAGTACAGACCTGAGACATGTGCAAAGTCGCGGTTGTACTTCATCAAACTGACCGCTTCGTAATAGGTGCCTGCGCGATACAGCTTGGCGCATCCCAACGCATTTTTGTCTGTGATCCAGCGTTGTACAAAGGCGTTTTGCGTGTCGATATAGGGAGAGACAGGACTCTTCACATTGGTGCAGCGCAGCAGGATACGGTCCAGTTCAGCAAGGCACTTGCTGACGAGTGTCTGGTCGTCGAAAGATGCCAGTTTGGTTGCATCATCTTCCCAGGTGTAACTGAGCAGAATGCAGTCGTAGGGATACGCGTCGTGGTAGCGGTAGGTATAAACATCATGAATAAAGCTGTCGGTCACGATGATTTGCGGGATCTTTTTGTTTTTCGACAGAAAGCTTTTTTTGAGGGGCGCATAGATCTTGCAACTGGTCTCCCAGTGAGCGGTCTTGTAAGCGTTGATGATGGAATACGGCAGCATGGCCTGGCTGAAGTTTTCCAGCTGAATATGGGTTTCGATGATCCAGGAGGGCAAGGTCATGATGACTGCGTCGAAATCGTCATGACGTTCGGATTTTCCACTGGGGCTGCTGGCGTTCCAGTCATAGGCCACGCGGATTTGACCATTCTCCAGCTTGCTCAACCGCGTCACTGATGTGTCAGTCAAAAAGCCTGCTCGACGTTGTCGGCAATGGTCGTAGAACGAGAGTCCATTGACCTTGGTTTCAGTGAACAGCAGACATTCATCCAGGGCGGCCAAACCGAGGTAGCGGGGTGGATCGAAGTTCAGATTGTTGCAGTCCTTGATTGATGCCACACCCAAGTACGGCGCTGGCAGTGGATTGCCATCGCCATCGACACGGCCATGCACCAGTTGCAACTGGCTACTGAAACCGAAGATGGCTGTACGCAAAGGATAGAGACAGCAGACGTCATAAAAAGCGCCCCAACTGCCATCACCGATCCCGATGGAATAGAAAATGGCTGATTCTTCCAGGCTCATACCCAGGCCCCCGAAATCTCCGGGGGCTTTTTCGGTCCATTGTTCCAACGCCGGCAGCGTCACCAGTTCGCGAAAGGGCAGCGATTGATAGCGGGCAACAATGGCAGCCCACATGGACTCCCATTGTGGAGTGCCGTAAGAATGGGCGACCTGCCGTGTCATCTGGTCAGCGAAATGTCGCCATTTGGCATACACCTGCTGCAGTTTGTTTCCGGGTGGAGGCGTATGGCCCTGGGTATTTTTCCAGATCAGCATCTGCGGCTCCGGCTGACCTTCGAGCAGTCCTTCTCGCAGATAAATGCCGGTGCTGTGCACATGGGGGGTGCCGGGGTTTGGGAAATCGGACAACTGCAATCCGAACAGTTTGCAGTAATAGGCCATAAGCGATCGGCCTTCCGTAGGTGGCTCGCCCGCCATGTTGAGCAGCGGCATGCGCATCGCGCCCATTTCGAAGGGTGTACTGCCCAATGACGGTGACTGGCCGCGGTTGACCACTGACAAGTGACGCCCACCGATTCGATGGGACTGCTCCAGCAAGGTGACATTGGTAAAACCGCACCGCAGCAACTCTCGGGCAGCGGTGAGCCCTGTGACCCCCGCGCCGACGATGCAGATTTTGTGGTCGGGCTGGGTGGCGCTGGCGATTCCGAACTGTTGCTCAACCAAGCGCCGGTAATCGAAGCACAAGTCGGGTGGGTTCGGGAATCGGCCACGCCAGGATGATGCACCCAGAGCGGGCAACTGCTTGGCAATAATGGCCGGGTATTCATAGGTCGATCCAATCGTCACGGGTCATGCTCCAGAGTTTGCTCATCGGGTAGGCATTGGCTGGAAATGTAGGGTCGGGCGGTGGGGGCTGGGTGGTAGATATTTACTACCTGACGGATGAGTGTGTAGCGCGTGTCATAAATTGGGCAAGGACAAGGTAATCATCAGCACGGCTGTCAGGCCGCGACCGGAGATGGGGCGCATGCGCTGATTCATCGTGGGCTCCCGTCATCGAGCCAGATCTCGATGCGGCGATTCTGTGTACGTCTTTCAGGGGTGTGATTGGGCACGCTGAAGCAGCAGGCGCCGGGACCATTGAGGCGCACGGCAAGCTCGGGGTTGGCTGTGAGCTCAAGCAGGTAATCGCGCACCGTTTGGGCGCGACTGGAAGGGTGAAATGGCGGGTAATTGCAGGGGTATTTAGGTATTGGCAACTGGATGCTGGTACTTGACGGAGCAGAGGTGAAGGGGGCTAACCACAAGTAGGGACTGTCAGTTTTTTTGCAGGTGTCCCTCTCCAAAAAAGGTACGCCTTCTAATTATGGGGCTACAGCCGCCACGGGCGGTCGTACTGCCAGCCCTCAGTCAGCGCTACGCATCTGTGAGGAACTGGCCCGCACCTGCAACTGCGGGGTCAGGGTAATCGACGCGCAGGCCTCGCCCTTGATCCGCTTGAGCAGCAACTCCACGGCATGCTGACCCATTTCTGCCAACGGCAGGCGTACGCTGGTCAGCGGCACCATCAGTTCATTGGCAAGCGGCGTGTCGTTGAAACCGACCACGGCAATGTCTTTGCCCGGCACCAACCCCTTGTCCCGCGCGGCGCCCATCAGGCCGATGGCGAGAAAGTCGTTGACCGCAAAAAACGCCTGCGGCCGCGGATTTAGCCCCAACAAGTACTCGCCCTGGCGGTGACCGGTCAGGCTGTCGAACGGCCCGTTGAGGGTCCATTGCGGGCGCAGGGTGATGCCTTGTTCGCGGTAATAACGGGTAAAGCCACGGGTGCGGTCCGCCCCGGTGGAGGCATGACGTTCACCCGCCAGAATCGCCACCTCGCGACAGCCTTGCTGATACAAATGTTCGGCCGCCAGCCAGCCTCCCAGCTCATCGTCAGTGCACGCCGCCAGGTGTCCGGCCACTTGCCGACTGACCAGTACGTAAGGGATGTGTTTGCGGGTCAGCAGGTCGAGCAGGGGCTGGTTATCACCGATATGGGAGTCACCCACGATCAACCCGGCCACCGAGCGGCGCAAGGCATGCTCGGCACGGGCCATCTGCCGCGATTGCTGGTCGTCGGTATTGGCCACAAAGGTGAGGTAGCCGGCCTGTTCGGCGGTGCTGTCGATGCTGTCGTAAATGGTTGCCATCACCAGGTCGGTAAGACGCGGCATCAGTACGCAGATTTCCTGACTTTTACGCAACTTCAGGTTGGATGCCTGCGTGTTCGGCCGATAATCCAGCTCTTTGGCCAATGCTCGAATACGCTCGACCACCTCGGCCGACGCCGCGCGCTCGACCCCGGCCGGGTCGCCATTGAGGACCCGCGATACCGTGGAGACGTGAATGCCAAGGGCGGTGGCCATGGACTTCAGGGTGGCGGGGCGAGAGGGATTGGGCATGGTTGAGCAGCTTCCGGCAGTCCGTTATTCGGCGTGCGAAGTTTACCCGAATAGCGCGCAGCTACCCGCAAATAAAACATCACCCAAACGTTTGACTAACTCTTTTATCTTCACTACATTTTGGCAACCCAAACGTTTGGGTAAAACAATAAAAATACGCCGGACGCGGCCGACTTTTTGACTTCTGCCAACACTTGAAGAGTCAGACCCCTATGAACAACTGCACAATCCCGTCCTTCCGCTACCAGATTTTCTTCCTGATCATGCTGATGGCCTTGCTCAATTACATCGATCGTGGCGCGATTGCCTATGCGTCGGCGAGCATCCTTCCCGAGTACGGCTTCGACAAGGCCGACTGGGGCAATGTGCTGGGTTACTTCGGTTACGGCTATATCCTCGGTGCGTTGGTTGGCGGCATTCTGGCCGATCGTTTTGGCGCCAAGCGTATCTGGCTGATTGCCGGTGGCACCTGGTCGATCTTTGAGATCGCCACGGCGTTCGCCGGTGACTTCGGGCTGGCGTTTCTTGGTGGTTCGGCCATGGCCGGTTTCGCCACCATCCGCGTCATGTTCGGCTTTGCCGAAGGCCCGGCGTACTCGGTGATCAACAAAAGCGTGGCCAACTGGGCAACCCCCAAGGAACGCGGTTTTGTGGTGTCGGTCGGGCTGCTCAGCACGCCGCTGGGCGCACTGCTCACCGCGCCGGTGGCAGTCGGGCTGCAAACGCTGACCGGCGACTGGCGCAGCATGTTCGTGGTATTGGGTGTGGTCAGCCTGGCGTTGCTGATTTTCTTTATGACGCGCTTTACCAACACCCCCGATGAAAACCCCCGCGTGTCCAAAGCCGAACTGGATTTTCTGCGCAAAGAGCGCGCCGACGCTGTCAATGCCTCGACGCCAACCATCACCGTTACCCCGGTGTGGCACTTCTTCAAGAACAAGGATCTGTTGCTTAACGCGGTTGGTTACTTCGCGTTTGTGTATGTAACCTTCCTGCTACTGACCTGGACCCCAAAATACCTGCAGGACGAGTTCCATTACAACCTGTCGTCGCTGTGGTACATGGGGATGATTCCCTGGACCGGTGCCTGCTTTACCGTGCTGCTGGGCGGCAAGATTTCCGACTTGCTGCTGCGCCGCACCGGCAACCTGAAAGTGGCGCGCAGCTGGCTGGCCGCGACTTGTCTGTTGCTGACTACCCTGTGTTTTATTCTGGTGTCCCAGGCCCAGACCGTGTGGGGCGTGATTGCCCTGATGACCCTGGCCAACGCCCTGAACGCGCTGCCCAACTCGGTGTACTGGGCCGTGGTGATCGACACTGCGCCGTCCAACCGCGTGGGCGCCTACAGCGGCATGACCCACTTTATCGCCAACACGGCTTCGTTTATCGCACCGATGCTCACCGGCTACCTGACTGTTCGCTACGGCTACTCGTCGATGTTTGTCGCTGCTGCCGTGGCTACGGCGCTGGGCATGAGCGCCATGCTGATGGTGCGCCCCGGTGGTCGTCAGGCAGTGCCTTCCCCTATCTCTGCCGTTGCTTGATGGAGTTGTTTAAATGAGCCTGGTGAAGCCTCCCCATGCTGGATATTTTTGTGGCCAGTCGGTTGTCGCGCTGGCCGAACGCCTGCGCGCGGGCAGCCTGACCAGCGTCGAACTGACCCAGGCTGCCCTGGACAGCATCGAGCGCCTGAATCCCGTCTTGAACGCCTTTGTTCAGAGCGATGCACCCATTGCCCTGGCACAGGCCCGTATTGCGGATGAGCTGTTCGCTCAAGGCCAGGATTTGGGGCCGCTGCACGGCATTCCGGTGGCAGTGAAAGACAATATCGACACCGTTGATTACGTCACTACTTACGGCTCGGCGCATTTCGAAGGTTTCAGACCGGACACTGATGCGCTGTGCGTGCAGCGTTTACGAGAAGCTGGCGCGGTAATTGTCGGCAAGACCCTGACCCACGAGTTTGCCTACGGCCCCACCGGCGATCGCTCGCTGCAAGGCGCGGCGCGTAATCCGTGGGATGAGGGCTGCATCACCGGTGGTTCCAGCGCTGGCAGTGCGGCAGCTGTTGCCAGTGGCATGGTGCCGCTGGCATTGGGCACTGACACGGGCGGTTCGATCCGCATTCCGGCGGCGCTGTGCGGCGTGGTCGGTTTCAAACCTTCGTTTGCCAGCGTGCCGGTGGAGGGGGTGTTCCCGCTGGCGTCGAGTCTCGATCATGTGGGCCCGATCGCCAACAATGTTGAAGATGCACGCTTGCTGTTTGAAGTGGTGGCTGGGCGCGTCTGTGCGCCCGCGGCCGAGCCACGACTGCTGCGGGTCGGCTGGATTAGAACGGGCACTTTTGGCTCGGTTGATGCCGAGGTGGATCGGCAGGTGTACCAAACAGCGCGGCAATTGTTTGGTGACGCGCTACAGGAAACGGACGAACTGGCGCCACTGGCAGCAATCATGAAAGACACTTTGCTGACCCTGCAACGGGCCGAAGCGTACGATGTGCACGCCGAACGCATGCAGCAGGCCCCGCACAAGTTTGAACAAGAGGTGCGCGAGCGCCTTGAACTGTCGCGGGAGGTGCGCGGCTGGCAATATATTCGAGCCCAGGCCAGCCAGGTACAGCTTAAAGCGGTAATGGCGCGGTTGTTCGAGCGCTATGATTTTCTGGTATCGCCCAGCGTGCCGATTACCGCAACTGCGGTCGATGCTCGTGAGGTGCGAGTGGGCGAGCAGGACATTGACGTCCGCGCCGCCGTGCTCAGCCACACCAGCCCCTGGAACCTCACCGGGCTACCGGCAATCAGCCTGCCAGCGGGGCAGGTGCGGGGGATGCCGGTGGGGCTGCAGGTGATTGGTGCTGCCGGGGAGGATGATCGGTTGTTGCGGGTCATGCACGCAGTTCAGGTGGGCGTGGTCTCTGCCTAGATCTTAACTTCACTCAGCAGCTTGCCAGGGCTGCTGAGCGAAGTGCTCATGTATCCTGTGGTCAATTCAAATCTGGTGTATGGAAGCAAACAACATGAGTTACAGGCGTTTCACCTACGCGACATTAACCACGGCTGCGCTCTGGCTGAACATCACCCTTTCGGTTGTCGGCCTGTTTTATTGGAAAGGCCTTGAGTTCACTGACGATCACATGACCTATTTCTGGGTAGCCAATGCTTGTGCAGTACTGAATATAGTCATTTGCTTGTGGTTATATTTTTCGGCAGATGCAGAGATGCGCAGGTTCCTCAGGGAACGCCAGCTAAAGCCGCTGTTCACCAGCCCTAAACAAATACTCAAACTGATAGAAAAGCCCAAGCACGCTTATACATACGCCAGTAAAGCCATCAGAAAGTACAAGATTGGCCTGTCGTGCGCTGCTGGTTGGACGGTGACGTTATGGGTACTCGCGCTGGGTGGCCCGACACCGGAGGCAATCAGCGGTTTTGCTCCAAGAGCGGTCCCCTGGCTGGGGGCGGCGGCCGGACTTGCGCTGTGTGTTGCGTTAGCCCTGTCGATCCATCGATTGAAGGCACTGGTGGCAAACAAGTGGTTCAAATTAAAGCACATGCCCACACAAGAAGACGCTCCTGAGGGGACATTGCAAGGTGCTGTACTGGTGCGCGCACCGTATAAGCTCAAGCAATGGCGCGACGAGCAATATCAGGTAATGAGTATCAGCCAGCTGAGGGGGCCGCATATGCCTAATCAGGAGGAGTTGATGCATCAAATCGAGTGGACATACCTGCCCATCGACAATGAATTGTAAAAAGTATCTCACCACTTATAAAAATGACGACCGTGTATCTCACTGTGTCCCGCCCCCCGGCTGATACACAGGGATTGACTTGAGGAGGTTTGGCGACACAGACGGGAAACACACATGGCTTTAACTATGCCCACCCGATTGCGCTGGGGCATTCATCTGACCTGCGCACCGGGCATATTCATAGAAGCCATGGAATACGAAAAGGGGACGGATTTGTTTTCCTAAGAGAGCCGCCCCTTGTTTATGATGTCATCGGATGGCTCTATTGATTTCCAAGACGGAAAAATAAATCTGTCAACTTTCTTTACGGAAATAAAAGTATACCGACTGGTTTGCTTTCTGCTAATAAGGTGCGGTGCAAAATCCGCAGAGAGAAGCAGTTAATAAGTTCCCTCGGCATGGGTATTAATGTGTTTAGGGTTGTGATGGATAGTCCTAAATTTTTCTTAACCACTCAGTAATCTTTCGTTTTATTGCAGCAAGGCTCTTTATACTGGCTACAATCACTAGCTCTTTCCCTCCTTCTTTATCCTGAAAGGTAGTCAGTTCGTTAGCATCCTCATCAAGAATTACCCTAAGACTTTTTCCTGATAGCTGGTCTTTGACGGAAAAAATGGGGTTGCCATCTAAGAACGGCTGACCATTTGAATATCTTGTTGCGTAAAATGGGTAAATCATACCGGTGCTGTCAATTTCCACATCAACTAAACTCTTGCGGAAGAAGGTGTTGAGATTTTTTTCCAGCGCAATATAGCATTCAGTATCATTCAAGTATGTTTCAAACATATGTCTCACTCCACAAAAGCCTTGCCTGCAATAACTTCAATGTCAACACGCTCATGCTGGGCATCTTTAACCATAAAGGTTTTACTCACCTGGGCATCAACGCCTCCGCAAGAGCAAGAGCTTTCTATAAATTTTTCAGTCTTTTTGAAGGCGTCAGCTCTTACATTTAGGTCTTTCTTGCTAAGTTTGTCCTTAAGTTCATTGAGTTTTGTCTTCGCGTCACTTGCTGTCAATGGCGTATCTTGGTTCCAGGCAACTGATTCCTCAAGCTTACTACCTTGCGCTTGAATTCTCCCTCTGTGAGCAGCAAGCCCCAGCGGATCAACCCACCCCACCGGATTAGGCGCATACGCATAAAGATTCAACCCACCCGCATAGCTGATCGGATCCTTGCTGATAAACCGACCACCCTGAGGATCATAGTACCGATAACGGTTGTAGTGCAGCCCTGTTTCATGATCGTGGTACTGGCCCTGGAAGCGGATCGGGTTTTTCAGGCCTTCGCGCTGTGCCCATTCCGAGCGCTGTTCCCGTACTTCACCCCAGGCTTTGTAGTTTGCGTTCCACGCCATTTGGCCGTTGTGGTCAGTCAGTTCCTGCGGGGTGCCGAGGTGATCGCACTGGTACCACGCCAGTACATCGATCGGGTTGGCTTTGAATTTGTAGGTCCACAGCGGGTCCTCATCAATGTCGTAGCCACCTTCGTAGGTCGGCTGCGCCAACAATCGAATCGGACTGTGCCGCATCGCCTGAGCCACCGGAACAAAAGTGCCCGGCTCATAAATATAGTGAACCGTACGCCCGGCGCCGCCATCGTCCTGCGGCGGGGTGCTTTCCCAGGCCAGGGTGTCGCCGTCCCAGCCAAACAAGGTGAAGTCGCAGCCCAGTTCCCGTTGTTTGCGTACCTGTTCCTTTTTATTCCACTGCGAGCCGGCTTCCGGGTTGTGGCGATGGTGGGCATTGGAGTTTTTATACAGCCGCCGACCCAAGGCGTCATAGGCGTACTCGACGCTCAGTTGGGTGTTTTCAAAGCGCACCAGGCGGTCAAACAGGTCCCAGTGCAGGCGGCTAAGCTGGCCGTTGTGCAAGCGCTGGATCTGGTTGCCACGTTCGTCGTATTCGTAGTGGGTACCGGCGTATTGGCGCAGCAGGTTGTCCATCAGTTTGTTGCGTTTAGGGTTTTGCTCCAGCGGTCTTTGGATCTGCTGAGTTTTCTCGTCCAGCAGGTTGCTGGCCGGGTCGAAGGCAAAAGTCTCCACGCCCAGGCGGCTGGTGGCGCTAAGCAATCGGCCCACGAGGTCGTAGCGGTAGGCGAGGGGGCCGCGACGGCTGTCGTTGAGGTCGGTCAGTTGGCCTGCGGCATCGTATTTGTAGTCGCGTTTTAGCAGCGCGGATTTGTCATCGCTGCGGCTCAGCAGTTGGGCGTGCAGGCGGCCCGCCGGGTCCCATTGTTGGGTTTGCAGCAGGCGGTTGCCCTGATGACGGGCGGTTTCGCGGTGCAAGTCGTCGCGCTCGTAGCCGATCAGTTCGTGCTCGTCCAGGCGCATGCCCAGCAAGTGGCCGCTGCCGTAGGTTAGCCAGCTGACTTTGTGGCCATCCGGGCGGGTGGTGGCAATGCGTTGGTTGAGCACGTCGTACTCGTGTTGCCATACCGCAACCATGGGCGTTTTCAGGCCCAGATAGTGCTGGTGTTCGCGCAGCAGGTTGCCCGCCCGGTCGTGGAACCATTGCAGTTTGCTGTCGGCGTTGCAGGCCATGATCAGGTTGCCGTTACCGTCGTAGGCGAAGGTTTCGGTTTGTGAGGTGTTGTTCAGGTGTGCGCTGCGTGTGATCAACTGACCCATCGGGTCGAACTGCACTTCGGTGACACGCTGGCCGTCGCGGGTGCTGGCCAGGCGCCCAGTTGATTCGTCGTACTCGTATAGGGTGCTGCGTCCGTCAAAGCCGGTTTCTTTAAGCAAGCGGCCCACAGGGTCGTAGTCGAAGAACGCCTTCTGCTGGTTTTCGTTTTCCAGCGCAAGCAGTTGTCCAAGACGGTCCCAGCGGTAGCGAAGGGTTTGTTCGGCGGCGTCCACGCGTTCGTCGATCAGCCCGGCAGCGGTGTAGGTCCA
>Ga0302347_1002890_pt1 | contig 16301 bp, 13 predicted proteins | sample PhyWR1_FD_202178 | JGI IMG/M metagenome (GOLD analysis project Ga0302347, IMG submission 202178) | Leaf surface microbial communities from wheat plants in UC Gill Tract Community Farm, Albany, California, United States - DLSL W.R1 (v2)... | ecosystem: Host-associated > Plants > Phyllosphere >...
GTATAACCAGAACACCATCTTCGGATAAATTCATCTCTTTAATCCGGCTATATTCTATCCACACATTGGCAAAGAAAAACCCGTCTTTCTTGAAAATGATTTTCGGCACTCTGATCCAAAATAGATACAGTCCCATTAATGCCAGCGCACTTAATAACCATGTGGTTATTATTGCGCCATGGGTGCTCACGTTATTGTAGATAAGGATGCCGATTAATCCGACGAAGATAAAGCTGTCAATGCGCCCACGTCGCAGCAGAGGTACCGCGAGCATGACAGGGCCATTACGGCGAGGCATGATGAACTGATCGTAGAGAGCAAATCCCAACAGCAGGGCGATAAACAGAACCAGCACAATATCGGTCAGGGTCATTTATTTTCCTCAAAAAAAAGCCGGGGCATAGCCCCGGCGGCACAACGTATTATTACAGACCCAGCAGGCCAACCGCATATCCGGCGATACCGATAACAAAGAACCCGATGATGATCCAAAGTGGGTTAACTTTCTTACGCAGTAGCCACATACAGGCGAAAGTAAGCAGCAGAGGAACCAGACCCGGCATAAGCTGGTCAAGGATCGTCTGAACGGTGGTGACGTTTTCTTTACCGGTCTGGTCGGTGATCCGCGATACCACCAGCGGAATATTAACGTGCGTCCACTTGTTTACCAGCGCTCCCATGACAAACAGGCCGAGAATTGACGCCCCCTCAGTCAGTTTCTGCAGAAATCCGCCGCCCATATCTTTAACGATATCAATACCTTTACGGTATCCGTAGGCCACACCGTAATAACGGGTTGCCAGACGAACCGCGTTAAACAGGATGAAGAACAGCAGGGGTCCCAGCAGGCTACCGCTCATCGCGATACCGGCACCCAGCGCGGCAAATACTGGACGGACAGTTCCCCAGAAAATCGGGTCGCCGACGCCGGCCAGAGGCCCCATCAGACCGACTTTGATGCCGTTAATGGCCCCGTCGTCGATCTCTGCGCCATTGGCACGCTGTTCTTCCATCGCCAGCGTCACGCCCAGAACCGGTGCCGCGACATAAGGGTGGGTGTTAAAAAATTCCAGGTGACGTTTAATTGCCTGACGGCGCGCTTCGTTATTTTCCGGATACAGGCGTTTAATAGCCGGTACCATGGAGAAGCAAAAGCCCAGCGCCTGCATACGTTCGAAGTTCCATGAACCCTGAAACAGGTTAGAACGCAGGAATACGCCACGAATATCACCCGGAGTCAGTTTCTTCTCGGTAGTCGTTTTAGTGATATCAACCATTTCGTTCACCTGTTAGTCCAGTTCATTATCAAGATCGTTTGCACCAGCCGCCGGAGCCGGGGCGCCTGCGCTACGGTTGTATTTCGGGCTCAGCTGGATGTACAGAACTGCCATCACTGCGCCGATAACGCCGAGTGCAACCAGGTTGAAGTTAGTAAAGGCTGCAGTTACAAAGCCCAGGTAGAAGAATGGCATCAGGTAGCCTGCGCGCATCATGTTGATGACCATCGCATAACCGACGACTACGATCATCCCGCCTGCGATATTCAGACCGCCGGTCACCACTTCCGGAATAGCGTTCAGCATATTCTGGACTTCACTGGTCCCGACAGAAATTGCCACGATCACCGCCGGAATAGCGATACGCATCGCTTGCAGGAACAGGGAAGAGACGTGGATCCAGGAGAGGGCCGTCAGGTTGCCGCTGTCCGCCGCCTTATCCGCCGCGTGCTGGAAAGCCACGGTAATAGTACGAACGATGATAGTCAGAACCTGACCGGCGGCTGCCAGTGGGATAGCCAGCGCAATACCAGCACCGATGCTTTGATGCCCCGCAATGACCAGGATGGTTGAAATAATGGAGGCCAGTGCCGCATCAGGTGCAACAGCAGCACCGATGTTCATCCACCCCAGGGCAATCATTTCCAGAGTACCACCGATAATAATACCGGTTTTCATATCTCCAAGAACGATACCGACGAGGGTACAGGCCACCAGCGGGCGGTGAAACTGAAACTCATCGAGAATCGATTCCATGCCCGCGATACACGCTACGATAAATACCAGTACAATCTGAAGAGTGGTAATCTCCATTGCACTTCTCCTATGAACGTAAGACTAAAATATGAAATAAATAACGTCTGCGCGATGGGTTATTTACTGACTTTTGCGATCAATTCCATCATTTTCAGTTTTTGATCGCTTGAAACTTTACGAACTTCAAGCTCAATGCCGCGATCGTTCAATTGCCTGAACGCTGCGATATCTTTCTCATCGACTGAAACCGCGTTATTAACCTGCGTTTTACCCTGACGGAATGCCATGCCGCCAATATTGACTGAGGTGATTTTCACCCCACCTTCCACCAGACGCTCAACATCCGTTGGATTGGTAAACAGCAGCATGACGCGCTCACCCGCATATTTCGGATTATTGTAAACGCGGATCATTTTATCGATATCAACAACGTGTGCCGTCACGCCCGGAGGCGCAACCTGGGTTAGCAGCGTTTTACGCACGGTATCTGCCGCCACTTCGTCACTGACCACGATAATACGACGTACGTTGGTTTCTTTCGTCCAGCGGGTCGCTACCTGACCGTGAATTAAACGGTCGTCGATGCGGGCAAGACCAATGACCATGTAGTCATTCTCACCCATAGGTTTTGCAGGCGTTGCCGGGCGTGGGGCCGCCGCTGCAACGGGCGCAGGCGCAGCCTGTTCAACCGGTTTCGCTTTCAGTGCTTTCACACCTTCACGACCCGTTTCAACCGCCAGAGCTACCAGTTCATCAAACGTAGGATTATCATCGCGACCCATTAACGTTTCGACCAGCATCGGAATATTAACGCCGGCGATAACTTCGTAGTGCTCTTTATCGACGACAATACGGCTTGCAGCATTAAACGGGCTGCCTCCCCATGTATCGACGAGAAATAGCACACCGTGGGCAGTATCAAGCTTTGCTAATTGCGCGTTATACTTCTCAATCAGCGTTTCTGCATTTTCGCCGGGCACAAAATCAATCCAGCCGACGTTTTCCTGCTCGCCTAAAAGCATTTCAGCGGTTTTAAGCAGTTGTTCTGCAGCCCAACCGTGTGTACCAATTACAATAGCAATCGTCACTTGCTACCTCCTTTATTATCGTTAATACATCGACTCTCGGATGCATTGTGAATCGTTTTAGGAAACCGAATCGATTCAGATCTCTATTTGGCCCAAAACTCATTACTACGGTGAATTATTTTAGATAGTAAAAAAATAAATAATGTGATGAAGATCCGTAATTTAAATATGTGTGGAGATTAATTTCGCGACGCAAAAGATCGCACATTATGCAAAGACAGGTAAATCTTTGCCAAACCTGGGTTTTGTCTGATATGTTTAACTTTCGTTTAACCTAGCAGGAGAACAGGGCAGCCGCCCGTCGTATGGACCGTCACCGACGCCTTTTTGCATTCACGCACCCTCGTGCCATTTCTCGTCATCACATGATCCCTTTCGCCATTGTCACGCCTGAAATAATCCCGGCGTTAACCAAACTCGTCGCCAGCAGGAGCCTGTCATGGAATTGTTAATGGACCCCTCAATCTGGGTCGGGCTGCTTACGCTCGTCGTCCTTGAGATTGTGCTTGGCATTGATAACCTTGTGTTTATCGCTATCCTCGCGGATAAGCTACCGCCTAAACAGCGCGATAAAGCCCGTTTGATCGGTCTGTCGCTGGCGTTAATTATGCGACTGGCGCTGCTGTCGGTTATTTCGTGGATGGTTACGCTCACCAAACCGCTCTTTAGCGTCTGGGACTACGCTTTCTCAGGCCGCGATTTGATTATGCTGCTGGGGGGACTTTTCCTGTTGTTTAAAGCGACAACGGAACTCCACGAGCGGCTGGAAAATCGCCAGCATGACGGTGGACATGGCAAAGGGTACGCCAGCTTTTGGGTGGTCGTCGTGCAGATCGTTATCCTGGATGCGGTGTTCTCGCTTGACGCAGTCATCACTGCGGTAGGGATGGTTAACCACCTGCCGGTAATGATGGCGGCGGTGGTGATTGCAATGACGGTTATGCTTCTGGCCTCGAAGCCGTTGACCAACTTCGTTAACCAGCATCCGACGGTAGTGGTGCTGTGTCTGAGCTTCCTGCTGATGATTGGTCTGAGTCTGGTGGCTGAAGGCTTTGGTTTCCATATTCCGAAAGGCTATCTGTACGCGGCGATTGGTTTTTCGATTATTATCGAATTTTTCAATCAGGTGGCGCGCCGCAATTTTATCCGTCATCAGTCCACGCTGCCGCTGCGCGCGCGTACTGCCGATGCTATCTTACGGTTAATGGGCGGGCGCAAACGTAATAACAGCCAGAGCGAATCGGATACCCATACTCATGTGCCCATCCCGGAAGGGGCATTTGCCGACGAAGAGCGCTACATGATCAATGGCGTGCTTACTCTGGCTTCCCGCTCGCTGCGCAGCATCATGACCCCGCGCGGGGATATCAGCTGGGTCGATGCCAATCTGAGCACTGATGCTATCCGTCAGCAGCTGCTTTCATCACCACATAGTCTTTTCCCGGTGTGCCGTGGCGAGCTGGATGAAGTGATTGGTATCGTGCGGGCAAAAGAATTGCTGGTAGCACTTGAGGCGGGCGAGGACGTCATCGCGATGGCCTCGGCATCACCGGCGATTGTGGTCCCGGAAACGCTGGACCCTATTAACCTGCTGGGCGTTTTGCGCCGGGCACGCGGTAGCTTCGTGATTGTTACCAACGAGTTCGGCGTGGTACAGGGGCTGGTTACGCCGCTGGACGTGCTGGAGGCTATTGCCGGTGAATTCCCGGATGCGGATGAAACGCCAGAAATCATTGCCGATGCTGAAGGCTGGCTGGTGAAAGGCGGAACCGATCTTCACGCCCTGCAACATGCGCTGGGGCTGGATACTCTGGTTAACGACGAAGACGACGTGGCAACGGTTGCAGGCCTGGTCATCGCGGTTAATGGGCATATTCCTGCCGTTGGCGATGTTATTGAACTGTCTCCGCTGCGTATTACTATCGTTAAGGCTAACGATTATCGCGTTGACCTGGTGCGCGTGGTTAAAGAGCCGTCGGAACACGACGAAGAAGAGTAATTTAACGAGTGCGCCATATTTTCCCGCAGGGGAGTGTGGCGCAAGCAATATATACCTCTTTTAAAAACCGCTTACCCTGCCGGGCCTTATTCCTGCTTATTTCAACCTGGCCTGCGAGCCGATAATAAAATTGCGCTCATCCTGAATTAGGCTACGCTGCGAAATAAATCGTCTTTTTGTGCTGCAATCCTGTATTAAACCTGATGCGTTATGGATAGGGCATAACGTTTAGCCGGGCAGGCTTATTCAGCGCCAATAAAAATGCCCGCATCACGGCGTGTGATACGGGCAGAATAGAGACCGAAAAATTTATCCCATCAATGAAAGACGGGCCGGGGGTTAGTCACACTGTACTTTGATGGCCAGACCACCACGTGAAGTTTCACGATATTTCGCGTTCATATCCTTGCCGGTTTCATACATCGTCTCAATAACTTTATCCAGAGAAACGCGCGGTTCGCTGGTGCGACGCATCGCCATACGCGCCGAGTTAATCGCTTTAACCGAGGCAATCGCGTTACGTTCAATGCACGGAACCTGAACCTGTCCGGCCACCGGATCGCAGGTCAGACCAAGGTTGTGTTCCATGCCAATTTCAGCTGCAACACACACTTGCTCAGGACTGGCTCCCAGCAGCTCTGCCAGACCTGCTGCGGCCATTGAGCAGGCAACGCCAACCTCGCCCTGACACCCGACCTCAGCGCCGGAAATAGAGGCATTCATTTTATACAGCGCGCCAATCGCGCCCGCCGCCATAAAATAGCGAATATAGATATCCGGACTCACCGGCTCGATAAAATGATCGTAATAGGCCAGTACCGCCGGAACGATACCGCAGGCACCGTTGGTTGGCGCGGTCACCACGCGCCCGCCCGCAGCGTTCTCTTCATTGACGGCCAGCGCAAACATATTGACCCAGTCAATGACGATCATCGGATCGTTGGACATTTTATCGCTGGAAACCAGCATCCGACGCAGCGCAGAAGCGCGGCGGGGAACGCGCAGTGGGCCGGGCAGCACGCCTTCAGTATTTAAGCCGCGATCGATGCAGGCCCGCATGGTCTGCCACACATCAGCAAAGTACGCTTCAATTTCTGCTTTACTGTGCAGGGCCAGCTCGTTCTGCATGACCATTGCAGACAAAGAAAGCCCGGTTTCTTTGCAGTAGTTAAGCATTTCCTGGGCCGATTTAAACGGGTACGGCACGTTAACATCGCCGCCAGCATCCTGACCAAAATGCTCTTCATCAACAATAAAACCGCCGCCGATGGAGTAGTAGGTTTTGCTGTAGATAACCTTATCGCCGTTCCACGCGTGGATTTGCATGCCGTTTTCATGCAGCGATAAGTTATCGCTGCGAAAATGCATCCCGTCATTAGCGGGAAAATCCACCTCATGGGCCCCGTTTGCCAGCAGCAGGCGACCGCGGGTTTCGACATCGCGGATAAACGCCGGAATACTGTCAATGTCAACGGTTGCAGGCAGGTTACCGGCCAGGCCCATAATAATCGCGATATCCGTATGGTGACCTTTACCGGTCAGCGACAGTGAGCCATAGACGTCGACCGATACGCGGGTGACCTGGGTCAGCAGATCTTTTTCGACCAGATCATCGACGAACTGTTTACCGGCCTTCATTGGCCCTACAGTGTGGGAAGATGAGGGACCTATCCCCACCTTAAACATGTCGAATAGACTAATCACGGTATGTACTCCTGACAGGGTTACTGGGTAACAGTAACGATGTAAAAATTGGGCTTAGTGTAAGAGGGAACGGGATTTTCAGCCTGACTATTCACATGAATTAAACTAATCAATAACGACTGATTTTCTAATGAGTACAGGCTGCGTCATAACAACTATAGTCAGGGTTTCAGTCCCACTTGTAGCGCCAGCTCACGAATAATGCCCGCGGTCATGCCCCAGACAAAATAGTGCTGATACCAGGAGAGCCAGACGCGATGCGAATTGCCGCGTCGGTGGATATCAAGAGGATGGTAACGCCCCAGACGCAGGGCCTCTGCCAGCGGCATTTCGAATACGGCGGCAACTTCATCTTCACTGGCGCGCCAGCGCAGATCCGGCGGAATAATACCGACGACAGGGGTGACCTGAAAGCCAGTGACGCTGTCAACCGGCGGCAGGACGCCGATGACGTCTACGGCCTGCGGCGGAATAGCTACTTCTTCCTGCGCTTCTCTCAGCGCGGCGGCAATCAGCGACGCATCGCTTGCATCCACTGCGCCGCCGGGAAAGGCGACCTGCCCGGCATGTTTACGCAGGTGAGGGGAGCGGCGGGTGAGTAACAGTCCCGGCTGCGGCCGGCGGACAATTGGGATCAAGACGGCTGCCTGCCGACGGTTAAGGGTCGCGTCGTTCGCCTGCGGCCGTAAAAGCTGAAAGCGTGATAAAAAATCATCGAGGGTCAGATTGTGGGTATCCACCAGTCATTTCTCCAGTTGTTGCAGGATACGATTCACTTTATCGAAGGTTTCCTGATATTCCGCTTCTTGCTGGCTATCTGCGACAATTCCGCCGCCTGCGGAGCAGTAAAGCTGTCCGTCTTGTGCGATAAGCGTACGGATTGTAATGCTGGTATCCATATTTTTGCACAGGCTCAGATAGCCGATACTCCCGCACCAGGCATTGCGGCGGTGCGGCTCCAGTTGATCAATGATTTCCATCGCCCTGACCTTGGGGGCACCGGTGATAGAGCCGCCGGGAAAGGCGGCGCGCAGTAAGTCAGTAGCATGAGTCTGTTCGGGCAGCGTCGCAGTCACGGTACTGACCAGATGATGCACCGCCGGAAACGGTTCAACCACGAACAGCTCCGGTACCCTGACCGTACCGGGAACCGCAACGCGACCAATATCATTACGCATTAAATCCACAATCATCAGATTTTCAGCGCGATCTTTTGGCGAGTCAGCCAGTTTGGCCGCCTGCCGGGCATCGTCATCAGGATTATCCAGCCTCGGCAGGGTGCCTTTAATCGGTCGGGTCTGGATCTGCCCTGCGCGCAACTGGATAAAACGCTCCGGCGACAGGCTGATAATCGCCCCCTCATTAAGACGAATAAATGCGCTAAACGGGGCTTTATTGGCGGCGTTAAGCTGACAAAACATCGGCCACTCATCGCCACAATATTGCGCCTGAAAACGCTGCGCCAGGTTGATCTGATAGCAGTCGCCGCTGTGTAACCAGGCCTGCACCTGGCGAAATTTCTCCCCGTACTCTTCGCGGGTCATATTAGAGCGCCACGCCGACGTTAAACGAAACGCAGGGCGGTCAGGTAAGGGGCGCTCAAGAAGCCAGGTCAGACGCTGACGGGCATCAGTGTGGCTGAGCAGAATTACCCGTTGACGGCAGTGATCGACTATCAGCGCCCAGTCATAAATCCCCATCGCCATATCCGGTAGCGAAATATCCGCCATCGCGTGTTCAGGGATTTTTTCGAAACGTCGGCCTAAATCGTAGCCAAAAAGACCCAGCGCGCCGCCCTGAAATGGCAGGTCATCCTGCTTTTCAGGATGGAGATTTAGCCTGTCCAGCGCGTGTTGCACCAGCGTTAATGGATCGTCCGCTGAACAGTATTGTTCGGCAGTGCTGGCTATCGTCGTGGTATCACCCTGTGTCACCAGCGTGGTGCACGGATCGGCGACCAGAATATCGAAGCGGCTGTGCGGATGGCTGGCATAACCTGAATGCAGTAACATCGCCCACGGCAGGTGGCTAATGGCGGAGAAGTAATATTCGGCAGCGTCGCAACGCCAGGGTAAATCAATTAAAGTGGGGGATTGGGTATTCATCGTATCTGACTCTGTGCTCTCCTGCTGGCTAAGCGCCGGACAGCATGAAATAATAAGCGCTAACAATGTAGCAGGAGTACGTCATGTTTGCAGGTTTACCTTCGCTCAGTCATGAGCAACAGCAACAAGCGGTCGAGCGTATCCAGGAACTGATGTCGCAAGGCATGAGCAGCGGTGAAGCCATTGCACTGGTTGCCAGTGAGCTGCGCGCCAGTCATACCGGTGAACGGATTGTGGCGCGTTTTGAGGATGAAGACGACGAGTAAGTGCCCGGGAGCACATGATGCGGCGCGGGCATCAAGTTTTACCGCATGGAAACGGGGTTACGCTGCATCATGCCTGCGCCGGGGATCGGTTTCATCGCGTGGCATAACTGGCCATTGAGCAAAAGCCGCAGGCCAGTTACGAGGAGACGATTAACGCGCTACATCACTACAGCGAATAGGGTGATTTCCTGGACCTCAACTGCGGCATCGCGATTAAACTGCAGCAATAATTTTGATCTCAACTTTATACTGCGGTTTCATTAGCGCTGCCTGTACCGTACAGCGTACCGGCGCATGGCCAGCTACAACCCATGCGTCCCACGCGCTATTCATCGCGGCAAAATCTTCGCGATCGGCCAGAAAAATCGTTGCGTCCAGAATCTGCGTTTTATCGCTGCCCTGTTTTGCCAGCACGGCGTCAATTTGCGCCAGCGTGTTGGCGGTTTGCGCCTCGGCATCGGCATCCAGATTTTCCGGTACGCCAGTGTAGTACAGGGTCTGATTGTGGATCACCACATCAGACCAGCGGGCCTCGGCATCAATACGGGTAATTGTCATGGTGTTATCCTTTTTACATTCTCATCTTCAGCGGCTAAGACTGCCACAGAGTCGGCGCGCCGTCATCTCTTCGACTGGCTAAAGTGCGCTTCCCCTGACATAATCACTGGCGATTTAACCAGGGGGTAGCGTGACGGACGATTTTGCAACAGACGGCCAGTTAGCCAAAGCCATACCGGGCTTTAAACCGCGTGAGCCGCAGCGCCAGATGGCGGCAGCCGTTGCCAGCGCGATTGAGAAAACGCAGCCGCTGGTAGTTGAAGCGGGAACCGGGACCGGCAAGACCTATGCCTATCTTGCGCCTGCGCTGCGTGCAGGTAAAAAAGTCATTATTTCCACCGGTTCAAAAGCCTTACAGGATCAGCTCTATAGCCGCGATCTGCCTACCGTCTCTAAAGCACTGGAATTTACCGGCAAGCTGGCGCTGTTGAAAGGGCGCTCTAACTATCTTTGTCTTGAGCGTCTGGAACAACAGGCGCTGGCGGGCGGCGATCTTCCGGTACAAACGTTAAGCGATGTCATCCTCCTGCGTTCGTGGGCCAATCACACTATCGATGGCGACATCAGCACCTGCGCAAGCGTGGCGGAAGATTCTCAGGCGTGGCCGCTGGTCACCAGCACTAATGACAACTGTCTGGGCAGCGATTGTCCGCTGTACAAAGAGTGCTTCGTGGTTAAAGCGCGTAAAAAAGCGATGGACGCGGATGTGGTGGTGGTGAACCACCATCTTTTTCTCGCCGATATGGTGGTTAAAGACAGCGGTTTCGGCGAGCTGATTCCTGAAGCCGACGTAATGATCTTCGATGAAGCACATCAGCTACCGGACATTGCCAGCCAGTATTTCGGCCAGTCGCTCTCCAGCCGTCAACTGCTGGATCTGGCGAGGGACATCAGTATTGCCTACCGCACCGAGGTAAAAGACACTCAGCAGCTGCAAAAATGTGCCGACCGCCTGGCGCAAAGCGCGCAGGATTTTCGCGTGCAGTTAGGCGAGCCGGGCTATCGCGGCAACCTGCGGGAGCTGCTGGCAGATGCCAGTATTCAGCGTGCGCTGCTGTTGCTTGATGATGCGCTTGAGCTTTGTTATGACGTGGCAAAACTGTCTCTGGGGCGTTCAGCGCTGCTGGATGCGGCGTTTGAACGTGCCACGCTGTATCGCGCCCGTTTAAAACGGCTGAAGGAGATTAACCAGCCGGGCTACAGCTACTGGTATGAATGTAACTCGCGTCACTTTACCCTTGCGCTGACGCCCCTGACCGTGGCTGAGAAATTCAAAGAGGTGATGGCGCAGAAACCGGGAAGCTGGATCTTCACTTCCGCAACGCTTTCAGTTAACGATGAACTTCATCATTTTACCTCGCGTCTGGGCATTGATGAGGCACATTCTCTGTTGCTGCCCAGTCCCTTCGACTACGCAAAACAGGCGTTGCTGTGCGTGCCGCGTAATCTGCCAACCGCTAATCAACCTGGTGCCGCGCGTCAGCTGGCGGCAATGCTGAAGCCGATGATTGAGGCGAACAACGGCCGCTGCTTTATGCTCTGCACCTCTCACGCCATGATGCGCGACCTGGCCGAACAGTTTCGTGCCACCATGACGCTGCCGGTTCTGCTCCAGGGCGAAACCAGCAAAGGCCAGCTTTTGCAGCAGTTTGTCAGTGCCGGTAACGCATTACTGGTGGCGACCAGTAGCTTCTGGGAAGGGGTCGATGTGCGTGGCGATGCGCTGTCGCTGGTGATCATTGATAAACTGCCGTTTACCTCGCCGGAAGACCCGCTGCTTAAAGCGCGCATGGAGGATTGCCGCCTGCGCGGGGGCGATCCTTTTGATGACGTCCAGCTCCCGGATGCCGTAATCACCCTCAAGCAGGGGGTAGGGCGTCTTATTCGCGACGTTGACGACCGTGGCGTGCTGGTTATCTGCGATAATCGGCTGGTGATGCGGCCTTACGGGGCGGTGTTTCTTGCCAGCCTGCCACCGACGCCGCGCACCCGCGATATCGGCCGGGCCGTTCGCTTCCTTGCCGTTCCGCCAGCGCGGTAATTTCTCTGAGGCTGTGATAAAATCAGCCTAATTTAGTGATATGGAGCGTAAGACGCCATCCCCATGCGAATTCTGGCTATTGATACCGCCACTGAGGCTTGTTCCGTTGCCTTGTGGAATGACGGTAAAATCGGTGCTCATTTTGAACTGTGCCCGCGAGAACATACTCAACGTATTTTGCCCCTCGTACAGCAGCAGCTGAGTGAAGGCGGCGTTACGCTGGCGGAACTTGACGCGCTGGCCTTCGGACGTGGACCGGGAAGCTTTACCGGGGTGCGAATTGGCATCGGCATTGCGCAAGGGCTGGCATTAGGTGCCGGACTGCCGATGATCGGCGTATCGACCCTGATGACCATGGCGCAGGGAGCCTGGCGTAAAACCGGGGCAACGCGGGTGCTGGCCGCCATAGATGCCCGAATGGGCGAGGTTTACTGGGCTGAATACCAGCGTGATGACGACGGCGTCTGGCATGGAGAGGCGACCGAAGCAGTGCTTAAACCTGAGGCTGTCAGCGCACGGTTAAAAAATCTGCACGGAGAGTGGGCCACGGTCGGTACCGGCTGGCCTGCCTGGCCTGATTTAGCGCAGGGCAGCGGTCTTGTCGTCACTGACGGTGACGTTCTCCTTCCGGCAGCTGAAGATATGCTTCCGCTGGCCTGTCAACTGCTGGCGCGTCAGCAGACCGTGGCAGTTGAGGCGGCTGAACCAATATATTTACGTAATGAAGTCGCATGGAAGAAACTTCCTGGCCGGGAATGAATCTGAGTACACAAAGACTCAGTAAAGAGGATGTATTATGGCGGTTCAAAAACAGATTTTACGCTGGATAGCCGCGGGTGCAGTGACCCTGGCGCTTAGCGGGTGCGTTACCATTCCTGATGCGATTAAAGGCTCCAGCCCCACGCCGCAGCAGGATTTGGTCCGGGTAATGAATGCGCCACAACTGTATATCGGCCAGGAAGCGCGCTTCGGTGGTAAAGTTGTTGGCATTGAGAACCTGCAGGGCAAAACTCGTCTGGAAATTGCCACCGTCTCGCTGGACGATGGCGCACGCCCGGCGCTCGGTGAACCGTCTCGTGGGCGGATCTACGCCGACGTCAGCGGTTTCCTCGATCCGGTCGACTTCCGCAATCAACTGGTGACCGTCGTTGGGCCGATTACCGGAACCACTGAAGGTAAGGTTGGCAACACGCCTTACACCTTTATGGTCATGCAGGTGAATGGCTATAAACGCTGGCGCATCATGCAGCAGGTTATGCTGCCGCCACAGCCGATTGACCCCTGGTTCTGGGGAGCCGGACCCCACCCCTGGGGCTATGGCTACGGCGGCTGGTACAACCCTGGACCGGCTCAGGTACAGAGTGTTGTAACCGAATAACTCCTTGTTATCTATAAAAAATAAGCAGCGGCAGGTCCGCTGCTTCTCTGTGGTTTACAGGCATTACAAAAATAAATAGTGACGCGCTTCGCAACCTGAATTCTGGTTGATTAATAAACTGGTACGCTGAGTTAATATAATGTTAATGGCTTGTTTATTATCTGGGGTTGTGATGACGACGAATTCACGTTTTAGAGGTGCTGCATTGAAAAAGGTTTGGCTAAACCGTTATCCCGCCGACGTTCCGGCGGAGATCAATCCTGACCGTTATCACACCCTGATTGAACTGTTTGAACACTCAGTTGCACGCTACGCCGATCAACCTGCCTTTGTGAACATGGGCGAGGTGATGACCTTCCGCAAGCTGGAGGAGCGTAGCCGGGCCTTCGCCGCCTGGCTCCAGCAGGGGCTGGGCATGAAAAAAGGCGATCGTGTCGCGCTGATGATGCCCAATCTGCTGCAATATCCGGTCGCCCTGTTTGGCATTCTGCGCGCCGGCATGACGGTGGTTAACGTCAATCCCCTGTATACGCCACGAGAACTGGAACATCAGCTCAATGACAGCGGTGCGACAGCCATTGTTATCGTTTCCAACTTTGCCCACACGCTGGAAAAAATCGTTGATAAGACTCAGGTAAAGCACGTCATCCTGACCCGCATGGGCGATCAGCTCTCGCCAGGCAAAGGCACGCTGGTCAATTTCGTGGTCAAATACGTCAAGCGGCTGGTACCGAAATACCATCTGCCGGATGCTATCTCGTTTCGCAGCGCCCTGCAAAACGGCTATCGACTCCAGTACGTTAAGCCCGATCTGGTGCCGGACGACCTGGCGTTCCTGCAATATACCGGCGGCACTACCGGCGTGGCGAAAGGCGCTATGCTCACCCATCGTAATATGCTGGCGAACCTCGAGCAGGTTAACGCGACTTACGGGCCGCTGCTGCATCGCGGTACTGAACTGGTTATTACCGCGCTCCCGCTGTATCACATCTTTGCGCTTACCATGAATTGCCTGCTGTTTATTGAGCTGGGCGGGCAAAACGTATTGATAACTAATCCGCGTGATATTCCCGGGCTGGTGAAAGAGCTGGCGAAATATCCGTTCACTGCCATGACCGGTGTAAATACCCTTTTCAACGCGCTGCTGAACAACAAAGATTTCCAGCAGCTCGATTTCTCTACTCTGCATCTCTCTGCGGGCGGCGGAATGCCGGTCCAGCAGGCGGTGGCAGAACGCTGGGTTAAATTAACCGGGCAATATTTGCTGGAAGGGTATGGCCTGACCGAATGCTCTCCCCTGGTAAGCGTAAATCCACACGATATTGATTATCATAGCGGCAGTATCGGTCTACCCGTGCCCTCTACTGAAGTGAAGCTGGTGGATGATGAGGACAACGAAGTGGCGGCTGGCGAGGCAGGCGAGCTGTGCATTAAAGGTCCGCAGGTGATGCTCGGCTACTGGCAGCGCCCGGATGCCACTGATGAAATCATTAAAGATGGCTGGCTGCACACCGGCGATATCGCCGTAATGGATGATGAAGGCTTCCTGCGCATTGTCGATCGCAAGAAAGACATGATCCTGGTATCCGGTTTTAACGTGTACCCCAATGAAATTGAAGACATCGTGATGCAGCATCCGGGGGTGCTGGAAGTGGCGGCGGTCGGGGTACCGTCCGGCAGCAGCGGCGAAGCGGTAAAGATTTTTGTGGTCAAAAAAGAGAACAGTCTCAGCGAAGAGTCGCTGATCGCTTTCTGCCGCCGCCAGTTAACCGGTTACAAAGTGCCAAAACAGGTAGAGTTTCGTACCGAGCTGCCAAAATCGAACGTCGGTAAAATTTTGCGGCGAGAACTGCGTGACGAAGCGCGTAGTAATGTGGACAATAAAGCCTGAGCCACGAGTAAGTCGCCAGACGCCGGTTAATCCGGCGTTTTTTATGGGCGCAAGTTAATAGCCTGATGAATCAGGGTTTAAGAGAATACGATTTGAACTATCAGATGATCACCACTAATGACGCGCTGCTCACCCTGTGTGAAGAGGCGCGCCACGTTCCGGCAATCGCGCTGGATACCGAGTTTGTCCGCACTCGCACTTACCATCCACAGTTAGGCCTGCTGCAATTATTTGACGGACAGCGCGTAATGCTGATTGATCCGCTGGGGATCACCGACTGGTCGCCGGTACGCGAGTTATTGCAAAACCCAAACGTCACTAAATTTCTGCATGCCGGTAGTGAAGATCTGGAAGTGTTTCTGAAAGAGTTCGGCGTGATGCCGCAGCCCTTTATCGACACCCAGATCCTGGCCGCCTTTTGCGGTCGCCCCGGATCGTGGGGCTTTGCGCCAATGGTCGAAGAGTTTACCGGTCTGAAGCTGGACAAAAGCGAGTCGCGTACCGACTGGCTGGCGCGTCCGCTGACCGAGCGACAATGTGATTATGCTGCGGCTGATGTCTGGTATCTGCTGCCCATCGCCCACCAGCTGCTGGCCGAAACCGAATGTGCTGGCTGGCTTGCCGCGGCGCTGGATGAATGCGAGCTAATGAAAAATCGTCGTCAGGAGAGTGTTGACCCGCAGGAGGCATGGCGCGATGTTACTAATGCATGGCAATTGCGCCCTCGTCAGCTGGCATGTTTACAACTGCTGGCCGCGTGGCGACTGAATAAAGCGCGCGATCGCGACATGGCCGTCAACTTCGTGGTCCGGGAAGAGCATCTGTGGACAGTGGCGCGCTATATGCCGGGCAGTCTCGGTGAACTGAGCAGTCTCGGTCTGTCAGGCAGCGAAATTCGTTTTCATGGCAAAGCGCTGCTGGCGCTGGTTGAAAAAGCACAGGCGATTGCGGATGAAGACTTACCGCAGCCACTGCTGAATCTGATGGATATGCCCGGTTATCGTAAAGTCTTTAAAGATATTAAAGCGATAGTGCAGGAGATCAGCGCGGTGAAAGGCTTGAGTGCTGAACTGCTGGCGTCAAGACGGCAGATTAACCAGCTGCTTAACTGGCACTGGAGGCTGAAAACGTCTGCGGCGCTGCCCGAGCTGATTTCTGGCTGGCGTGGCGAATTAATGCGCGAGCCACTTGAGACGTTGCTGGCGAAGTATCCGCGCAGCTAAAACAGGAAAGGATAC
>Ga0302347_1002891_pt1 | contig 16300 bp, 16 predicted proteins | sample PhyWR1_FD_202178 | JGI IMG/M metagenome (GOLD analysis project Ga0302347, IMG submission 202178) | Leaf surface microbial communities from wheat plants in UC Gill Tract Community Farm, Albany, California, United States - DLSL W.R1 (v2)... | ecosystem: Host-associated > Plants > Phyllosphere >...
GTCACCGCCTTGTCCGGCTACGGCAAGATCAAGCTCGGTGCCGACCACGACGAACCCGAGTTCAGTTACCTGTCCTGGGCGGGCATGTTGTTCGCCGCCGGGATCAGCATCACGCTATTTTTCTTTTGTGTGTCCGAACCCCTGACCCATATGCTCGCCCCGCCCCAAGGCCCGGCCGGTACGTCAGAGGCTGCGCGCCAAGGCATGCAGTTGCTGTTCCTGCACTGGGGCCTGCATGGTTGGGGCGTGTTCGCTTTTGTCGGCATGGCACTGGCCTATTTCGCCTATCGTCATAACCTGCCGCTGGCACTGCGTTCGGCGCTGTACCCGCTGATCGGCAAACGCATCAACGGCCCTATCGGCTATGCCGTGGATGGCTTCGGCATTATTGCCACGGTGTTTGGCCTGGGCGCAGACATGGGCTTTGGGGTGTTGCACCTCAATTCCGGCCTTGATTACCTGTTTGGCATGCCCCACACCCAATGGGTGCAGGTGGGCCTGATCACGCTGATGATGGGCGCCGCGATTCTGGTGGCCATTGCCGGTGTCGATAAGGGCGTGCGCGTGATGTCCGACATCAACATGCTGCTGGCCTGTGCGCTGCTGCTGTTTGTGTTGTTCGCCGGGCCTACCCAACATTTGCTGAACACGCTGGTACAGAACATCGGTGACTATCTGGGCGCGTTGCCGACCAAGAGTTTCGATGTGTATGCCTACGACAAGCCAAGCGACTGGCTGGGTGGCTGGACCGTGTTCTATTGGGCCTGGTGGATTGCATGGTCGCCGTTTGTGGGCCTGTTTATTGCGCGTATTTCCCGGGGCCGCACCATCCGCGAGTTCGTGTTTGGCGTGCTGCTGATTCCGCTGGGTTTCACCCTGGCGTGGATGTCGATCTTCGGCAATAGCGCCATCGATCAGGTGCTTAACCACGGCATGGTTGCCCTTGGTCAGTCGGCTATCGACGACCCGTCGCGCACTCTGTACCTGTTGCTTGAGACTTACCCGTGGAGCAAAACGGTCATCGGCGTGACGGTGTTTATCAGTTTTGTGTTCTTCGTCACCTCGGCCGACTCCGGCACTGTGGTGCTGTCCACCCTCTCGGCGCGCGGCAACAATGCTGACGAAGACGGTCCGAAATGGCTGCGGGCGTTCTGGGGCGCGATGACTGCGCTGGTCACCAGTGCGCTGCTGTTCTCGGGCAGTATCGATGCGCTCAAGTCCGCGGTGGTGCTGACTTCACTGCCGTTCTCGCTGATTTTGCTGCTGATGATGTGGGGGCTGCACAAGGCGTTCTATCTGGAGTCGCAGAAGCAAATTGCGCAGATGCACTCCCTGGCGCCGGTTTCGCACTCGCGTCGTGGTCGTGGCGGCTGGCGTCAGCGTTTGAGCCAGGCCGTGCACTTCCCGTCACGGGATGAGGTGTACCGCTTTATGGATACCACCGTGCGCCCGGCGATTGAGGAAGTGAGCGCCGTGTTCCGTGAAAAAGGCCTTAACGTTGTCACCCAGCCGGACCCGGCCAATGACAATGTAAGCCTGGAAATCGGCCATGGCGATGAGCATCCGTTTATCTACCAGGTGCAGATGCGTGGCTACTTCACGCCGTCCTTCGCCCGGGGTGGCTTTGGCAAAAAGGAGCAACTGCGTAACCGCCGTTACTACCGTGCGGAAGTGCATCTGGCCGAAGGCAGCCAGGACTACGATCTGACCGGCTACACCAAAGAGCAGATCATCAACGACATCCTCGACCAGTACGAACGCCATATGCAGTTTTTGCATTTGGTGCGCTGATTGGGTTGGCGGTGATTCAGGCGGCTGTGACTGCCTGAGTCACCGGGTTGATGCAATCGCGAGCAAGCCCGCTCCCACAAGCGCTGCGGTGCATTGGGCTCAAGACTCACCCAATAGCCACGGATTGATAAGTGAAACTTTTCCGTGGGCAAAGTCCTTCACATTGCGTGTGGCGAGGCTGGCGTTGTGTAGCTGGCAAATCGCGGCTATCTGCGCATCAGCCAAACTGACAGGCTTACCTTTCGCCTCACTGCTGGCTACCCATTGCGCATAGCGTGAGGCAGCATGTGCATCGAAGGGTAGAACCCGGTCTGCGAAATCTTCGGCGAACATCGCCCGGGCCATGTCATGCAAATGCTCTTTGCGTTTGCTGGTAGGCAACCGGGCGATGCCATGAAGGATTTCGGCCATCGTAATGGCGCTGGTAAACAAACCATCGGCACTTTGAGCATCCATCCATGCCATCACGGCAGGACTGGGTTGTGTGCGCATCAGTTCAGAAAGCACATTGGTATCGAGAATAATCATTCGTCAAAATCCACCGTGCGGGCGCGTTCCTCTCTGCTTGGTAACTCCAGTTCAACACCACCTGCATCCGCAAAGCGTGCATGAATGCGGCTTGCAAGGCCCAGATTTGACGTGGGCGCTTTGAGTGCCCGGCGCAATATCAGCCGCACCTCTTCCTCCATCGAGTGACCGTTGAGAGCAGCTTCAATGCGCAGACGTTCTTTAACCTGATCGTCCAAGTTTCGAATGGTAATGCTGGCCATATGCGCCTCGTGCAATCAATGAAATCGTTGGAATCATAGAAAGGTTTGGAATCAACCGCCAGTGAGGGCCGACCAGCGGCGCCGCTAAAAGCTTGCATCTACAGACCTTTCGCGCACTTGTGTGGGATCGGGCTTTAGCGCTTTTGACCCCATTGTCGTGTCTCAATCGGACTGCCTATAGTCCGTCCTGTCGCTGAAGAATCAGCGATCAGGCGTGCAAGCCTGACTATTGGATTTCAACTTTTCATATCGCTTGGTAGGCTCTGTGCCTGCAACCGGCGTTATGGCGGTTGTGCGCGGGAGATCTTCGGGTCTGCCGGGTCCCAATAACCGGTCTTGCACACCCGCGCACAACTGCCACCTTCTTTCTGCGTGCAAGCTGATGGGAGTGGCTCCTCAAATTATTGGAGTTCAACCATGACCCATTACATCCCTCAAACCGACAACCCTGTCGGCTCAAACGTCTTGTTAATCGATACCCGCGCCTCTGTTGCCGATCTGCTGGCCTGTGCCGAGCAGCGTTTTCAGGCGGCCAAGAACCTGCTGCGCTGTTTGTCGCTGATGAGCGGCCACAGCCATGACCCCCATGATATGAACGCGGTATGCGAAGCGTCGTCGCTGCTGTTGCAGCAAGGCTGCGATGTGTTGGGGGTGCTGGCGCTGCGCGAAGCCTGAACCTGCGCGTTGGCTTCGGCCCTCACCCCAACCCTCTCCCGGAGGGTGAGGGTGTTTTTCAGGCACAAAAAACCCCGAAGGGCTTACACCGTTCGGGGTTGTGGATCAGTCATGACTTACAACTTGGCGATGGACACTTCGGTGGATTTTACGAAGGCGATCACTTCGCTGCCGACCACCAGTTCCAGCTCTTTCACCGAGCGGGTGGTGATCACGGAAGTCACGATGCCCGAGGCGGTTTGCACGTCGATTTCCGACAGTACGTCGCCCAGCACGATTTCCTTGATGTGGCCTTTGAACTGGTTGCGTACGTTGATGGCTTTAATGGTCATGGTGTCGATTCCTGTCTTGGGATAGAAAAGTGAGTTTATTGCGCCCAGCGCAGTTGCGTGGGCAGCGGTGCTACGGGTTCCGGCTCAGGTGGCGAGCCAGGCAGTGCAAGTACTCGGTTCAGAACTTCGGTTTCCAGTGCCGCCAGGCGGTGCGAGCCGCGTACCCGTGGGCGTGGCAGGTCGACCGTGAGGTCGAGCCCGACATGACCCTCTTCAATCAGGATCACCCGGTCGGCAATCGCCACGGCTTCGCTCACATCGTGGGTCACCAGCAACACGGTGAAACCATGCTGGCGCCACAGGCGTTCGATCAGTTGTTGCATCTCGATACGGGTCAGGGCATCCAGGGCGCCCAACGGCTCGTCGAGCAGCAGCAGGCGCGGTTGGTGGATCAGGGCGCGGGCCAGGGCCACGCGCTGCTTCTGCCCGCCCGAGAGCGCGGCTGGCCATTCATTGGCACGCTCGGCCAGGCCGACTTCTTCCAGCGCCTTGAGCGCTTTGGGGCGCCAGTCGCCTTTAAGGCCCAGGCCGACGTTGTCGATGACTTTTTTCCAGGGTAGAAGACGTGCTTCCTGAAACATCAGTCGGGTGTCATCCCGGGCTGCTTGCAGCGGCGCACTCCCGGCCAGTAGCTGGCCGGCGGTGGGCTGGTCGAGACCGGCCAGCAGGCGCATCAGGGTGCTTTTGCCGCAACCGCTGCGGCCTACGATGGCGACAAATTGCCCCGCCGGGATATGCAGGTCGATATCGCGCAGGACCACGCGTTCGCCGAAAGCTTTTTGCAGGCCGTTGATGGCCAGCGGTATGCCCTGGCGCAAACGGGGAGGTTGTTGAGCTGTCATGCTGCACCGCCTTTAACCACTTGATACGCCGGGTGCCAGCGCAGCCACACGCGCTCCAGCCCCCGGGCTGCGGTGTCGGCCAACTTGCCGAGCACGGCATAGAGAACAATTGCCAGCACCACCACGTCGGTTTGCAAAAACTCCCGGGCGTTCATCGCCAGGTAGCCAATGCCGGAGCTGGCGGAGATGGTTTCGGCCACGATCAACGTCAGCCACATAAAGCCCAGGGCAAAGCGCACACCCACCAGAATCGAAGGCAGCGCCCCTGGCAAGATCACTTGCCAGAACAGGCTGAAGCCGGACAGGCCGTAGTTGCGCGCCATCTCCACCAGCGCCGGGTCGACGTTGCGGATGCCGTGGTAGGTGTTGAGGTAGATCGGGAATAATGTGCCGAGCGCCACCAGAAAAATCTTCGCCGACTCATCGATGCCGAACCACAGGATTACCAGCGGAATCAGCGCCAGATGCGGCACGTTGCGGATCATTTGCACCGAGCTGTCGAGCAGGCGTTCGCCCCACTTCGACAGGCCGGTGATAAAGCCCAGCGCCAGGCCGATGCTGCCACCGATGGCAAAGCCCAACCCGGCACGCCAGCCGCTGATGGCCAGGTGTTTCCAGATTTCGCCACTGCGCACCAGCTCGACCCCGGCCGCGATCACGGCGCTGGGGGCGGGCAGGATGCGGGTCGACAACCAGCCTGCCGATACCGATAGCTGCCATACCGCCAGCAGCAACACAGGCAAGGCCCAGGGCGCCAGGGTGTGACCGATGTTTTTGAGGCCCGAGGCCTTGCCTGAACTCATGGCGACCTCAGCTCTGCGACGCAGCTTTAGGGAGGATGTCATTGGCGACCATTTCGCCAAACGGGCTCACATAACCGGCGCTTTTTGGCAGTTCCGGGCGCTCGATATCCAGGTGCGGGAATAGCAGCTCGGCTACACGGTAGGACTCTTCCAGATGCGGGTAGCCCGAGAAGATAAAGGTGTCGATACCCAGATCGGCGTATTCCTGAACCCGTGCCGCCACGGTCGGGCCATCACCGACCAGCGCCGTACCGGCACCACCCCGCACCAGACCCACGCCAGCCCACAGGTTGGGGCTGACTTCGAGGTTGTCGCGGCTGCCGCCGTGCAGGGCGGCCATGCGTTGCTGGCCTACTGAATCAAAGCGCGACAGCGAAGCCTGGGCGCGGGCGATGGTATCGTCGTCCAGGTGCGAGATCAGCTTGTCGGCGGCTTTCCATGCCTCTTCGTTGGTTTCACGCACGATCACATGCAGGCGAATACCGAAGCGCACGGTGCGCCCCAGTTTGGCGGCCTTGGCGCGTACCTGTTCGATTTTTTCTGCTACGGCAGCCGGTGGCTCACCCCAGGTCAGAACCATTTCCACTTGCTCGGCCGCCAGGTCCTGCGCCGCTTCCGACGAGCCACCGAAGTACAGCGGCGGACGCGGTTGCTGGATTGGCGGGTAGAGCAATTTGGCGCCTTTGACGGTGATGTGTTCGCCGTCGTAGTCCACGGTTTCGCCTTCGAGCACACGGCGCCAGATGCGGGTGAATTCCACCGAGGCCTGATAGCGCTCTTCGTGGCTGAGGAACAGGCCATCACCGGCCAGCTCTTCCGGGTCGCCGCCGGTCACCAGATTGAACAGGGCACGGCCACCGGACAGACGATCCAGCGTTGCGGCCTGACGTGCTGCCACGGTCGGGGAGACGATGCCCGGGCGCAGCGCCACCAGAAATTTCAGGCGCTGGGTCACGGGGATCAGCGCTGCCGCCACCAGCCACGAGTCTTCGCAGGAGCGCCCGGTAGGGATCAGCACCCCGCCAAAGCCCAGGCGGTCTGCCGCTTGTGCCACTTGTTGCAGGTAGCCGTAGTCGACGGCGCGAGCGCCTTCGGAGGTGCCAAGGTAATGGCCATCACCGTGGGTAGGCAGGAACCAGAAAATATTGAGGCTCATGGAGTGGTCTCCTAAATGGGGCAGCAAGCGTTAGTTGGCTTTGGCCACAGCGGCCGGTGGCGTCCAGATCACGTCTTTGATCACCAGTGGCTTGGGGATCAACTTGAGCTGGTGGAAGGTGTCAGCGATTTTTTGCTGTGCGTTGACCACTTCAGGGGTCAAAAACTGTGCGCCGTAGCCCTGGCGCTTGACTGCCGTCAGGGTGATTTCAGGAGACAGCCCCAGCAATGGCGCGACTTGTTGGGTCACGTCTTCAGGGTGGGCCTTGGCCCATTCGCCAATGTTGCGCACTTCATCGACCAGGGCTTCGATCACCTTGGGATGCTGTTCGGCGTAGGGCCTGGTGGCCAGATAGAACTGGTGGTTGTCGGCGATACCGGTGGCGTCACGCAGGGTGCGTGCTTGCAACTGTTGTTCGGCGGCGGCCTGGTACGGGTCCCAGATCACCCAGGCATCGACACTGCCACGCTCGAATGCGGCACGGGCATCGGCGGGTGGCAGGAATACGGTCTGGATATCGGTGTATTTCAGGCCTGCGTCTTCAAGGGCACGCACCAGCAAGTAGTGAACGTTGGAGCCCTTGTTGAGAACGACTTTTTTACCTTTGAGGTCTTGCACCGATTTGATCGATGAATCCTTGGGTACCAGGATCGCTTCGCTGGTGGGGGCGGGTGGCTCGTAGGCGACGTAGAGCAGATCGGCGCCTGCGGCCTGGGCGAACACGGGCGGGGTTTCGCCGGTTACGCCGAAGTCGATGGAGCCCACGTTGAGCCCTTCAAGCAGTTGCGGGCCGCCGGGAAATTCGGTCCATTGCACGTCAACGCCCTGCTCGGCCAGGCGCTTGTCCAGCGTGCCCTTGGCCTTGAGCAGCATCAGCGTGCCGTATTTCTGATAACCGATGCGCAGGGTATCGGCTTGAGCTTGTGATACGACGCCAAAGGTCACAGCCGCAGCAAAGAGTGCGACCAGACCTCGACGCAAAATGACAGGGCGCATGGCGCTCTCCTTTTGTTATTCGAGATTCGGGTAGCACCTGCTGGGCCGTTGGCGGATCAGTAAGGTGGGTAAAGCGTGAAGCTGAATATTGACCAGTGGCAGCGGGCTTGCTCGCGATAGGATCGCTGCGGTGTGTCAGTTAGACCTTATCGCCGGTATCGCCGGTATCGCGAGTAAGCCCGCTCCCACAGTTGAATGGGGGTGTTTCAGATACTCCAGCGAGCCGTCACCAGACGCTCGTTGAGGATGCTTGGGTCCAGTGGTTTGGGGCGGCGTGCCAGCGCGCTGTAGAACTGCTCGAGCGATTCTTGCAGGCGTTGTTCCAGTATCGGCACCAGCTGCGCTTGTGCGCTGCCTTCGCCGTAAGCAATCTGGCTGTCTTCGGCAAAAATGCCCTGCAGCATTTCCTGGGCCTTGAGTGCCGACAGTACCGGCTTGAGTGCGTAGTCCACGGCCAGCATATGGGCGATGCTGCCACCGGTGGCGATGGGCAATACCACTTTGTGGCTCAGGGCGCGCTCAGGTAGCAGGTCGAGCACGGTTTTCAGGGCGCCGCTGAACGAGGCCTTGTACACCGGGGTGGCAATCACCAGGCCGTCGGCGTTTTCAATCTGTTGCAGCAGGTCGACAATTTTCGGGCTGTCGAAGCGTGCGTGCAGCAAGTCTTCGGCCGGAAAGTCGCGTACCTGATAACTCACCACTTCAACGCCTTGCTGGTTGAGCCAGCGTTTGGCGTGGTCCAGCAACACTCCTGAGCGGGAACGTTGGCTTGGGCTTCCTCCGAGTGTCACGACCAGCATCTAGACGTTTCCTTGAATGAATATGTGCAATTCGCTGTCAGCGTTTTCGCTTGAGTGAACAGACCTTAACAGGTGATTTATATATCTATAAATCATATTTATTCATTTGTTTATTCTTAAAATGCATATGCATTTTTGTTAAATAAAAGGCAAAAAAAAGGCCGTCGAAACGGCCCAAAACCCTGTGGAAGACGCGGTTGCCTGTTTGTGGGAGCGGGCTTGCTCGCGATGGGATCGGCGCGGTGTATCAGAAAAAACCGCGGCGCCTTCATCGCGAGCAAGCCCGCTCCCACAGGGTATGAGGTTGGTTTTACTTGTTCGGCTGTGGCGTCAGGCGCAGATAGGGCTTCACGGCGCGGTAGCCTTTGGGGAAGCGTTGTTTGATTTCGTCTTCGTCCTTGAGCGACGGCACGATCACCACCTCGTCACCGTCCTGCCAGTTGGCCGGTGTGGCAACCTTATGGCTGTCGGTCAGTTGCAACGAGTCGATCACCCGCAGAATTTCATTGAAGTTGCGCCCGGTGCTGGCCGGGTAGGTGATGGTCAGGCGGATTTTTTTGTTTGGATCAATCACGAACAGCGAGCGTACGGTAAGTGTGTCGCTGGCATTGGGGTGAATCAGGTCGTAGAGGTCGGACACCTTGCGGTCGGCATCAGCCAGGATCGGGAAGTTGACCACGGTATTCTGGGTTTCGTTGATGTCTTCGATCCATTTGTGGTGCGAATCCACCGGGTCTACTGACAGGGCGATGGCTTTGACGCCGCGCTTGGCGAAGTCGTCCTTGAGCTTGGCAGTAAAGCCCAGTTCGGTGGTGCATACCGGGGTGAAGTCCGCCGGGTGCGAGAACAATACGCCCCAGCTGTCGCCCAGCCATTCATGGAAATGAATGTTGCCAGCGCTGGAATCCTGTTCGAAATCGGGGGCGATATCGCCGAGTCTGAGGCTCATGGTGCAGCTCCTTTTTTATAGGGAATGGCAGGGCGTGATGGGTTTACTCTGCCTGCACCATAAGATAATTAAAAAGAATTAATATTGATTTGGTTAGATCGTAAGGGAATATTAAAAACTGTTTCATTGGACGCAACAATGCCCCCGGGGCCACAGTGGGCTCAAGTTTAGGCAAGGGGAGCGGCAGGGAGCTGCGACATTTAAATGTGTTGCGAATTGATCGTTTTGATCTTCGGTAAACACCCTGCCCGGCATTGCGCCGGGCAGGACTTTTCTTACCTTTGTACTACACCCAGCTTATAGCAACGGGATCGAGTAACTGACGATCAGACGGTTTTCGTCCTGGTCGCGCTGGCTCGCGATATCGTTGCGCCACATGGCGTTTTTCCACATAAAGCCCAGGTTTTTCAGCGCGCCTTCCTGGATAACGTAGGCCACGGTGATATCGCGTTCCCACTCGGAAGCGCCATTGCTCACTTGCTTGCCACCACTGTAGGTGTCGATGTTGTCGCCGCGCAGGTAAACAGCACCCGCTGTCAGGCCAGGTACGCCCACTTTGGCGAAGTCATACGAGTAACGCGCCTGCCAGGTACGTTCGCCGGCACGGGCAAACTTCGAGATTTGTGAGTCGGTAGGGATATAAGCCGATGCACCGTCGCCCTGGTTCAGGAACGGGAAGTCGCTGCTGCCGTTGCTGACCTGATAGCCGCCACCAAAGGTGTGACCTTCAACGGTGTACAGCAGCAGGCCGCTGAACAGGTTGTTATCAACCTTGCCCTTGCCGTTTTTCAACGAGCTATTAGCGTAAGAACCGTTGCTGAAATACGACGAGTCGTAACCGTTTTTACCATCATCGCTGCTGTTGAAGTAACGCAGGTCAGTTTTCAGCACGCCCGGGCCGATGGACCAGTTGTGCACCAGACCCAGGAAGTGTTGCTTGTAGAACTCTTCCAGGTTGCCGTAGTAGTACTGCAGCAACAGGTCTTTATTGACCTTGTAGTCGACACCGCCGTACAGGAACTTGTTGCTGTTGGCTGTACGAGCGTTCGCACCACCAATCGACATTTGTTCTTCGCTGCTGGAGTTACGGCCTTTCACGTGTTCGATTTGACCACCGATGAGGGTCACATCCTTGAACTCGTTGGAGGTGATCTGGCCACCTTCAAAGGTCTGTGGCAGCAGGCGGCCATCGTTGTACGAAATGACCGGCAGTTTTGGCATCAGTGTGCCGTAACGCAGTTCTGTCTGGGAGATCTTGGCTTTGGCGGTCAGGCCCAGGCTGGAGTAGTCGTTGACTGCGTCGCCGTTGGACTTGCTTGGGAATACGGTGCCACCGTAGGAGTTGCCGCTACGACCATTGGTGCCGCCGCCCGAATCCAGACGAACGCCCAGCAGGCCAATGGCGTCAACACCGAAACCCACGGTGCCTTGAGTAAAGCCCGAGGTGAAGTCCAGCTGGAAGCCCTGGCCCCATTCTTCAGCCTTGCTCTGAGCGCCAGCAGCTTTGGTACCCGAATCACGGTTATCGTTGTTGATATAGAAGTTACGCAGTTTCAGCGTGGCTTTGCTGTCTTCGATAAAACCAGCAGCGCTTGCTTGTTGTGCCAACAACCCTACGGCCACAGCGATGGCCAAGGTGGACTTGTTCATGTGTTGCTCCTTTGCGTTTCTAATTTTTGTAGTTCTTTAGCCCCGGATCTGATGCCCGAGTGCTACAGATGCGCGATTAGCGCCAGACGGTGACCGGCAAGTCAATCGTAACCAATCATGTCTACGACCTTTGTCTAGTCATCGGTCGTTTGTGCGCAGCCTAATGGCTATTTTATAAACCTAAAAAGAATTGTTTCTGATCTTTTCAGATCAAATAGGTATATAGCAGGATATCTCCTACACGCACGCAAAGGAATGCTATCGGTCTTTTGTCTAATTTCTAAACACAATTTCATGAATCTTTTAATCGCGTTTGGTTCTTAAACCATTGACCCGATCACCTGCAGATCAAAACGCCCGATCAGGTGCGTGGCGGGTGCGTATCCAGATGTTGCGGAACCACATAAGCTAATGCTTAAAAGTTATTTATTTACTGATTCTTAGATCATTTAACCTCGCGCTCTGCCGATATCCGGTGCCTGCCGAGGAGCTTCCTGATGAAACTGCACTCTCCACTTCGCCTTTTGGCTGCTTTGTCTCTGGCGGGTGCCAGCTTCTTTGCGCAGGCCGCCAGCACCGATGTGACCGTGGCTTACCAGACCACCGTAGACCCGGCCAAAGTTGCTCAGGCTGACGGCGCTTACGAAAAAGCTACAGGCGCCAAGATCAACTGGCGCAAATTCGATAATGGCGCCGACATCATTGCCGCCATTGCCTCGGGCGATGTGCAAATCGGTTATCTTGGCTCCAGCCCGCTGACCGCCGCCGTGACCCGCAAGGTGCCGGTTGAAACTTTTTTGATTGCCACCCAGATCGGCGGTGCTGAAGCTCTGGTAGCCCGCGACGGTTCCGGTATTAATGGCCCGCAGGATCTGGTTGGCAAAAAAATCGCCGTGCCTTTTGTCTCCACCGGCCACTACAGCCTGCTGGCTGCGTTGAAGCACTGGAATATTGACCCGGCGAAAGTACAGATTCTCAACCTCGCACCACCGGCCATCGTGGCGGCCTGGAAGCGTGGTGATATCGACGCCACTTACGTTTGGGACCCAGCATTGGGCGCAGCCAAAGAGAACGGCAAAGTGCTGATTACCTCCGGCGAACTGGGCAAGCTCGGGGCACCGACCTTCGATGCCTGGATCGTGCGCAAGGACTTCGCCGCCAAGCACCCTGAAGTGGTCAAGCAATTCGCCAAGGTGACCCTGGATGCCTACGCCGACTACCACAAAGATCCAAAAGCCTGGCTGGCCAATCAGAGCAATATCGACAAGATCGTGAAACTTTCTGGCGCCAAAGCGGCTGATATTCCGCTGCTGTTGCAAGGCAACGTGTACCCGCTGGCCGCTGATCAAGTGGTGTTGCTGGGCGCGCCGACTACCAAGGCCCTGGCCGACACGGCTGCCTTTCTGAAAGAGCAGAAAAAGGTCGACGATGTACTGCCGGACTACGCGCCTTCGGTCAACGCCACCTTTGTTACTCAATAATCAACGCCGCTGAGGAGTCGACCGTCATGGCCTTGTTATCACTGGAGCGCATCAGCGCACAGTACCCAGGCGCAGTTGAGCCGGTGCTGTCGGATATTTCCGTCAACCTCGGCCCGCAACAACTGCTGGTCGCCCTCGGCCCTTCGGGCAGCGGTAAAACCTCATTACTCAATCTGATCGCAGGTTTTGTCGAGCCAAGCGCGGGTCGTATCACCCTGGACGGCGTACCGGTGCACGGCCCCAGTGCCGAGCGCGGTGTAGTGTTCCAGGACGATGTGTTGCTGCCCTGGCAAGACGTGCTGGCCAACGTGGCCTTTGGCCTTGAGCTGGCCGGTGTGCCACGCAACCAGCGCGAAGCCCGCGCCCGTGAAATGCTGGCGCTGGTGGACCTGTCCGGTTTTGAACAGCGCCGGGTGTGGGAGCTGTCGGGCGGGCAGAAACAGCGCGTCGGCCTGGCTCGTGCCCTGGCTGCCGACCCTAGGGTATTGCTGATGGACGAACCCTTCGGCGCCCTCGATGCCTTTACCCGCGAGCAGATGCAGGAACTGTTGCTGCAAGTGTGCCGGCGTACTGACAAGCCGGTCTTCCTGATCACCCACGACATTGAAGAAGCGGTGTTTCTGGCCACCGACCTGATTTTGCTGGCGCCCAACCCGGGGCGCATTGTTGAGCGCCTGAACCTGGACTTCGGCCAGCGCTACAACGCCGGTGAGTCGGCTCGTTCGATCAAGTCCGACCCTCGATTTATCGAAACCCGTGAGCACGTGCTTGAGCGCGTGTTTTCGCAACGCGGTGCCGCCCAGCGGCAGGAGCGCGCATGAGCAGTTATGAAGCAATTGCAGCGACCCCGGTTGCTGCGCCCCACGTACCACGCCGGGTCAAGCGCAGCCTGAGCACGCGCTGGATCAGTGTGCTGACGCTGGTAACCCTGATCGCACTTTGGTGGGCTGTGACGGCCGCAGGCCTGATCGAGCCGCTGTTTTTGCCGCCGCCCTCTGCCGTGCTGGAAAAAGGCTGGTTGCTGGCGACCAAAGGCTATATGGATTCCACCTTGTGGCAGCACCTGGGTGCGAGCTTGAGCCGTATCGGCCTGGGCCTGGGCTTTGCCATTCTGACCGCTGTGCCGGTGGGTATCGCCATTGGCCATAACCGTATTGCCCGGGGGATTTTCGACCCGCTGATCGAGTTTTACCGGCCGATCCCGCCGTTGGCTTATTTGCCGTTGATCGTGATTTGGTGCGGCATCGGCGAATTGTCGAAAGTGCTGCTGATTTATTTGGCGATTTTCGCCCCGATCGCGATTGCCACCGCCACTGGCGTGCGCACCGTTGACCCGGCCAAGGTGCGCGCCGCGCAATCGTTGGGCGCCACACGCTGGCAGTTGATCCGCCATGTGATCTTGCCCAGCGCCTTGCCGGATATCCTGACCGGTGTGCGCATCGGTCTGGGCGTGGGCTGGTCGACGCTGGTGGCCGCCGAGCTGATCGCCGCCACCAGCGGTTTGGGTTTTATGGTGCAGTCTGCCGCGCAATTTCTGGTCACCGATGTGGTGGTGCTGGGGATTCTGGTGATTGCGATTATCGCCTTTGCCATGGAAATGGGCCTGCGCGCCCTGCAACGCAAGCTGGTGCCGTGGCACGGCCAGGCGCACTGATAAACAGAACTCGACGCTGATTAATCGGCGCGCTGATAAAGAGATAGATCATGAGCCTGACCATTACCCCGATTAGCTCTGCCCTTGGCGCCCTAATTGACGGCGTTGACCTGACCCAACCCCTGAGCGTTGAGCATCGCGATGCCATCGAGCAGGCGTTGCTGGCCCACCATGTGGTGTTCTTCAAGAACCAGTCGATTACACCGCAGCAGCAGGCGCGTTTTGCCGCCCATTTTGGTGACCTGCATATCCACCCGATCTACCCCAACGTGCCCGAACAGCCAGAAGTGCTGGTGCTGGATACTGCCGTGACCGACGTGCGCGACAACGCGGTATGGCACACCGACGTGACCTTTTTGCCAACCCCGGCGATGGGCGCGGTATTGAGTGCCAAGCAGTTGCCAGCCTTTGGCGGTGATACGTTGTGGGCGGCCGGGGTAGCTGCTTTTGAAGGCTTGTCCAGGCCTCTGCAAGTGCTGCTGGACGGCTTGACTGCAACCCACGACTTCACCAAGTCATTCCCGTTGGAGCGTTTTGGTTCGACCCCTGAAGATCTGGCGCGCTGGGAGCAGACCCGCAAAAACAACCCGCCGTTGTCGCATCCGGTGGTTCGTACCCACCCGGTGAGCGGGCGCAAGTCGCTGTTCGTCAATGAAGGCTTTACCACGAAGATCAATGAGCTTTCAGAGGCCGAAAGCGAGGCGATTCTGAAGTTGTTGTTTGCCCATGCGACCCGTCCTGAGTACACCATTCGCTGGCGCTGGCAGGAGAACGACGTGGCGTTTTGGGATAACCGCGTGACCCAGCATTACGCCGTGGATGATTACAGGCCCAACCGCCGTGTGATGCACCGTGCGACGATATTGGGTGATGCGCCGTTTTGATTTGATGCAGTGAAGGCAATGCAAAATCTGTGGGAGCGGGCTTGCTCGCGATGCAGGCGGCGTGGGCTGTCAGGTAAACCGCAGTGATGCCATCGCGGGCAAGCCTCGCTCCCACAGGTTTTGTTGTGCCCACAAAGCCGGTCAGGGGTTAAGTGGGCTCTGGCGTTTTGGCAAAAACGGCGGCAAGTACAACCCCAAATACGCATCCACCACGCGCATGCCTTCTTCGGCCATGCGCGGGGTGATGCTGTCATGCAGCTGGATGGAGCGTGCATACACGCGGTCACCCAGTTCCATCGCCAAGGCAAACACGTCCACCTCCTGCGGCAAAACCGGCAGCTCAAAGTGGCGCATAAACAACCCATGCAGCAGTTGCCCTAGCTCCAGATCGTGCTGGCGGTCTGCTCGGGTCACTTCGGCAAGGCCATGCTGGGCCAGGATCAATTGCCGGGCGGCGGCGTCTTCGTTGTAAATCGTCAGCATGCGCTGTTCCACGATGCGCGACAGATCCACCCAACCCCTCAAGGCTTCATGCTCGATCGGCGCCTGCAGGCAGGCACGGAACGCTGCATGCACATCACCGGTCAAGGCTTCGAGCAACGCCGGTACACCGGCAAAAAAGTGATACACCGACGATGGCGGGATTTCAGCGCGTTCGGCCACGCTGTAAATCGACAGGCTGGCCACGCCTTCGGCCGCCAGCAGCGTGCGGGCAGCATTGAGTATCAAGTCGATCCGGGCCTGGCTGCGCACGCGTGGTTTTCGAGGTGGGGCGAGGCGCGTCATGGCTGTCTCCTGCAGGGCAGTCGGCATTGTACGAGCCGTGTCGGTGGTGCGCCATGCCAAAAAAAACGCCGCAGGCATCAAGCCGGCGGCGTTTTTTGTGCACTGCAATCGCTTACACGGTATGCAGGTACCAGTTGTATTCGAGGTCGGAGATGGAGTGTTCAAACTCTTCCAGCTCGCTCTCTTTACAGGCGACAAAAATATCGATGTATTTCGGGTCGATATATTTGGCCATGACTTCACTGTCATCCAGCTCGCGCAGTGCATCGCGCAGGTTGTTTGGCAGGCTTTGCTCGTTCTGTTCGTAGCTGTTGCCTTCGACAGGTGCACCCGGTTCGATCTTGTTGGTTAGACCGTGGTGAACACCGGCCAGTACAGAGGCCATCAGCAAGTACGGGTTGGCATCGGCACCGGCAACCCGGTGTTCGATACGTACCGAGTCGGCCGAGCCGGTCGGTACGCGGATCGCCACGGTACGGTTGTCCAGGCCCCAGCACGGCGAGTTCGGCACGTAGAACTGGGCGCCGAAACGACGGTAGGAGTTAACGTTGGGGCAAAGGAACGCCATTTGAGCCGGTAGGGTCTCCAGCACACCGCCGATCGCGTGACGCAATGCGGCGTTCTGCTCGGGATCCTCGCTGGCAAAAATATTTTTGCCTTCTTTGTCCAGAATCGAAATGTGAACGTGTAGTCCGTTGCCCGCCTGGCCCGGGTAAGGCTTGGCCATGAAG
>Ga0302347_1002895_pt1 | contig 16284 bp, 20 predicted proteins | sample PhyWR1_FD_202178 | JGI IMG/M metagenome (GOLD analysis project Ga0302347, IMG submission 202178) | Leaf surface microbial communities from wheat plants in UC Gill Tract Community Farm, Albany, California, United States - DLSL W.R1 (v2)... | ecosystem: Host-associated > Plants > Phyllosphere >...
GTAATTCTATTGCTATAAATTCTGAACTTCCATTTTCTCCAATTCCAATAGTATTAGTAAGATTTTTTAGAATTTCATAATCATTATTTATTTCTAAAAGTTCATCAAAATCCCAAAGTCTAACAAAATTATCTCCTATAATTATTCGTTTTCAATATAATTTTTTGCAAAGAATTTATAATCTTCGGGAAGTTTAAAATTTACTTTACTTTCAACTTCTTCAATACTTACTTTTGATTTTTCGGTTCTTTTTTGGGAATCGTATTTGTCAAGGATTTGTTTGATTTTGGACATTCATCAATTTTTTGTGATTATCACTTTTTCTTCTCCGCCTTCACAGCTTGTCTCGCCAACAATTTCCAGCCACTTTTAGTTTTCTTCCAAACGTACAAGATATCCAAGCTCACTTCTCCTTGTTCTTTTCCCAAATCGTGAGTTTTTGCATACAAATGATTACGGACAATCGCTGTTTTATCTACGATTTGAATTGATTGATTGGTGTTTTCAATTGATAAGAAATTGGATTTTTTGCTGACCAATTTTTCTACAAATTCCTTAGCATCATCAATATGACCGCCCGAATGTCCGTAAGTCAATTCCGGAAGAATCAAGGATTCTAAAATAGCTTTGTCACCGCTAATCATTGCTAATCTTAGTTTTTCTGAAGCTTCGGCAACGGATTGCTGGTCATTGTTTTTCTGTGCAAATACAATTGTTACTGTTATTAAACTTAATGTCAATAATAATTTCTTTATCATAATTACTTTAATATTTGAATCAAAGATAATCAACATTCGGGTTTTATAGTTAGTGAAATCTTAAGTTTTCGCATCAATTACCTTATAAGCTTCCGCAATTACAGCATCTGGCGAAGCATTTTCAAATTTGATTTTCTGTGGTTTTAGGTGAAAAGCCTTTTCTGTAGAAGGCATTTCTTCTTCCATTGTATTGATAAGTTCCTGAAAAAGTTCTCCTTTCATCACATCATAATCAAGAGATTGATGACTTCCGGCGCCCATATTGTAAGTTTCGATATGGGTTAACAGCAAATCATTTCCGAAATATTTGAAATCACTGAAAAGATTACCACTCGGACCAATCCCATAAAGCTGAATTGTTAAAACACCTTTGTCAATGGAAACATCTTCTGTTTCATAAAATTTGAAATCACTGTCATTATATTCTGCCGGCATTGCAAGATGCGAGATTTTATCCAAACGATAGGTTTTGTCTGGATTTTGGAAAAGGACCAGCATAGAGCGAGGTGCCGTTTTATTTTTCTTGTCTTTTCTAACGATAACGATATCGTCTAATTTATCGCCATTCAAATCGCCTTCTGCTTGGTACTGAATTTCAAAAATATCCGGTTCGGTAATGAAATCTTCTGCTTTCTTTCCGGTTTTCGGAAAAACGTACGCTGGGTCTTCATCAGGTTCATATTCGTTTTCAGATTCTTTAGTTTGCGGAGCAGTGGTTTTTTCTTCTGGGATTTCCTCTTTTTTATTACAGCCGAAGATGATTATCAGAGCAGATAAAAGTGTGATTAGTTTTTTCATTAGTGTTTATTTTTCAGTGTTTTCTGTCAATTGCTTTGCTTTTATACGTTTGTGAATCAGCCACATTATGATTCCGTAGAATAACAACAAAACCGGATAGGTCACAACATATAAAAAGACGTAACCGTGCTTGGTGCTTGATTTTCCTAAACTAAAATCGATAAGGCTGTACGATAATAAAAAAATCGCATAAAATAGAATAGGAACCAGAATAATCCCAAGAATCAGCACGAGTATTTTAGGATTCTTTTTTATTAATTTTAAATGAACGAAAAACATTGCTACAAGAGCGATTGCTGAAATTCCGAAAGGGCCTATGGCTACAAGAACTTTTGAGATGAAAGAGATTTTTTCAGATACAGTTATTTCGATATTATCTCGATTTTGCGGTGTGATAGTCCATTTCAGAATATTACCCGAATCTTTTTCCTTACCCAGATTTGATTCTTTGAATTCCGTTTGATTATTCAATATCAAAGTCACATCAATCGGTCCAAATGATTTCCAATACTTAGATGGCGAGAGCGAATATTCTAATTTGTAATTGGTAACAAACCCCATTGTATTATATTCCATTTTTCCGTCATATTGGACTTCGATGATATTATCGCCCTTTTCCAAATCAGCAGAAAAATAAATCAAATCATTTTGATTAATGTAAAACTCCTGCTTTCCGTCAAAAGTGATAAACGTTTCATTGGCATTTTTCTTAATAAATGGATAAGTCTTTTTTTCGAAATCCAAAGGCTGAATTGTTGCTACTCGATTATTGACTTTTACATCCTGTTTTTCAGATAAATCAATCGCTACAAATAACAACGGAAGTGTTTGTTTCTGTGGAGAATAGATGTGATATTTGATAGAGTAATTAGCATAATGATGGTTAAGAGAATCCTTGACAATGCGGATAACAATAGATTCTTTTTTGACAGAAGCATCGCCACCAAACAAAACCGAGTGCTGTGAACCTTCCATCCAAGGTTTTGCCATATTACTAAACATCAGAAGCGGAAAGAGTAGCAGTAGAAAGAATATTTTTTTCATTGTCTAATTTCAATATATGAATTCGAATGGTGAAAAATCTTTCAGTTTGGGCAGAACCGATAGTTTGTCTTTTGTCTTAATCAGTTTAAGGACTTTATCTGTTTCGTAATCGGTGTGTTTTTCAATTTTTTCGCCAGTTGAAAGATTGTAATCTGTATGATTCAAATAGCCGGCGCCAGCGGTGTAAGAACTGAAACCAATCAACTCGAATTCGCTATTTTGATATCGGAATTTATGCGTAAGACTTCCTTTGATTAATTGATTTCTAAAAATAAGAACTCCATTTTTGATTTTCAATTCTTCCAGAGACGTTTCTGTTCTGCTGTCGCCATACGGAAACCTTTCCATCACGGCTTTGGTAGATGAAAGTACTTTTTGGTAAGCTCCGTTTTTGGTCTGAAAAAATATTTCTAACAAATTAGGTCGTCGCTTATCGCTCGTATCTTCTTTCACAATCACCATATCCGGAAGATTATCTTTGTTTAGGTCGCCATAGATTTTGTAGACAACTAAGTCGTAATTGCTCTTTTTTTCTTGAGAGAATATAGAATGAATGCCTATAAAAATTGCTAAAAGTAGAAGGGTTTTAGTTTTTAAATTCATCGTTTGTTTATTTTTCAATGATTTTCACTTTGAAATATTTTTTAGCTTTTCCGAATTCGCTTGATTCTGTGAGGAATAAAGTGTTGTCATCCGCCCAAAAAGATTCTCCAACAATACAAAGCCAAACTTTGGTCAGCTTTTCAAATTCATCATCCAACTGTATAATCTTCACATAACCATTATCAATTTTCTTTTGGATAAAATACGAAGAACATTCTTGTCCGCCGAAATGTCCATTCAATCTGAATTTTCCGGATGGTGAGAAATTAATATAATCCGGATTTCCTGTTTCCTCAGTTTCTTTACCGTTCTTCAAATTAAAACTGATGTCCGTTGTGTGTCCGCCTTCACAGAGCAAAATGTCTTCTTCAGGATAATAAGCAATGAAAGAGTAATAATCGTATTCATTTGTATTACCATATTCTTTCCCGTTTCTGAAATGTATTTTTTTCACAAGCGGATGGTTATCATAATCCGGATTTTCATCAAATTCTATAACACCTTTCAATAGCTTTTTTGCTTCTTTAAAGTCTGTGACTTTGGTGAGTTTTTTCTTATTGATGTTATTCTTTACTGCGAAATGTAGATACTCTAATGAATCAATTTTTTCAACCTCAATAGAATACTGAAGTTCTTTTTCAGGCTCTTCAACTATGATTGATTTTACACTGTCTTTTAGTTTTTGAACTTCAGTTTTGGAAAGGTTTTGTTGTTCCGTTTCCTTTTTACAAGATTGAAGAGCAAAAAGCGTTATTAAGAAAATTTGAAAGAAATTACTTTTCATTTTTAAGTTATGTCTTTATGATTTGTTATTCCATCAATTTGGTGCCAAATTCTTTAAAAGAGTCTTTAGCGCCGCCCATAAAAAATGTTTCCAAAAGATTCTCGTTTTCGCCTTCTCTTGCTACTTTTTTAAGCTTATTAGAATTGTCATAATCAAAAATGTAGGATTCATCGAAGGTTTCTGTCAATTCTTCATTCACATACATTTCAACTTCAAAAGTCACTTTGATTGATGATGAATTAATCTGCTCAATATCTTTGACATTGTGTGTCATTGCACAACCAGTTCCGCAACTTAGCACAAAATTCTGATTTTTGAGTTTTGAAAAATCTCTTTTCTGAGTTTTACTTTTGATTTTTTTCCACGAAATCAAATATTCAGTAAAATCCAGATATTCTGGGTCTCCGGCTGGTCTCAGACTATCTATTTTCCATTGGATTTCCAAATCGGTTCCACGGACTATTTGTGGGTCATCATTATTGTAAATTAAACTGATGGTATCTTGATTTTTCTTGACAATAAAACGCCAATCATCGCCATTATCATCAAAGTTGACAAACTGAACAATATCAATATAAATTTTACCTAATTCAAGCTTCTCATCAGGTCTCAATTGACTTTTGAATACTGTTGAATCTTTCTTTTCCTCAGTTTCTTTTTTCACTGAATTTTCCTTATTCATTGGCTTTTCTTTCTTCTCACAAGATTGCAAACTGAAACTCAAAAAAACGATTAATAATAGGAGAGAAGTGACTTTGTTTTTCATTGGCTTTTAGTTTTAGAAAGATTTATAATTTACTGAATGATTGATGATTATGATTTTACATTAGAAAATTAATAATATAAAATGGTTCTGTCCCAAGTCAGACGTTCATCTATCTGCATTTCATTACTGAAACGGCTTTTCTCAAAAGATGTTTTTTGTTTCCAAATCCAGTTATTTTGATTGTCATATTTGTAATCATAAACAATATAGTCTCCGTCTTTGTAAACCGATTTTATCACATCGCCTTTAGGATTATATTGATGATGAAGATAGTCTCTTATCGTTCCATCTTGGTTTAGGAAGTTTTCTTCAGTCAGTTGCCCCAAATTATTGTAAACAAAAGTCGAGGTTTTATTTCTTTTGGTATCTCCATAGCTATTGAAGATTTCTTGCTTTTTAATCAACTGATTTTTTGTATTAAAAACATACATCTCGTTAGTTTCCTGTTTTCTTTCCTCATTAATATCTTTTTTTACTACAAAAAATTCGTTTTCGGTTTTGGAGCATTCAAATGTGGTTCTTTTTTGTATAGGTTGGTTATCTTTATCGGTTCTCTGCATCTCATAAAATCCCATTTTATTATAAAGAAAATGGTTTTTTACCATTAGATTTTTTTTATCACCTAGATATATTTCAGTATTTATGATTTGGTTTTTATCGTTGTAAAATACTTGACTGAAACTTTCAAGTCCTTGAGATTTGCTCCATTTATCCATCATCTCTTTCGCATAGGTTTGTAAAAAGCCTTGGTTAGAAAATGTCAAATCTACAGTATTTCCTTTGGAAAGTGTTTCGCTATAACCTACCAAAGTATCTCGTTTCTCTACATTTCTAATGCTTTTAACCTTGCCTTTCAAACCAAAATCTTTTGCAGTAATTCCTTCTCCCAATTTATCGCCTGCAAAAATTATTGCAGGATTGTCGCAAGTACACTTTTTAGCATTGGAATCTAAGTTTAGATTTTCTATAACTCTTGGTTCTTGAACATTGATATTTTCATTGGGTAGAGCTGGAGGCGAAACATATTGTATGTCATTTACTTTATTAGCTTCATCAACTACACTTGGCTTTATTACTTCCACTTTTGGAGGCGGAAGCGGCTTCTGTTTTTTCTTTTGTCCAATAGCAAGCGTGAAACAGAAAATAAGTAAAATGAGAGCGTTTATTTTTTTCATTATTTGAATTTTAGGTCTGAAATTACAAAATTCGTTGTCTTCTTTTTTGAAGATTTTAAATTCGTTGTCTATTATTGATTTCTATAAAACTGATACAACTTTTCGATTCTTGGATAATACAAACTATCTTGATTACCATTGGAAACTTTGAGTCTTTTTTTGTTGGAAAAATAAAGAATAATGATTTGATCCGTTCCATCATATTGATATCCTCCAGAGTCAGATTTTATGTTTTCGAAAGCTTCAATATCTACATTAGCCAACATTTTTTTCCAGTTTTCAGGTGTGTTTGTTCTCTTCGTTTCTTCGAAAGGCTTTGGACTCCAATCAAAAACGGATTCTATAATGCTATCTTTTGTAAAAACAGAACTATGGCTTTTACAGCCTTTAGCTCCGCAAATACTCTTAAACTCTACTTTCACAATATCCTTATTTGTAGGTTTGCAGGAGAAGAGAAAAATCGATACTGTTAATAAAAAAAGCTTTTTCATTTTGTTTAATTAGTTTTTAATACTTATGCAGAAAAATCTACACAAAAAATCAGGATTTAAGAGGTATCTTTTGTTCATCGATTGTGTTTTTAAAACATTCAGAAAATTAATTTCCTGCTGCTTCATTCCTTATTTTAAAATTAAAATAATTTTTAAAATCGGTAATTATTCAATTATCACCTGGTATTTCTTTACTATTTAAAGCTTTGACAGATGTTAGATAGTCTTTTCGGTTAATAATATAGCCTAAAATATAATATCAATAGAGTTTAAAAAATTTGTAAACTCTATTTTTTGAGATGTAAAACAGGCTGTCTTTATCAGATTTTGGTGTGTTGAGTTGCTCAAAATAAACATCAGAATAAAAGTAAGAATCTGTTTTGAATTTGACTTCGGCAGATTTCAATCTCATTTTAAAATAATATATTCTGGACTTGTCAAACCAGCCTTTGTCGGATGGGTAGCCTTCATTCTGTAGGTATCTTTTTTCTCTTTCATTTTCTTCTGTATAGCTGGAAGATGGTGTTCCGAATCCTGAAAAAGATGATAATTTGTTGTTAGTTACAATGTACCCAAGCAAATTAATGTTTTGATGTTTAATACCCGAGTCACCACCGATTTTGATTGTAACTCCAGAATCAAAATTGTAATTTTCGGTCAATATCAATGTTTTAGCAATCTTATTAGCTTGTTCTCCTTCCAAGAAAAAAAAATCGTCTCTAAGATTTTTAAAAAACAACAAGTCTGTATCATTACTGGCATTGGTCGAATGTTTAAATAGCATTAGCTCAGACTTATTACTACGGTAGGTTTTCTCATCTATTTTTTTTACATTTTTAAGCTTGCCTTTTTCTAAATCTATGATTTCTATATTTGAAATTATATCTGTAGAATCCCGGTTTATGAGGTAAAGCGATTGAGTTGTAGAATCAATTACAAAATGGTCTTTGTTTCTTATTTCACGAAAAAAGATATTCTTAAAGGATTGATTTAAGATTGCAATAAATTTTACCTCATCATTCCAATCGGTCTTTGTATAATTTAAGAATATTGTTTTTCCGTTCGTAGAATAATTAAGAATATACATAGAATCTAAAACCCGATTGCTGAAATTAACCGAATCGGAAATTTTTGGAAAATAAGGAATCTCCAGGTGTTGGTCTTTTTTAGGTATTTCGTAACCTTGGCTACTAATTAATACAAAGAAAAGTAGCATCGAAACAATACTTATTGATATTAAGATGAGGATAATTTTTTTCATTTTATTTTCATTTGTTTGTTTTTTAATTAATTTAGAAACGATTATTCCTCAAAAGTTCTTGCATTATAACATTTTATTTTGAAAGTTCCGTTTCTGTATTTTGCTTTTCTGGTGATTGTTTTTCCATTGATTTGACTTAAAAAACGATACGAAATTATTTTTCTTTTCTCATCAAACTGAATTTCTAATGGTTTATAATTTGTTAAACCACCTTTTAAAGCTTTGGTACCTGTTATTGGATCCTTTTCATAATAAGTTGAATCAAGACTTGTCCAGCTACACACTTCCAAAAAATCCATCTTGTCTTTAAAAGCATCTTGCCGGATGATAGAATTATTTTCAACCTTCATCACAAAAGCATTATAGCATGTAAAAGACATTTCGTCCATTCTTTTTATCAATAAAAATTCCTTGTTATTTAAAGAATGAATATCATAGAAATAATCGAAGGTTTTAAAATCTTTCAGGATTACTTTTTTATTTTTAAGAATATAATTCCAGCGATCTAATCCTTTCCTTAGAGAGAAAAGCTCGTAATCTCCTGATTGTTTAAAAGAAAAATCGGTGTATAAACTGTCTAAACCGTTTTCAAATTTTTTAAATGAATTAATGTTTTCATTTTCAAGGATATAAATTAATTGCGTGTCGAATTTTTGAACTGCGAGATTCAGAGCAATTTTATCTTCGCTGTTTTCTAAGGAATTCAATTCTAAAATAGCTTCAATGAGAAGATCTTCCTGAGTTTTTTGTGCCATTAGTTGTAGCGAAGAAAACAGCATGCAGGCGAAAAATATTATTTTTTTCATTGGTTTGTGTTTTTTAATTAATCTCTCAAAATAAGGTTCCTCAAACTGTAATTCTTCTTGTTTATAAATTTTACAACGATTCACAATAAGCGGAATGGTTTTAATTTTGTTTGTTGAGATTATCAAATATCGACATTGGTCTGTTTAGAGCTCAATAAACATCTGCATTTTTGGTTTGAGAAAATGGATTTTGAAATAGTAAAAATGATAAAAGGATAAGTGTTTTCACTGGTTATTTAATTCAAATTCAACAATTAGAACCAATTTTCTATTTTGTGAGTAGATTTTGATTTCTTTATTTTTTCGACCAGCAAAGCCTTCTCCAAGATTTAAATTTTCTTTTAAAATGAAAGGTTTAAAATTTGCAAATACACTTTCTTTTTTCTTCAGAACCACTTGCAACTTATCGTTGATAATGTCTTTCGGAAAAGGATTTCCGGTAGAATAATAATATCCAGTTGATGAAAGAGGTTTGTTCGTATAAGGATTAAAACTCTGCTCGAATTCAGCATAAATTATACTGTCTTTTTGGTTGATGAATTGTAGTTTGTAGTCGTCATCAGCATTTTCCAAATAATAATCTCCGGCTCCGTTGGGCGAAATCATATCGTTTTTAGCTCTTTTCTCACTCCATAAATTTAATGACTTTTCTACTAGAGAATCAACGATAACCTGACTGTAATAATCGTTTTTCAGTATTTGGATATTTTTGATTTTTACAGATTTTAGATCGTCTCCCTTTTTATATTCATTCCATTCATCCCAGATTACCGGCCATATTTGAACTGCAATAAATGTAAATCCAATAAGTGCAAAAAGTGCAATTCCGGAAATCAGAAAACCTTTCAATAGTTTTTGAGTAAGCTTGTCCATTAGTTGTATTCAACATTTAATATTAAGTAAACCATCATTTTACCATCGGTAGAAGTTTGTTTTACTTCGATTTGTTTACCAAAAGAATTGTTTTTTGGTTCTTTCGGAAGATAATCTGTAAAACGAAATGTGGGAAATCGCGATAATTCTCGTTCATCATTTTGTGAGTAAACCAGATAAAACTGAGCATCCATTTTTTCTTGTGGAATTTTCGGAGTTTCATCACTTCCGAATTTTGAGACAAACGGAGCTTTCAAAATACTTTCCGAAGCTTGGGAAGTTGCGTAAGAAATTTTGTCGTCATTGGCAGCCAGAGAAAACCAGTATTGGTGAGATACATCCAGATCATTTTTTACGAAATGTTCGTTTTTATAGATTCTGATTTCTGAAATGGTGTACGAAAGTCCTTTCCCTTCAAGATTTTCTGTTTCATCATTTTGAAATGCGGGAATTACTTCTTTAGTTATCAGCACAAAGCCAAATCCACAAAAGAACAGAATAGAAAGTATCAAAAAAATCTGAATTAATTTTATGTTGAATTTTGATAGTGGCATAGTTTAATATTAGAATTTAATCCAATTAATTACATCATTTCGTGAAAACGTTTTCCCTTGATATCAAAATAATTTTCAATGTGATTCCAGGTCTCTGTCATTTTTTTGACGAATGCAAACCCCGATAAAATTCCAGAAATCGCAGGTGCAACATATTGACTAACGCCTAAATAAAACAATAAAGTCATACAGATAATCATTCCTATATTAAAAATCAAAACATCCTTTAATTTAAAAAATGGAGCAATATTTCGCTGTGATAAATAGGGTAAAAGTGAAACGGAATTAAACATCATTAGAATAAATGATGACAGAATCATCTTATCAGACAGAGAAAGCATTTCGCTGGAAGAACCTTTATCAAAAATCAATAAATTCATAGGAAGTGCGATGAAAATAATCATATATGCAATAATCCTCTTCATAAAAATACTTAGTTGCATTTTTCTATTTGGCAATCTACTTTCATTAATGCTTTTCAATCGAAAGTCTAAAAAAATTAGATAAACAAACATCACTAGAATTAATATCCACATTCCAAACATAAAATTTTTGTCAAACGAGATTCTGGACTCATCAAAGTACATTTCAAACTCTGCTCTTGGACTATATGGCAAAATATTATTTTCAAAATGGTTTTGAAAAACCCAGTTTACAATCTGCGGAACCGACAGTAATACGCCTATCGAAATAATGACACCTAAAATATTAGCAATTGAGATGTTTTTCATAATCTATGTGTTTTGCAAATCCAAATACTCCAGCCTAATTGTAGAGAACAATTTTATTCACTAATGTCTATTATCGCAATTCAGATAGATATCTTCATAAGAACTGTCTAAAAAAGTAATAGACGGACATCCAAAAGATTCTGATACAAACCCAAAAACCACAGGCGGTTTGTTTTTGAACAATCTTCCTGTCCATTGCCAGTCGTTGTATTCGTTATTATTAATGAAATTCAAGGGACTAAATTCTGCGCCTTCTCCCGTTGTAAAAGTTTTTGTGAACGTAACTTTGTTGCCTTTAACTACAGCTAGTTGTCTTTTAGAAATACCGTATTCTCCTTTGTAATCCTGAATGTAGTAAACAAGGTTTTCAAGTTTTGCTTGGTAAGTATTTTCTAGATTCTTTTCATTTTTCAATGATAAAGGAAATTGATCCCGACTTGTTTTTTTCCAATGGATTGGGATGACTTTCTCTCCAGAAAATGGATTCTGTTTTCCAACAGAGACCAAAGAATAATTGGTTTTGTCCATTGCTGTCTCTTCAGAAGTTTCTTGCTGGTTAAGTTCGAAGCCTATCATATAATTGTAATGAGAGATTTCTTCACCTTCACTGGTATACAGATCAAGATTGGCAACCGACTTCAAATCCTTAATCGGAAATTTCTGCAATTTAGCATCTTTGTAATTATAAAGAAATAATGTGTCTGTTTCCGAAAGAGAAGTTCCTTTTAGTAATTTTTCCCGGTAAATTCCGGTCAATTCAAAATGTTTAAGTTCGATAAAAGTCTTGGATTTTTGATTTTCTATAATGTCATTTGGAACAGCTAACGAATCATTGTAAATATCAGATAAAGAGACAAAAATATTATACTTTCCAGCATTTTCCATAGAATATAAATCGAAAATTTGGAGATCAGAAAGATTTTTCTTCCCAGTAGAAATCGTATCAACAGCGACTTCTTGTTTTTTATCAGCCGTTGCGACTTTTTTAACCACTTTTTTACAAGATAAAAGGCATGATGAAACAGCGAAAAGTAAAAATTGTTTTTTCATCGTTTAGTTTTTATTTCAAATATAGTTTAAAATATTTTGTTTCTCACAAAGCTTTTGCGAAACAAAAATTATGCAAAATATACTTTAACAATATCCGGAAAACTATCTATCTTTATTTTATAAATTTTTCAAACTTTGAATCCAATTCTTGATATTGTTGTTCGCTCGTTAGCAGTTTACTTTTTTATGGTTATTGCTGTGCGTGTTTTTGGTAAAAATCAGTTGTCACAGCTTAATGCAGGTGATGTGATTCTTTTGCTATTAATAAGTAATGCGGTTCAGAATGCGATGGTTGGTTCCAACAGTAGTTTACAGGGTGGAATTGTCGCCGCTTTGGTTTTGTTTGTAGCGAATTTTGTAGTGAAGAAATTTATCTTCAAGAATCAGAAAATAAAGGAATTGATAGAAGATAAACCTTATATTCTGGTAAAAGATGGAGTAGTGTTTCCTGCGATTCTTAAGAAAGTTCAAATCTCCGAAGACGAATTGGAAGAAGCCATTCACGAGCACGGCATCGAAAATGTGGCTGATGTGAAGTTGGCAATTCTGGAAGTGGATGGAAATATCAGTGTGATTTCAACCGATAAAAATACGGAGCAAACGCATTATTCCAGACATAAAACTAAAATGAAGCGGAAGTTTAGAAATCAGTAAAACTACATCTAAAATATTTTTCTGAAAATAGTAATGATAATAGCAATTGAGTCTGAGAAAAGACTCCCGTCATCACTTTTCAAATCTTTATAAGCTTTTCTTTTTTCTTTGAAATTTTTACTTTTCAATTTTCTATTGATGTTCAATAAGTCAATCATCGACCAGCCGAAACCGATGATGAAAACTATAATCATTAAAAAACCTAGAAGCGTTTCATTCATTTGTGTTGATTTTAAAATTTGTCATTCCGTAAATTACTGATTATTACGGAAGGACAAATAATGATTTCATAATTACGCTAAAATAGTAATGCCTTTCTCAGCTAAATCATAAATCGTATTTCTTGCACTGTCAGGTTTTACATTCACGGCTTTGGTTCCGTTGAAATGTAGGCAAGTAATAAATCCCGCATTGAAAGCATCAATCGCAGTGAACTTTACACAATAATCCAAAGCCAATCCAACAATCTCAACCAACTGAATATCGTGATATTTTAAGAAATCTTCTAATCCAGTTTTCATAAAATGATTGTTATCTTGAAAACCACTGTAGCTGTCAATTTCCACATTTTTTCCTTTCTGAATAATGTGCGTGACTTTATCACGATTCAAATCTTTATGAAATTCTGCCCCAAAAGTTCCCTGAACACAATGGCCTGGCCACATAAACTGTGGAACGCCATTTAGAGAAATAGTTTCTCCAACGTTTTTTCCATTGTTTGAAGCAAAACTTTTATGGTCTGCGGGATGCCAGTCTTGTGTCAAAACGATTTGGTCATATTCGTTTTCTTCCATCAAAAGGTTGATATAAGGAATGATGCTGTTAGCTTCCGGAACGGCAAGAGCGCCTCCTTCACAGAAATCATTTTGAACATCAACTATAATAAGCGCTTTTTTCATTGTCTGAGATTTGGGTTATTAAAATACAAAATGTCATTCTGAAAGAATCTTACCAATGATGATTTTCTTCTCTCGGAATGACATATTGACATTAAAATCCAGGAATTAACCTAAATATGGATATTTGTAATCTTTTGGAGAGACAAAAGTTTCCTTGATACTTCTTACAGACACCCAACGAGTCAAATTCATTTTAGAACCTGCTTTATCATTGGTTCCGGACGCTCTGGAACCTCCGAAAGGCTGTTGTCCTACAACTGCTCCGGTTGGTTTGTCATTGATATAGAAGTTTCCGGAAGCATTTTCCAAAGCCTTGTAAGCCTCATCAATTGCATATCTGTCTTGTGCGAAGATTGAACCAGTCAAAGAATATTGCGTTGAAGTATCAACCAATTTCAAAGTGTCTTCCCAGTTTTCGTCTTCATAAATATAAACCGTAAGGATTGGACCGAAGATTTCCTCAACAATACTTTCGTAATAAGGATTGATGGTTTCGATAACAGTTGGATGCACGAACCATCCTTTTTTGTCGTCATATTTTCCACCTATGATCACGTTTGCGTCGTTTGAAGCTTCAGCTCTATCGATGTAACCTTTACATTTCTCGAAAGAATTTTTATCGATAACAGCATTCACGAAGTTAGAAGGGTCTTCTGGAGAACCAATTTTAATCGTTTTGATTTGAGCTTCCATTACAGCTTTTACTTCATTCCAAAAGCTCTGGATGCTGCGGAACATTTTTGTCCTTGATATTCAAAAGCTCCTCTTACCAAACCTGTGGCAACGGCTTCAACATTCGCTGAAGGATGAACCATCACGAAGTCTTTTCCTCCAGTTTCACCAACGATTCTTGGGTAAGATTTATAATTGTGAATATTATCGCCAATCATTTTCCACATTCCTTGGAAAACCTTTGTAGAACCTGTGAAGTGAAGACCTGCGAAATCAGGATGAGCCAAAACTTTCTCAGCAGTTTCTTTTCCGTCGGTAAAAATCATATTGATAACACCATCTGGAAGTCCAGCCTCTTTCAGAACATCCATAATCACTTTTGCTGAATAAACCTGCTTGTCAGAAGGTTTCCAAACCACAACATTTCCCATCATTGCCATACAAGCCGGCAAATTTCCAGAGATTGCAGTAAAGTTGAAAGGCGTAACCGCAAAACAGAAACCTTCAAGCGGTCTGTATTCTACACGATTCCAGATTCCTGCATCAGAAACCGGCTGCTCAGCGTATAGCTCAGTCATAAATTCCACATTGAAACGTAAGAAATCGATGAATTCACAAGCCGCATCAATCTCTGCCTGATGAACGTTTTTAGATTGTCCAATCATCGTTGCAGCATTGATAACATCTCTGTAAGGTCCAGCCAAAAGGTCAGCTGCTTTCAAGAAAATTGCTGCTCTGTGTTCCCAACCCAATGCATTCCATTTTGATTTTGCAGCAAGAGCAGATTCAATGGCCTGGTCTACGTGAGACATATCACCTTCATAATAAAATCCGAAATCGTGCTGATGATCCTGAGGTGAACTCAGTTTTATTTTTTTGTCTGTTTTAATATCTTTTCCACCGATTACCATTGGGATTTCGGTTTTTTCTTTCCACATTTTTTTATAAGTAGAAATAAGGCTTTTTACCTCGTCAGAACCAGGAATATAAGAATTTACGGGTTCGTTTTGTGCAAAAGGCACTTGAGAAATGGCTTTAGACATAAATTTAATTTTTAATTTTCACAAATTTACGATAAGGATTTCAAAAGACCAATTGTCTGCAATTGTTTTATCTTATTAAATAGATTGCTGGTTTCAAAGTTTTGAAAACCATTAGTTTAATAATTTATTAATTTTAAATTCGATGAAAAATGATATGGTTTCCTAATTAATTATTGATAAAATTTGTGTTGTATTTTTACGAGATTTATATTCTAGCTCTTAACTTTGCAAGATAATTAGGAACGGATGATAAATTTTGTGTTGATTGCGGTTTGTATTGTTGCAGGAATGATTTTCAAATCAACCAAAACCATTCATCCCGATGCGCACAAAGGCATTAATACTTGGATTATTTACTTGGCATTACCTGCTGTTTCCTTCAAATACTTACCGAAAGTACAATGGTCAACAGAAATGCTTTTTCCAATTCTGAGTACCGTTTTAACTACGCTCGGATGCTGGGTTTTTATGCTCGTTTACAATAAAATGAAAAATTATTCGGCGAGGTCTATAAGTTCTATGAAGCTGGCAAGTGGTTTCAGTAATACTTCTTTCATTGGATTTCCGCTGATTGCTGCTTTTTATGGTGAACAATATTTGAGTATCGCTATTATCTGCGACCAAACGATGTTCTTTATGCTTTCTACAATGGGAATTGTAGCCGCTTTGAAAGGTGGAAGTAAGTCTGGAAATGTCAGCCCGAAATTTGTATTGAGAAGGCTTTTTACATTTCCGCCGTTTTTGGGATGTATCAGCGCATTGATTTTGTCACAATTCATCAATCTTGATTTTGCCGAACCTTTGTTTGATAAGCTGGCGGCGACAGTTGGACCTTTGGCTTTATTTTCGGTCGGTCTGCAATTGAAATTCAATGGTTGGAGAAAGCTGATTCCTCAGATATCGACGTCTTTGCTTTACAAATTGATTTTGTCTCCAATCTTAATTTTGATTTGTGCCCTGCTTTTCGGAATCAAAGGTGATATTGCAAAAATCAGTGTTTTTGAAGCAGCGATGCCAACGGTTTTAACAGCAAGTGTAATTGCCGAACAATTCCGACTGAATACAAAATTGGTTAATCTGATTATTGGAATCAGTATTCTTGTGGGGTTTGCAACAACGGGAATTTGGTTTGAGATTGTTGAGTTTTTATTCTAGTATTTATGGCAGAATAAAAAAGAAAACTGCACAAAAATGCATTATGCTCCCACCTAAAACAAACAAATGCCAAATCGGATGATAAAAAGGTTTTCGGTCTTTAGCATAAAAATAAATCCCGAAAGTATAACATAATCCGCCAAGAATAATAAATGTTAATGCGCATG